>JAEEGL013388741.1_pt1 | contig 12994 bp, 10 predicted proteins | sample 9134231 | NCBI WGS metagenome assembly JAEEGL01 (sample SAMN16246548, study PRJNA631951) | gut metagenome | biome: gut microbiome; feature: rumen; material: fiber-attached | host: Bos | place: Iran: Karaj | collected 2018-10 | reverse complement strand
GCTGACAGCTGCTGCTATATGGATTTTTGTTTAGAGGAGTGTATCTCGGGTGTTGGTTAATCGACCGTTTCCCGGATTGATTCCATAATGGTTTTGGTAAGATCCGCTGCCTCCTGCGTGGCATACCAGAAGTTGATCTCGATGATCAGCTCTCCGTCCTCAAACACATACACGATCCCCGGTGTCCCGTCCTCTTCATCTTCGGTCCGGAAAACAAGCATCTCGATCCCGTTTACCTTCCGGATCTGCGTCTTTTGTCCTTCTTCCCGCTGCTGTTTCGCGGTCTCTTTCAGGGTTTCCGGCATGCCGAGTTTCACGGCTTCCGCTTTCTCATACGATACAAAATCAATTTCCAGGTCATCGGAGAAGTAGGCTTCCATCCCGGCATCCCCGTCCACCGGGTCGCTGTATTCCATCCAGTCCGGCACATCGATGACATACCGTCCTCCGGGCAGCAGAATCTGCTGCTCCGCCGCCGCACAGCCGAAAATCAGTACAATACAGACCAACAGGCAAGATAAAGCTTTCATCATAATGGATATCATACTCCTCCCCGGTGTCATCAGCACGGAAGAATCTCCCCGCTTTCTGTATCAGCAATCTCTTCTGTATTTATCTACAGAATAATTCATTTCGTCCGTTTTGTCATCAAAATTATAAATGATGAATTGAAAAAAGAGGCTTTCGCCTCTTTTTTCGTTTCCGTTTTGCCTATCCCTGGCAGTAATACTTTTCCGCGGTCTTCGTCAGTACCGTATGGGCAACAAAGCAAAGTACAACAAGGAGTGCGGCCAGGATCGCGAATACCGGGATCATATCCAGCCCCCACCTGATCATGAAGTAGGTCAGAACAGCCAGCGCGACCAGAATACCCCAGGAAATCAGCATTGAGATCAGCACACCGAAGTTCTGCTTTACGGCTTCCTGTTCCGTCACCCAGTCCAGGCGGGGCTTCCTGATGTCCCGGCTCAGGGCCAGCGCCGAATTCGTATAGCTGTACAGCAGGCACAGCACCAGCGCCAGAACGGCGGGCAGCGTGAAGGCCGGGAAGATCACGATCAGCGCGATCGTTGCAGCCAGCAGGCCAAGCATGCTGAAGCTGTAACCCACAATAAACTTTGCACGGATAAAAGTCATATCCGGCACCGGCAGGGCGGTCAGGAAACCATGGCCTTTGCCTTCCCGCGTCACAGCGGTGGAAAGCGCCGGGTTAATGCCGGCCATATAGGCCATCACTGCAGCCAGGATGCCCATGATGAGCACCTGCGGCAGGCTCTCGATCAGTGTGCCCAGTCCGCCGCTGTCCCCGCCCGCGTTTCCGCCGACCACCAGGATCATAATCACCATCAGCAGCGGCATAAAGCAAATCGGCAGGATATTCGTCGCGTAGCTCGGTACCCTCAGGATCACTTTCAGTTCCCGCATGATGCAGGCTTTCAGCTGGCTTCCGGATGCGAAGGATTCTCTCCCGGTCAGTTTCTTCTTTCCGCTTCCGGGGGTCTCCGTCTGCAGCATGCTCAGTGTGCGGTAACTGTAACCCAGCAGCCAAACCGTAATCACCGGTGCAGCCAGGGAAAGCAGGATCCACACGAAATACATTCCGAGATTTTGGCCCAGCATGCCCTCTGCAGCCCAGGCAGCCGGCGGAAACATCTTTGTCATGCCGGCAATCCGCGCGGAGTTGCTTGTCACAAACTGTTTCAGCATCTCTCCGCCGTCCGCCGCGTCACCGGTAATGCCGCCGATATTCATCATCAGAATCATATAGGCGACCAGCAGCGCAATGCCGCTTACAGTCAGCAGGATCTCACGGTGCTTCCACAGGGCGCTCAGGCGGATCAGCAGACTGCTTACAAAAGCAATTGCACAGATCGGCATCAGGCTGACCAGCAGCCATACCGGAATCATCCGCAGATAGAAGCTGAAGTCTGCGCCTGTCTTTACCCCGTACAGGATGCAGGCCGGCAGGATCAGCAGCGCGTCAATGCAGGTTTCCGAAACCCACACCTGGGTCAGCTTCGCGCTCAGGATTGTCCGGGGCTTCAGCGGCAGTGATGCCAGATAGGCGGCGTCACGGCCCAGGTACAGGGAACTGAGCACAAAGAAGAAGCTCATGATCAGCGTGCCCGCCGTGGCAAGCATCACCGCCATCGAGATCATCATCTCAGGCATTCCGATCTGCATCAGGATGTCCATCATGTTGGTCTCAATGATATAGAGAATAACAGCCAGATAGATCACCAGGATTGCGATGGCAACAAACATTCCGATGGTGCGGCCCTTTTTCTCTTTCAGCGCTGTTTTCAGATTCCGCGGTTTCAGATCCGCGTATCTGCTCAGCAGCTGCAGCCGCAGCAGTGCAAAAAAGCCCGTCATTCTGCTTCGCCTCCGTCGTCCGTCAGCTGCAGGAACAGCTCTTCCAGGCTGGCGCCCTTCTCACCGGAGCGCAGCTCTTCCAGCGTGCCCAGGGCCCGCAGGCTGCCGTGATCGATCACGCCGATACGGGTGCACAGCTTTTCAGCCACTTCCAGCACGTGGGTGGAAAAGAACACCGTGTTCCCGGCCTGGCAGTGCCGGATCATTTCTTCCTTCAGCAGGTGTGCCGCCCGGGGATCAAGGCCGCCCAGAGGCTCGTCCAGGATCCAGATCGGCGGGTTGTGGATCAGCGCGCCGATCACGACCAGCTTCTGTTTCATTCCCTTGGAATAGGTGCGAACCTGGCTGTTGATGGCGTCTTCCAGTTCAAACAGGCTCAGGTACTTTTCAATATGAGCTTTCCGATGCGCCGCATCCACCTGGTAAACGTCCGCCATGAAGTTCAGGTATTCCATACCGGTCAGCCGGTCATACAGATCGTTTCCGTCCGGCACAAAGCCGATCAGACGCTGCGCTGCCAGCCGGTCGCCGTTCATGGGATGCCCCGCCATGGTAATCGTGCCTTCGTCCGGCTTCAGGATGCCGGTCATCAGCTTGATCGTCGTGGTCTTGCCGGCGCCGTTCGGGCCGATAAAGCCAAACAGTTCTCCGCCTTCCACCTGCAGCGTCAGGTCGTCCACGGCCTTTTTCTTATTCTTGGAATAAGTTTTCGTGACATTTTTCAGGTTAATCATGGGTCCTCCTTTGGCGTTCTTCAACGCCTGTTCCTTCATTTTCTCACGGCAACGATCTTACCATACTTTCCTTAAAAGAGAAACAGCTAAAGTGGAAATTTATACGTACATATTTTGCTCTGTCCGATAAAAAAGGCGCTGTCTTTTCCAACAGCACCCGTTTCCGGATATCATTATGAATGATTCATTATATATTTATGCTCATTTCTCCCTGTTCAGCCTGAACTCAACGCTCCGCTTCAGATATTCCAGGTAATCCTGATCTCTGCACATTGCCTTCCCGGGTGAATCCGACAGCTTCGCCACCGACCTTCCGTTCACCGTCTGCAGCTTGATTACGATGTTCAGCGCTTCCTCGTTCGTATCGTTGGAACAGAAAGTCCCGATCCCGAAGGACACTCTGATTCTATCCCTGAAATACTCATACAGCGCCTGCGCCCGGTCAAAGTCCAGGCTGTCGCTGAACAGCAGCAGCTTGTTCTTCGGGTCCACACCGTATTTCCGGTAATGCGCGATGATCTTTTCGCCCCATTCATACGGATCACCGCTGTCATGCCGCACGCCGTTGAAGTTGTTCACCATTGCGCGGTTGAAGTCAAGCAGAAACAGATCCGTCGTTACCGTATCGGTCAGCGCGGTTCCGTTATCGCCCCGGTACTCGTCATACCAGTCTTCCAGGGCGTAATGGTTCGTATAGGCCAGAGGAATGGAATCAATGCCCTGATACATCTGCACAAACTCGTGTGCATAGGTTCCGATGGGCTTGATGCCGTATCTCTTTGCCAGCATCACGTTGGAAGTGCCGACGCAGTTGTTCGTTTCCGTCGTCAGGCGCCGCACAACCTCGCTCTCCCATTCCCGGGAAAGCCGCCGCCGGCAGCCGAACTCGGCAAAGCTGAATGTGTACTTCCCGCTCTGGAACGCTTTGATTTTCTCATCCAGCCGTTCCTTCGCCGCCTCCCGCAGCGTCTCATAGTCGTATTTCATCCGGAAATACGTCTCATTGACGATCTCCAGCAGATAGATTTCAAACTGCATGGCGGAAAACAGCGGTCCCTTCACCACAATCTTCAGCTGTCCGTCATCTGTCAGCCGGGTCTCCACATAGTCGCGGATCGGCCGCCACAGGCGCAGGAATTCCACATAGTCGTTCTTGATGAACCGGATGGACCGCAGATAGTCCAGCTCGTCCCTGGTGAAGGTCAGGGAGCACAGATAGTCAATCTGCGCGTTGATCTCATCGAGCATCTCCTGTGTGAACACAATCCCTTCGTTCCTGCAGCGAAAATAGTATTCGCCGCTCAGGTCCGTATGCTTGTGAAAAATCACCTGGTCCATGTTGAACTTGTACAGGTCCGTGTCCAGCAGGGAGGTAATAATGGGATCCAGCTTCATCGTGTGTGTCTCCTTCCCGTTCTGTTCAGTCTTCCATACCAGCAAAAGGATCCAGGATCATCGGCATCCGCCGCTTGTGCATGTTGGCCTTCTCCCGTCTCCGGATCTTCTCATCCGTTTCCGGATTCCCGCAGCTTCCCTCTCTCAGATACAGATGGATATCCGCGTATTTCAGGCCCATATTGTCCTCATCGCTTTTGCCGCTCAGGCCGTCCGTCGGGGTTTTCTCAACCAGTTCTTTCGGCAGTTCGTCCATCGTCAGGCCGACCTGCACCACTTCAACGCTGGTCAGTTTTCCCAGCACCGCAAAGTCGCAGGAGGTGTCCCCGTCCTTGGTGCAGTAACCGGTCGTGGCCTCGCTCAGGTTTCCGGTTCCCGCAAGCCGCGCGTCCAGTGCCTGGGCAATATAGCGCAGTACGGTCATCCTCAGCCGCGGACCGACATTGATGTCGCTTGCCCGGCTGTATGCGACGGAGAATTCCCCGTCTGACGCAGCGGATCCGTTCTGGTCGGTCACGGCTTTCAGCGCCTCATGGATCGTGCCGATATTCACCGTACGCTTCTGAATTCCAAGCGCGTCACACACTGCCTGGCTGTCGCTGATGTCCTTCTGTTCCCCGTCCGGCAGCATCACGCCGTAGACGTTCTCTTTGCCCAGAGCCCGGGCGCACAGCGCGGCGGTCACCGTCGAGTCCTTGCCGCCGGAGATGCCCAGCACAACCCTGCTGAACCCATCCTCCCGCGCGGTCTTCCGGATCAGTTCCACCAGGCGGTCCCTGACTGCCGCCGCGTCAAACCGGTATGCACTCATTCCGATAATCTCCCTCTTCAGCCGTTTGAAACAGCCGCGTAATACTCGATCCACGGCTTCGGACCGACCCGCATGGTGAACACAACACCCTGGCCGTCATCATCCATCGGATCCTCGCAGTAGGTAATATAGGTCACGCCGTCAATCTCACTCATGCGTTCCGCGCGCAGCGCCATGCCCATATTCTGCATCCACTCGGCCTTATCCGGGTTCACTGCCCACAGGAAGTCGTTCATCATTGCCTGCAGCTCAACATCCAGCGCAGCATCCACTTCAGGGTCGAATACATAGTCCTGCAGTACATCTTCCCAGACCTGAGGCTCCGTGAAGAGCACCACCGCTGTGTTCGTCTCATCAAAGGTGGTGCAGAAGGCTGTGCCGTCTTCCATGATAAAAATCAGTTTGTTCAGGCCTTCGTCCGTGTATTCCGCTCTGTCCGCGACGATCTCCCCGATCTCCCGCCCGGCCAGTTTCCAGCATTCCTTTGCTTTGTTCTCCAGCTCTGCGATCTGTTGCCCGCTCATGTATTCGATGTTGCTGCTCTGTTCCGCGGATTCTTCCTCCCCCCGCAGAACCACGCCGTAATCGTCCGGGTTGAACTTCCGCACCATGGTTGTTCCCCGGTCGGAAACTTCCGTCTCAAACCTGACTTCCAGCTCAAACGGTCCGTCCTGGCATGTATCAATCGTCATGCTGATCTCGCCGTCCGCTTTCCGGATCCATCCGTCTGCGTCCGGTATCACCGTGGCCGTCAGGCTCTGCAGCGTGATTCCCCGCATACAGTACATCAGGCCCTCAATCACTGTGTTGTAATAGTATACAGAGGCTTCGCTGTCCGCCTCCAGCTGATCCGGATCTATGCTGAAGTATCGTTTCACCGCAAACTGGGCTGCCTGGTTCAGCACCCCGCTCACAATCTCAGGCATATTCCCGTTCAGTTCAATCCGGACGGTTCCGTCCCCGTTGTTTGTCACGCCCATCCCTCCCGGGAGAACGTTCGCAAGGGATACAATTCCTTCGCCCAGGCGGATCAGCTGTTCCGTCTCGGCAGTGTTGTGCAGAATGGAGGCCCGCTCCGCCATGGTTCCGGTCTTGTAGGTCCCCGCGTGATATACTTCCATCACGTTAAACTGTGTTCCCGCGGCGACAAGCGTATAGCCGTTGTGCAATTCCGTCCCGTCAGATTTCGGAGCGCTCAGCAGCACCTGCCGGAAAGACCGGTCGCGGTCCTGCTGCCACAGGCCGTCCAGCGTCTTGACCCATTGACCGTTCAGTGAAAAATCGGCTTTTACCTTCAGTGTCACATTGCTGGTTTTGAACAGCAGGCTGATCACCTGTCTGTACAGGTCTTCAGCATCCGGTTCCGCCAGCGCGCCTGTGCACAGCACAAGCGCTGTCAGCACCGCCGCCAGAAAAATGATCCGTTTCTTCATGCTTCTGCCTCTCTTTCCGTTTCTCTGCCAAACAGGATTCTGACCGTCGTGAGCACGTCCCTGTGCTTCACACTGCGGGGTTCAAACTGTACCAGATTGTAGACCAGCTGCATCACAAGGCCGGCACCGAATGTGCTGATCACCGTACCGATGCCCACCGGTCCTCCCAGCAGCCATCCGCACAGCAGCACCGCCGCCCACAGCATAATCTCCACATATCCGATCGGGATTTTCGGAAGCCTCTTGCCCAGGCCGACCAGCAAAGAGTCCCGGGGTCCGCAGCACTGCTCCCCCTTCATGTAAATCCACATGCCAAGCGCCATGAATACAAAGCCGGCCAGCATGATCACAATCCCGAGTCCCATGTTCCGGTTCTCCTCCAGCGGATTCAGGTCGTTGAACATCTGGACAAAGTTGCCTGTCAGCACCGCGTCGATAATCGTTCCGAAACCGATGCGTTCCTTCATGGCCAGGTCAATGCACAGGATGACCAGCGCCATCGCTGTCATCGCAAGGCCGTAGTTCAGCGGTGTATGCTTCGCGATGCCCATCCCCAGGCAGTCCCACGGCGCCAGCCCGATATTCGCGTAAATGGTCAGATGCACGCCGAAGGAAAACACCAGCAGGCCGAGTACAATCCTCACCCACTGCAGCATAATCTTTCTGCGCATGCAGTCTTCCCCGCTTTCCGTTTCTGTATCAGGCAGCATTATACCACACGGAAAGGCTTCCGTCTTGTGCTTGCTTTGCGTTTTTCCTTTTCCCGGAAAAAGGATCGCGGTTTCAGGGAACGTTCTTTTTCACTGACCGTCTGATATAATGAAAGTTAAAGGAAAGCAACAAATGACTGACAATAGAATTCAGACCAATCACAAAAGGAGGTACTCCCCATGAAGTACAGTCTGATCCTGACCGCGGTTCTGCTGACCTTGTTTCTCAGCTTCTGCGCTTTTGCCTGCGCCTCTGCCGCAGAGATCCGCCCTATCCCGGTCGATCATGATACGGTGGACCTCAGCAACGGAGAATTCCGTCTCTCAGTTCGCAGCACAGGTCAGATCGCGAAAGGCGGCTTTTTCTTCGCCGTCCTGTATCAGCAGGATCATTATGACGCGGAGCAGATCAAAGCCCTGGCTGCCGGAGACACGGTATATATGAACGATCTGCCCTGGACCGTAAGCGAGGTTGTGATCCATGCGGACGGTGAGGACGAATCTGTCGCCGCCTATGAAATCTACCCCGTGGAAGAATTCTACGGTTATCTGGCCTTCCAGCCCCGTGAGGACGGCACCTTTGTCGCTGTGATCGATGACTGTGCCGCCGTTACCCTGCTGGGCACCGTCAGAGTTTCCCTTCCCCTGCCGGATCGTTTTGAGTACGTCCGCATCGCTGCCGGTGAAGAGCAGGATCCCCTTAGTGCGGATGATCTGACCGAAGCACTGAAACAGGAGGATGCGGCGGAAACCTTTACCGCCTGGAACACCTCCTGTGTCTTTGAGAACGGTGAGCTTGTCCGTGTCGTCCATTCGGATTATCCCGAAGGCATGGATGAGTCTTTTGCCGGCTGGCCCGTTCCGGTCTGGAAGTTCTGCCACGGCCTGCGCGACGGCCTGGACACCGCTGTGATTACCGCCTCAAAGACAGACTGTGAAGCCGGACCGGAGCCTGTGGAGATCACCCCTGAGGAAGCGGAAAGCATTCGCCGTATGGCCATATACGGTATGGTAACAAAAAAAGCCAATGATGAATCCATCACCGGCAACACCTGGGTCTATTCCTTTGTTACGCCTGCCGGAAAGTATCTCCTGTCCGTCGAAATATACCAGGGACTGATCGTTTCTTCCGACGGCATGTACAGCTTTCAGTAAATCTTTTCAATCTCGCCGGTGATCCCGTACCGTTCTTTAAAGTAAGCCAGATCATCCGGTGTTTTCAGAAGCATGACCTCTTCAAAGCGCCCGGTTTCCCCGTTGCGGAAACCTGCGACCTGCTCACCCGTACAGATGCTGCAGCGGATCGCCGGTGTCCCTTCGTGGGGCTGCACAGCCGGAGCGCTTTTCTTTTTTCCGAAAAACAGAAATGCCACTTTTCTCTCCTCCGTTTCTCCGCCGGTGTCATCCTTATTTCTTTTATTGTATTATACACGGGAATAGCATAAAATAAAAGCTGACAGAATCAAAAGAAGACAACTGCAATCCATATGAGAGGAGCCTTCCCCATGCAGACAGTCAGGGTATTTATTTCATCCACCTTTACCGATTTTTCCCTGGAAAGAGACATTCTCCATAACAGGGTGTTCCCGAAGATCCGGCATCTCTGCGCAGACCATGGCTGCGAATTCCAGGCCGTTGACCTCAGATGGGGCATCACGGAACGCGACAGCCGGGACTATTCTACCCTGGATATCTGTCTGGAGGAAATCCGCCAGTGCCAGCGTGTTACCCCGCGCCCGAATTTCATCTTTCTGTCCGGCAGCAAATACGGCTGGCGGCCCCTGCCCAGACGAATTCCGCGCAACCTGTTTTATTCCATCGTACGCAGCCTGCATGATTCCGGTAAAGCGCAGCTCCTCATATCGGCATATAGACAGGATGACAATTCCCCGGAGGGTGACTTTGTTCTGGCCGGTCTGTCCGGGACCGTCAGTGAATCGGTGCTGCGCGGCATTCTGTTGGATGCCGTCGGCGGTTCCGGCAGCGACGATTCCTTTTTTGTCCGGAAACAGCCCTCCTTCACGGAGGAGGAAAAAAACCTCCTTTTTGCCTCCGCAACCCATCTGGAACTGCTGAACCGTCTTTCCCTTCCGGATTTCCGGAACGCGGCGATCTGCGCCGTCCGCACGCTGAAAAACGTCCCCCGCGATAAAATTCGGCTCTATTACGACACCCTGGCGGATCTCACTGTGGATAACGCCGCCCTACAGGAAGCTGTCAGAACCGGCCGGAAAGCGGAAGAATCCTGCCCGGAAACCTATCATTATGAGCTTGATCTGGCGGATCCGGACCGGGCCCTGGAAGCTTTCGCCGACTATGTTTATAACAGGATGGAAAAACATATCCTCAGCGAACTGGAAAAAAACGCTGATTCTGAACTGGAAAGTGAAGTCAGCTATCACCGGAAAGCAATGGAAGAACACGCCCGTCTCTTCCGGTGCCGCGGCAAGGAACTCCAGGACGCTTTATCCTCTGTCCGGCCGGGAAGAACCGTCCTTGTCATCGGGGCCCCTGCCAGCGGCAAGACCGCCTTCATGTCTGCTCTCGCTTCCCGTACGGAGCAGTCCGGCTGCCGTGTCTGCTTCCGCTCTGTCGGCCTCACGGGCAACTCTGCGGATATCAGAAAACTATCGGAGGAACTGAAAAAGGAGTGCTTTGACGGTTCATCCCGTAAAGGTGAAAACTGCGTCCTGTTCCTGGACGGCATTGAAAAAGCACGGAATCCAAAGGCCTTCCTTCGTGCGGTTATGAAGCTGTCCGGCTGTTATACCTCTGTTGTTCTGTCCATGACGGATGATTTTTCCCGCCAGGCGGACGACATCATACCATGTGACGTCTCCACTGTTTATCTCTGTCCGTTCCTGCAGAGTGAGGTGAAAGAGATCCTTTCTGCTTTCCTTCAGGCAAACAACAGGCGGCTGACCCCTGATCAGGAACAATGCCTGCTCAGCGCGTACAGCGGCACCCGCAGCATGCATGTCTTCCATACATTGATGAAGCAGTCGCTGAAGTGGAGAAGTTTTGATACCCATGTTTCTTCCGACTTTGCGGTCAAAAAGTTCTTTGCTGCCCTGGAACACGGAAGCCCCAATCTTCCTCCTGTGCTTGCGGAAAGTCTTCGCCTTTACCTGTCGGCTTCGCGGGAAGGGCTCACCGGAGCAGAGCTGCAGGGAGTGCTCAGCCGTGACCGGAGCGTCCTGGCGGAGTTCCTGCGGCTCAGCGAGCATCTTCTTCCCGGCACGGAAGGGATCATCCGGGAATATATGGGGAAATCCGGACTGAATCCGGCCGGAACCGAAGAAATCATCCATTGGATTCACAGCGAAGAAAACCTGTCCGGCTTGCTGGATATCCTGCTTTCTTCTGATGAGGATATCCAGCTTCCCTATGCCTATTTCTCCCGCGCCTTGTACGACTTCATGCCGGCCCTCAGCGAGAACCTGTCCCAGGGGCAGCATGTCTATGTGATTGAGAAGGGACTCTTTCCCCTTTCCGGCCTGCGGGACGAAAACAAACTGAAAGCATATCACAGCCTGCTTGCCGATTATTTCGTTTACAGTGAAAAGCTGGACTCCAGGGCACAGCTCGCGAAGATCCTTTCATCCATGACGGGCCGCACCGGGGCGTCACGCCTTGCCGTCGAGCTGCCTTATCAGTACCTGAAATCGGAGCGGTATGACGATCTTTATGCCTTTCTCTGCGATCCGGAGCGTCTGGTTTTCATGGACCGGTGGGACCGGGCGGAGTTTGCCTCCCTCTGGACGCAGCTCAGGGAGCGCGGGGATTATGATATGGCGAAAGGTTATGCGCCTCTGCTTGCGCAGGCAAAAGCGCTTGCGGAAGGAAACAGGGATCCCGGTTCGCTCAACCGCCTGGCACTGGAAGCGCTGATCGCCCTCCTCGGTTCCTGGGGCGGTTTTCAGGAGGAGGTCAGTTATCTCAACGAAGCCATCCTGAAGATCACGGCAGGCGGCGACGCGGATCTTCACCTGCAGAGCATGGCGCAGAAAGCCCTGACTATGATGGACGCCGGACATTTCAAGCAGGCTCTTGATTATACGGAAAATGCGCTTCTCCAGGTCCCGGAAACCGTCTCCTGCGGTTACTGTGACCTGGTCTACGCCTACGGCGTAGCTCTTTACCGCCTGGAGCGCTATCCGGAAGCAGCCGAAGTAATCGACAAGGGCTATGAGATCGCGCAGAAACTGGGCGAAAAGGACCGCATCCGGAATCTGCTGAAATGGAAAGCCTCCTGCGCCAAAGTGACCGGGAAGGCGGAGGAAGCGGACAGGATTTATTCGGAACTGGAAGAGGAATACGAGCAGGATGAGGACAAGCGCGCCCTCATCGCCACCTGCTACGAGCGTGCCTCCAGTGCCTTCCTGTTTGAAGGCGACCGGGAAAAAGCCTTCGGGCTTCTGGATCAGGCAGCCCGATACGCGCGGGAAACCGGCCAGCGTTCCTGGCTTGTCCAGATTTACAAGATGGGTATGGACATGACGAGCGTCTCGCGGGATTATCCGGGCCTCATGTCCTGGTCCCTCAAATACCTGGATACATGGGCGGAGGTCAACCCGGGCCAGTGCCCGCCCTATCCGGAAGTCATCAATTTCCTGATCGCCGTCACCAAAACCAATCCGACGGCGGAAAACCTGTTCATGATGGAGTCCTGCATGCCCATGCTGGCAGGCGGCATCATCAGTGCGGACGATCCCGCCCTCCGGGATTATCCTTACCGGTATACGCTGGTTCACCTCTCCCGCGCAGCCCTTTCCTGGCAGCCGGAGGAACTCCGCAAGGTGGTCCGGACCATTGCGCCTGCGCCGAAGGTTTTCATGGAGGCGTTTGACAAAGGCATTGAACATTTCATTGAACCTCTGGCTGAAGGCCACCGGAATAATTTTATGAACTCGCTCAAAGAATTTGAGGATGCTGCCCGCAAGGCAGTCCTGGGCGAACCCCTCGGCGAAACCTCTCCCGGCGACGGAAAGCTCAGCGAAAAGAAACTCCTGGAGATGCGCACCTCCTTCAGCATCCTGCTGGTATATTACGGTTTTGATGCCGCCTCCAGGGTACATGACGCTGTCGGTGCTCAGCAGGCGGAGTTTACCATCCAGGTGCATATGCTCCTCTTCCAGGCCAACTATACCGCTTTCCGTTCAACCATGACCTACAATGAATACCAGAACCGGCTTAAAAACCATTACGCGGAAAAAGAGCGCTTTGACCGCTATGATGCGGAATCGAAGGGTGACATAGCCGGGGAATCTGATCTGGTAAAATCCCTCATCGATAAGCTGAAAAAGCAATGAAAACAGCAGCCGCTTCTATGCGGCTGCTTCTCACAAAAACCAGATTCTTTTATATCACATCGATCATGCACCTCAGCGCTTTTGCGAGGTGCTCTTTTGTCATGCCTTTCGCCGGCACATGGACAAAACCGCCCCGGGTAACGTTTCCCCGTTCATGAATCTCATCCATCAGGGTATAGAACACCGCGTTGCACACATAGGTTCCCGCAGTATAGGACAGCTC
>JAEEGL012932437.1_pt1 | contig 12994 bp, 13 predicted proteins | sample 9134231 | NCBI WGS metagenome assembly JAEEGL01 (sample SAMN16246548, study PRJNA631951) | gut metagenome | biome: gut microbiome; feature: rumen; material: fiber-attached | host: Bos | place: Iran: Karaj | collected 2018-10 | reverse complement strand
GGAGAGTATTTGAAAAGAGCACACAAAGTAATAATTTTTGATTATTCTAAATCAGAGTTAAAACAGGCAAAAGAAACTTATGGAGATAAAATTGAGACGAGGGCGGGAGATATTTATGAGCTGCCGTTCAAAGATGGAGAACTAGACGGGTTGATGATGGTTCGGGTAACTCATCATTTAAAGAATATGAATGCGGCAATAAAAGAACTTTATCGAGTGTTGAAGCCGGGAGGAGTAGCGGTAATTGAAGTTGCTAATAAGCGAACATTGCCAAAGATGGCGAGATTTATAACTGGCCGAAGCAAAGTGAACCCGTTTGATAAAAAAGTAGCAAATTATAAGGATATTTCAAAAGACGGGTTTTATAATTATCATCCGAAATATGTGGAAGAGATTTTTGAGAAAGTTGGTTTTAAAACTGAGAGGGTATTGTCGGTATCGAATTTTCGTAGTAAGGGTTTAAAGAAGATTTTCAAGACAGATAATTTAGTAAAGATGGAAGATAAAGTTCAATCTGCGTTAGCGCCAATTCGGTTTGCGCCATCGATTTATTACAAGTTGAGAAAACCTGAGGAATAGGGTATAATATAAGGCACGGAGCCGTCGTTCAACGGATAGGACCCAGACCCTCTAAGTCTGCGATGCTGGTTCGATTCCAGCCGGCTCTACCATTTTTTAGGAAGGATAGATATGAAAAAATTATGGACTGATGGAAGTGCGAGTCCGAATCCGGGACCGGGTGGCTTTGCAGTGATTGAAATTGAAGAGGGGGTGGGGCGACCAGTGGTTTTAGGATGTGAAAAAAATACTACGAATATTCGGATGGAAGGTTTAGCGATGATTGCGGGAATAAAGTACGCCGGGGCGGAAGGTGCGGAGATTCATAGTGATTCAGAGTTTTGGATTAATGTTTTAACGAAGTGGGCTTCGGGATGGGAAAAGAATGGTTGGCAGAAAAGTAAAGGCGAGATTAAGAATTTAGATGTTGTCAAAGAGTTGTATGATTTGTATTGTAAAAATTCGGTGAAGTTGGTTTGGGAAAAAGGGCATGTTGGAACGCAGTTTAACGAGATGGCAGATGAGTGGGCAAATAAAGCTCGAAAAGGTTTGAAATTAGATTAGAAAAATTAGTCTTCAATAATGGCGAGATGAGATTCGTCGAGTTGGGATTTGTCGACTTCTGATGGGGAGTCCATCATCAGATCGACGCCGGAACCGTTTTTCGGGAAAGCGACGATGTCGCGAATGTTTTCGGTATTTTCAAGAACCATAAAGATGCGGTCGAGACCAGGGGCACAGCCAGCGTGCGGAGGCGCACCAAACTTAAAGGCGTTTAACATGCCGCTGAAGCGGGATTCAACATATTCATTATTATAGCCGAGGATATTAAAGACTTTGTACATAATTTCCGGGTTATAGTTTCGGACGGCACCGGAACAAACTTCATAGCCGTTCATGACCATGTCGTATTGGTCAGCGACGAGGGCTAATTTTTCTTCGTCGGTTTTTGCGTTCTCTAAGGCTTCTAGACCGCCTTTTGGCATAGAGAATGGGTTGTGGCCGAAATCGAGTTTTTTGGCTTTATCGTCCCATTCGTAGAACGGAAAATCAACGATCCAAGTATAGGCGACTTCGTCGTCATTTTTTAGGTTAAAATGATCAGCGAAAGCGATACGGAGTTGACCTAAGACTTTATTAACTTTAGAGCGTTCGTCGGCGCCAAAGAAAACGGCGTCGCCTTCTTCAGCTCCGGTGAGTTTTTTAACATTTTTGATTTCAGTCTCGGACATGAATTTTAGGATTGGAGATTTGGCTTCACCATTACTATATAATATATAGGCAAGCCCGCCGGCACCTTCTTTTCTCGCTTTTTCGGTAAATTCGTCAATTTCGCGACGAGTCAAACTTGCGCCGCCTTTTACGCAGAGGGCTTTCACACAAGGAGCCTTAAAGACTTTAAATTCAGTGTCTTTAAAGGCTTCAGTTAGCTCGATTAATTCCATACCGTAGCGAAGGTCAGGTTTATCGACACCATAGGTTTCCATTGCGAAACTATAGGGTATGCGCGGGATTTTACTGTCCTTTTCGACAAACTGTTTCGCAGGCTCAGAGTTCAAAACTAATTTTTTGTTAGTAAATTTAGTTGCAAGTTCAATAAATAATGGTTCGATTTCATTACGGACTATCTCGCCGTCACTGACAAATGACATTTCCATATAAAGTTGATAAAAATCGCCGTAAAGTCGGTCGGCACGCGGATCTTCATCGCGGAAGCAAGGCGCGATTTGGAAGTATTTATTCACGCCACCAACCATTAGTAATTGTTTAAATTGTTGCGGGGCCTGGGGAAGTGCGTAGAATTTTCCAGGATGTAGTCTCGAAGGGACGAGAAAATCGCGAGCGCCTTCAGGAGAAGAGTTTGCGAGAATTGGAGTCGTAATTTCAGTAAAATCATGATTATACATAAACTCACGGATAAAACGATAATATTCCGAGCGACGCTTTAAAATGTTTTGCATCGAAGGGCGACGAAGATCAAGATAGCGATACTTAAGGCGCATTTCTTCAGAAGATTTTTCGCCGTCGTCATGGGTATTGACCGGAAGCGGATCAGATTTATTTAAGAGTTCTAATTGGTCAACGACTAATTCAATTTTTCCGGTTTCGATATTCGGATTGATTAATTCAGGAGCGCGTTCGCGCATTTTTCCTTCAGCTTTCAAGACGAATTCATCACGAACGGATTCGGCAAGTTTAAAAGAAGTTTCGTTTTCGGGAGTAATGACGAGCTGGATAATTCCGGTGTGATCACGAAGGTCGATGAAGATTAAACCGCCATGGTCTCGACGGGAATTAACCCATCCTTCGACTGTTACGTTTTTGCCCAAAAAATTTTTTAATTCGTTCGCTAAGATTCTCATAGGTGATATTATATCACTATTTCAGGAGATAGTCTAATAGCATCTGGATGGTGAAAAAGCCGGCTAGAGAATCAGTTTCGTCGAGGACGAGAAAATAATAACTATTGGTGCGTTCGATTTCTTTGATAACGAAATCGAGTGAATCGTCGGTATGAAGATAATTAACGTCTTTTGACATATATTTTTCGGCGCGATCAGTTTTCTTAATTTCGAGAGCGTTCAAAGCTTCGGTGTGAATGACGCCTTTGACTTTGTCTTGATTATCAACAACGGGGAAATTAGTAAAACCAGATTTATAAAGTTTGTCTAAAACTAGAGGGCCAAGGATGTCTTTAGCATTAACGAAGACCATTTTGGTTTTTGGGATCATTAAATCACTAACTTTGCGATCCTCGAAACTCATGACAGCAGCAATACGAGAACGGTCTTGACTACTCAAGATACTTTTAGGCGTACGTTGTAAAACGCTGATAAATTCTTCAAGAGATTTAGGAGTATATTTGGCCTTCGGTTTTGGCTCGCGGTATTTGTCGAGTTTCGGATCAAGGAATTTGACAATTTTAACTAAAAACTGATGCCACATGATATAATAATTATAACATAAAGGAGTGATATGAGAAAAAATAGAGGATTTTCTGTTGGTGGGGTAATAGCGGGAATTGTTGTGATTATTTTACTGGGAATCGCAACTTATAAGGTGATTGATGGGAATAATAAGGCAACGAATTTTGAAGATTATGATTTTTATTCAGTAATTGAACCGACGAAAGATAATGGATATATTGGTGATCATGTAAAAGGTGATAAGAATGCGCCAGTTTTGATTTTTGAATATGCAGATTATCAATGCCCGGGTTGTGCATCAATTAATACGCGTGTGAATAAAGCGGTTGAGGAGTTGGATGGGAAATTAGCGGTGGTTTATCGTAGTTTCTTGTTGTCTTATCATCAAAATGGTACGGCGGCAGCTTCGGCGGCAGAAGCGGCGGGGTTACAAGGTTATTGGAAAGAATATGCGGATAAGTTGTTTGCGGAACAATCGGAGTGGGAATATGCGTCGCCGTCGGAGAGAATAGAATATTTTAATAAATATTTTGAGGAAATTACTGGAGGAGAAGGTGATTTAGAAAAGTTTAATGCAGATATTGCGAGCGAAGGGGTTTCAAAGAAAATCAGCTTTGATATGGGAATTGGTAAGAGGATTGATGTATCGGCGACACCAGCTTTTTATATTGATGGACAATTTATTAGCTGGGGTTCGGAAGGTGAAGTTGTGATTAATGGTAAGGCGATTAGCTGGGACACGGCGAGAGGTGGAGACGATTTCGTTAAACTTTTGAAAGAGATAGTAGAAGCGAAGCTGGCTGAATAAAGAATTAAATAAAAAAATTCCCCTGCTGGGGAATTTTTTGATTGAAATTTAGATTTCAATGAACTCTTGCCATTCAGCAGGAGCAATTTTTGACTTTTTGCGTCCTTCCGAACGAATGAGTCGTTTGATACGCATGTATCTTTATTTTCTCCTTAGTGTTTTTCGCTCTTACGACCGACCCACCTCGCGAATGACTTTTAGCCTGAAGTCAATTGGGAAAATTAACGAGCGATGGAATTTATTTTAGCAAAGGTTTTTAAAGTGCGCAAGCATAAAAATGATATAATGAATGTATGAAAAAGCGTGGGCGCTTTAAGTTTAAGATTAAGACTTGGCAGTTGTTGTTAATTTTGATACCGCTTTTGTTTTTGGATGCGACTTTACTGAGGTTAGATCATATTCGGATGACGGAATTAAGGGATGCAGTATTAGCAGCGGATGAGGCAGATAATGATGAAAAAATTTCTGAAACACTTGAACAATTGAAAGAGTTTGTTTTTTCGAATATCGTGATAAATGTAGTAGATGATAATGGATTACAGAGGGTAACGTTTGGAACGGGGCCGTTTTATTTAGAGCATCAATATATTAGGGCGGCGAATGCAGCTTTAGAGGAAGCGGAGAAAACATTGAATTCAGATACTAATCCGAATGGAAATATTTATCAGATGGCTTCGGATGTTTGTAGGCCTCAGGCGATTGCAAATGGATGGGCTTGGAATAATCCGAATTATATAAATTGTATGATGACGGAAATTCAAAAATATCCGTCGGCGGACGAGATTCAGGATGTGATTGTTGCGAATTTGCCTTCAACGGAGCTTTATCGTAAAGATTATGCTTCACCAGTTTGGGCACCGACTTTGACCGGTTTTATGATTTTGATTACGATTATTCTCATTGTTGTAATTTTTATCAGAGCTGTTATCTGGATAATACTCCGGTTATCCTTATTTTTTATATAAAACCTCTAGAAACCTCTTGACAATTATGTTGCGGGCTCTTATTATAGGGATATAATAACTTAAGGAGGAAAGCTAATATGGCTTATGCACATACCAATGGTAAGGGTGTGAAATATTACCTACACAAATCTGAAGTTACTCTTCGCGGTGGCAAACCTCAGACAATTTATTTCTTTACGAAAGATGAGAAGGGTGGCAAGGGTACTCCTTGTGATCTTCCTTCCGATCGTGTTGTTTGCGAGAATCCACGCAATGGATTCTTAACTCTTAAGAAGAAATAGTTAAGTGCTAGAAAAGGTGTTGTAAGATTTACAACACCTTTTTGATGGGGTACTTGGATAGGGATCCAAGTACCTATTATAGAAACGAAAAAAGACCCAAGGGTCTTTTTTGTTTCTATGGTGGGGGTACTTGGATTCGAACCAAGGACACTGCGTGTATAAGACGCATGCTCTGACCAGCTGAGCTATACCCCCTCGCTACCTTATTTTATCACAAAATGTTATAATGATAAGCATGAGCGGAGTTAAGACGAAGTTAAGGCGATTGAAGTATAAGTTGAATCATGATTTTTTGACGATTGAGAATGTAGTTTTAGTTTTGGCAATTATTCTTTGTTTAGTATGGACTTATCAGTCTATTATGGCGATGTCTAGAAACTGGGAGCTGTCGGAGAGATTGACGGCGGAGAAAAAGGAGCTGGAACTTTTAAGTATCGAGGTTGAGGCGGCAGAACTTGAAAATGAATATTATAAAACTGATGAGTATCAAGAATTAATGGCGAGAAAATATTTAGATAAGGAACTTGAGGGGGAGAATATGGTGGTGTTGCCAGAAAATTCGGAAGAGGCGAAAAATAAATATAAAAATAAGGAAGAAGTGGTAGAAAAGCAGTATTCAAATTTTGAAAAGTGGATGATGTATCTTTTTCCAAATTATTGATAATTTAGTTTGAATAAAAAAACGGTTATGCTATAATAAGGAGTATGAAAGGTAAGCGCGGATTTACTTTGATTGAGGTTGTGTTGTTTTTGGCGTTGACCGCGGTTTTGTTTGTGGGGATTGCGATTGGGACGCAAAACTCGATTTTCCAACAAAGATATAATGATTCGGTACAAAGTTTTGTAGAATTTTTGCGGAATGCTTACGCTCAGACGTTGAATGTGCAGAGCGAGGGTAGAGGAATGTCAGATAAGGCGATTTATGGGAAGTTGGTGACATTTAATGTTAATGGTGAAAAAGGAAATATTATAAATACATATGATGTGATTGGTAAAGCGACTTATAATGGGGGATCGGGTTCGGCATTGGAAATTTTGAAGAATTTAGAAGCAGATGTATTTACAAAAGATAATGATGGAAACTATAAAGCTGTGGGATTCGTGGAGGAATATAAGCCAAAATGGGGATCGGCGATTCAGTTTGATGATGCTGCTGAGGATCCTAAAGCAAGTTTTGTGGGGGCTTTGTTGATTATACGGCATCCGCTTTCGGGTACGGTGTATACTTATGTGACGAAAGCGACGATAAATGTTGAAGAGGCATTAGGAGAGCTGAGCGAGGGGAAGTCGATTTTAGGTGAGTATTTAGAATTAGAAGAGGGTGACAGTAACGCTTTCAAGATTAAACAAGTGGATTTTTGCGTGAATCCGAATGGTCCTGGTGAGGGAGGGTCGAGAAGAGATGTGCGTGTAGTTAAGGGGGCTAGGAATGCGTCTGGCATAGAGATAGTTTCGGATTCAAATAGTGAGTGTAAGAGATTATGAGGAAAGGGTTTACTTTAGTTGAACTTTCATTGTCGATTGTTTTTATTGCAGTACTTTCGATAATTATTATGTTGTTAATTAATAATGCAATTGTTTCTTATCGACGAGGATTAATTTTGAATCAGTTAAATACAGTAGGGATGGATTTGGTAGATGACGTAAGATCGGTAGTCCAAGCATCGCCGTCTGGAACGGTAGTAGGGTTATGTAATGGATTGGAAGAGGGAAAAGATGATTGTGTGGTGGATGGCGGTAGTAAGTTCGTATCAGTGACCGTAAAAGGAAAAGTAGGCGAGATGGAAAATGTACCGCTTTATGGTGCTTTTTGTACGGGATTATATTCTTATGTTTGGAATTCTGGATATTTCTTTGGCGAGGAAGCGAGCAATATTAGGGTTGGTGAATCTAGTGTGAGTGCAATTACTAATGGGTCAGATTCTTTTAGACTAGTAAAAGTAAGAGATAAGAAAAGGGCTGTATGTAGAAATGCCGTAACAGATAAATATGAAATTGGTACTTTTAGCCTTCAGGAATATGATAACGAAGGTAGGTTGGTTCCTATGGAAATAGAAGAAGATGTTTTGGCAAGCGACAACAATAATAACTTAGCGATTTATGATTTTTCGGCGCCGGTTCCGGCAACTAATTCTGATGCAAGTGCTTCATTTTATTCGGTGTCATTCATTTTGGGGACGATACAGGGTGGAATTAATGTCGTCGTGTCGGGGAATTTTTGTAAGGCTCCGACTGAAACGAATGAGAATTTTAATTATTGTGCGATTAATAAATTTAATTTTGCCGCGCAGGCAATCGGGAGTTAAGATATGAAAAAACGAGATATCAAAAATAATTTCAGAAAGGGTGCAGCATCGTTTTATGTAGTGGCTTTTTCCACTTTGATTCTAGTGATAGTAGTGACGAGCTTCGCGGCAATTATTATTTCTGAGATTGCGAGGACTTCGAATGACGATTTGTCGCAATCGGCATACGATTCGGCTTTGGCGGGGGTTGAGGATGCAAAGTTGGCATTTTATAGCTATCAAAAATGTAAAGATACCGTGAAGGATGAGGGTACGTGGCCGAGAGATGACACCAGCGGTCCTTTAAGTTGTGAACAAATCGTTGGGCTTGTAGAGGGCGGAAAGGAAGAAGATGGTAGCGAAAAGTCGAAGCCCTGCAATATGGTCGGATGGATTTTAGGAAGGTTGACTCAAGATGGCGAAGAGGTTTTGATACAAGAATCTTCGGAAGGTGGGAATAATATGCAGCAGGCATATACTTGTGTGACATTAAGAAAAGATTTGAGTGATTACAAAGATACGTTATCGGAAGGTTCAGACGTGAAGGTAGTGCAGGCGAAGTTTAAAGATATTGAAGCTAAAGACATAAAAAGTGTAAGAATTAGTTGGTTCTCGGATGCGGATAAAGATAAAATAGTAGGGAATAACGGTGAATTGGAGAAGGAAAAAAATTATGTTGATCTTAGCAATAGTAGTGCAGGGATAAATTCTAATGATGATAATTTAGTGCCGACAATTGCGCTAGGTATGATTCAAACGGCAGGATCTTTCAATTTAAGTGATTTTGAAAAGACAGCTAGTGGGCAGACGGATCGAGGATTGCTTTATTTAGTGCCAATTAATAAAAATAGTGAGGTGTCAGGTGGGGATGGCAGATATACAATTGCTAATGATAATTCGATTAGTGCAGATGGATTTGTAAAATCAAATAACAGAGAGGTGCAGAATAAGCCTTATGTTGTGAAATGTGGGATAGCGAGTGACAGCAATTATGTGTGTTCGGCTCTCGTGAAGTTGCCAGAGCCGATTGGCGGGATTCGTAATGATGACACATTTATGTTTATTGTATCGTCGCCGTACGGAAGGGCAATGGATTTTTCGTTGGAATTTTATACGGATCCTGAAGGCAAGGGCGATTCGATGACATTGGATGGCGTACAGGTAAGTATTGATTCGACGGGACGGGCAAACGATCTTTATCGTAGAGTTGAGGTGAGGTTGTCTGCTGCATCTTCGAGTGTGAATGGTGATTTAGTGCGTTACGCTTTAGAGTTAGGCGACGGTAGTGGTGAAGAAGATGTATTACAGAAGAATATAACGACGATTAAGGAATTCGGTCTTTAGAAAGATTGACAGAAAGCAGTTTTAGATATATAATAAATAGGTACCAAGTTGTTGTGGTACCTATTTATCGTGGGGTAGAGCAGCCTGGTAGCTCGTTTGGCTCATAACCAAAAGGTCGCTGGTTCAAATCCAGCCCCCACAACCAAGTTTAATAATCAGATTATAGTTCAGGTTGAGTTACCCCCCTAACTCAACCTGAACCGTGGTCTGATTATTTTTTCTTAGAGACAAGAGCTTTGGCGGCTAATTTAACGCCGTAATTATAGCTATTCATAGGATGAGGAGTACTGGCAATTTCAAGAGCGGAGAAATTATGACGAATAGCGATAGCAATTTCTTCAGCAATTAATTCAGCATTAGGCATAACGATGGTGGCACCGAGTAGACGATTGTTTTTATCGGTGAGAAGTTTGATGAGACCGAATTTGAAATCATAGATTTTACTAACAGGCAAATCTTCAAGTTTCAAAACAACTTTTTTGTATTTTCGATCACGACGAGTAAGATCGTCTTCGTTAAGTCCTACGGTAGCAATTTCTGGATAGGTTTTCGTGATGCGCATGAAACCTTCATAGTTAACTAGGTTTTTGCTTCTATTAATTAAATTAGAGGATAGAACGGAGCCTTCATAATCAGCAAGTTCGGTTGAAGAAGCTTTTCCTAGAGCGTCTCCGATTGCGTAAATGTTTTTGGCAGAAGTTTGGAAATATTTATCGACGAGAATGCCGGAATTTTTATATTTTATACCAGCGTTTTCAAGGCCGTAATCTAGAACTGGTTGGCTACCAGTTGCGAGAACGACACAATCGGCTCGGACGGTTTTTTCGGTGTTAGAGTTGCGGAAAATAACGCGCTTACTGAGGCCGTCTTGTTCGATTGCGACAACTTTGCAATTGGGAAGAACCATAATATCAAGTTCGTTGGTGAAATAGTCAGACATAAATTCGGAAATTTCTTTATCTTCTTTAGGAAGGAGACGTTCAGAAGTTTCCATGATAATTACTTTAATGCCTAATTCGGCATAATATGAAGCAATTTCACAACCGGTTGAGCCGCCACCTACGATTAAGGCTAATTTAGGCAGACGACGAATTTTAATAGCAGTTTCAGGCGTGAGATAACCAATAGATTCGGTTCCAGCAATACCGAGAGTTTTGAGAGTTGCGCCAGTAGCAAGAATAAAGTTTTGGGCGGTGAATTTTTTTTCACCGACGGCTATGGTGTGAGAATCGAGGAAGTTGGCGGCGCCACTAATACAAGTGATGCCTAAATCTTCAAAAACTTTTTTATTGTTGCCACCAGACGCAATGACATTTTTTAATTGATGAGAAACTGCAGAAGGAAGGCTGAAAGACAGATCACTATTTTTTAATTCCGGAAGGGTGGAGATTTTGGACAAAGTATGAGCGAAATCAAGTGCCACACCATACGGAATGTCGCGAGTGTTTAAATTTGATCCTCCGAAGAATCTTTTCTCAACTAAACCAACGCGTTTTTTAGCTTTAGCTAAATTGATAGCGGCAGCGGAACCGGCTGGGCCACTACCTATGACTAAATAATCAAAATCGTATTTTTTTCCCATTTCTATATTATTTTATCACGATTTTTGTAAACATAAGCAAAATCTGGATGATATTTTTTTAATTCTCTGACGATGGCGCGATCAAGATCTTTTTTGGTGATGAGTTGCTTTGATTTAAGACTCTTTTTAACCGCTTTTAAAGTTTCATCAATAAAAATTTCGGCAGCGCCGGATGGAATATTGAGCGCACGAGCATCAATTTTTAATAATTTTTTAATTGCTTTTTCGTCAAAATTTTCCATTAGTTAAAAACCTCAAATAAAATGATAAAAATTGCTAGGATAAGGTAAAGGAAACTAGTGAAAAAGCGAAAGAAAGTTTTATTTTTAATGCGATTTTTTTCAAAATCGGCAAGGTTGTGATTAGTTCTAAAGAAAGCATGTTGAATAAAAAGCGGAACGGCTGAAAGAATAATGAAAATGATAATTAAGGCACAGCATGGGATATCAGAAAGGCAGAGTTTTGAAATTTCAATAGTGGAAATAAAATATAGAGGGATAGTAAAAAGTAATTCCGGGATTCCAGCTGTGAAACCGAGGGCGAAGGCATCAGAACGGCTTTTAACGGTTTGAGCTTTTTTATCAAAGTTTTGGGCGATGGTTCTAGAAATAAATAATTTGGTGCCAGGACCTTTTTGATAATAAAAGCAAAAGTAAGCGACACTGAGGGCAACTAGAATCCCGATTATAATCCAAATTAAAATGGGGTTTTCTAAATTGATTTTAGTGAATGAAAGTGCGCAGAAAAGAAAGTTAAATAAAATAAACATTAAAGCGATTAGTGTTTCAAAGCCGATAATGAAAAAAATGCTAAGATCGTCGACTTTGAATTTTGAATATTTACCAGAACCATAATGAAGGAAAAGACCAAAAACACCTGGTACAAGTTTCAAAAAAGCCACGATAAGCATAGACAAAAACACAATTCCTAAAGAGGCAAAAACGCTCATGTTTAAATTATATCATAAAAGGGGTTGCAATGGTAAGACATTCGTGGTAGCTTGTCGCCATGAAAAAATTTTTACATTTTATAATTTTAATTTTTAGTTGTGTATTAGGCGGTTTATTTTTGTTAAATTATGCTAGTGCGGCGGAAATTAACGAAAATATTCCAGAAATATATATAAAGGCTGTTAACCCAGGATATGCGGTTGATGGCGTAAATAATGTCGGAGAAATGATTGAGATTGCCAGAAAGAACTCCGACGAACCTGTTTTGCTCGCCGGACTCACTGTCAGCTATACTAATTCAAGCGGGAATGATTCAGTATTATTTGAATTTCCTGAGCACAGTTGGATGACTGGCGAGATTATCCTCCTTCGCTTGGCCAGTTCGCCTGAGAGCGAGCTGGCTGCCATAAATTATACAAAGACTTTAGCGTTCAAAGCGGGGCTTACTTTAAAACGTGATGGAGAGGAAATTGATAAAGTGTGTTGGACGGGGAAAGCAGGATGTTATGCAGAATTTAAATCTGCGAATCCGACTACTTTGGTGAGAGATTTAGAAACGGGCGATTTTAGACATGTATCGGAATACATACCGACTTATAAGGCGGAAAATTATTACGTTGAAAATCAGGAGGAAGAAAAAGAAGAGATAAGTAGGTGTAAAAGTTTACAATTTTCGGAGATTTTAAGTTATTACGAATCTTCAAAATCTGAACAGTTTGTTGAAATTTATAATGCGGGGTCAGAACAGGTTTTGATGGATGGATGTCAGCTGAGATATAAAAATAAGACTTATACATTAAAGGGAATTTTAGGGGCGGAAAAATATTATGCCTATTATTCAGCAGATTTAAGTTTGACGAAAAATCCTACAAATGAAAACTTTTTAGATTTAATCGATACCAATGGTGAAGTAGTCGATACGCTAAGATATCCGAATGGCCAAAGGAAGGGGACGGCGTATGCGTTGATTGGGTATGATCAAACCGGAGAGGAAATTTGGAAGACGACTTATGCTCCGACGCCTTGGGAAGCGAATAATTATCAGGAGTACAGAAGTTGTGAATCGGGAAAAGTCATTAATGAAGTGACTGGTAATTGTGTAAAAGTGACGTCGGTTACAGAAAAAATTTGTGCCGAGGGACAATATTTAAATATTTTGACAGGTAGATGTAAAAAATATGAGACGGCGACAGAAAAAACTTGTAAAGAGGGTTATTATTTAAATCCTGAGACTGGGCGGTGTCGGAAAATCAAAGAAAATACGGGGGCTAACTATAGTCTTGAGCCGGAAAAT
>JAEEGL011355981.1_pt1 | contig 12994 bp, 14 predicted proteins | sample 9134231 | NCBI WGS metagenome assembly JAEEGL01 (sample SAMN16246548, study PRJNA631951) | gut metagenome | biome: gut microbiome; feature: rumen; material: fiber-attached | host: Bos | place: Iran: Karaj | collected 2018-10 | reverse complement strand
GCATATATCCCCCGCGTTTTCTAAGAGTATATATGGAAAACTTCTTTTATTCAACAAGGAGGGGGAAGTCCGCTTGAAGCTACGCTGCGAGTTCCCCCTGCGTCCGCACTTCGTTGCGGCCTACCCCCTCTGCGGGCTCAAACGCCGCCCGCAACGCCTGCTTAAATTGATTATTAGACTGTAAAAATCTGCAAGTTTAATTTAATTTCCTATTCCGCGACACCGCGGGTTTCTCAGACGGATTTGCCTGGGAGCGGAACAGATACACCGTAGCATGGGCGTGCGGTGTACCCGAAGGGTGATTTCCGTGGGGAAGTCTACACTGGAATGTAGCCCAGTTCCTTTAGCATGGCAAGGTCATCTTCGTTTGTCGTGCCAGAAACGGTAAGCAGGTCGCCGGAGATAAGGGCATTTGCCCCGCTCAAAAAGGCATCGCGACCGTTTGCACCGAGGCTCTTTCTTCCAGCCGCCATGCGCAAAGTTGAATGTGGCAATATAAAGCGGAATACTGCTATGGTACGAAGGATTTCTTCCTTACCAAGTGCCTCTGCATTTTCCAGAGGCGTTCCCTTTATTGGGCTAAGGACGTTTATCGGAATAGACTCAGGGTCTACGGAACGCAATTCAAGGGCAAGCTTTATCCTGTCAGAGCGGGACTCTCCAAGTCCTATGATTCCACCGCAGCAAAGTTCAAGCCCTGCCTTTCTTGCCGCAAGAAGGGTGTCCATTCTTTCCTGCCAAGTATGTGTCGTGCAAATATTCGGAAAGAATTCCCTGCTTGTCTCAAGGTTGTGGTGGTAGCGCACAACTCCCGCAGCCTTTAAGTCCAACATCTGCTGGTAAGAAATAATGCCAAGCGATGCGCAAGTTTTTAGCCCCGGGCATTGTTTGGAAATTGCCCTAAAGCATTCAAGAAGATGCAGAAAATCCTTTCCAATAAGAGCGCGGCCAGCAGTAACAAGAGAAAGCCTTGGCACCTTAAAGTCCAAAGCCTTTCTGCATTTTTCCACGGCTTCTTCAAGTCCAATCAGACCAGAAGGTTTGCAGGAAGTCTTCCACCTGCATGACTGGGCGCAATATTTGCAGTCTTCACCGCAATTTCCCTGCTTGGCATTTATTATGGAACAGACGCTTGTTTCCCTTGGGCACTTTGCCATCCTAATTTGATTGGCCGCAGAAAACAGTTGACCTGCATCTTCAAATGAATAAAGAGAAAGTGCCTCTTCAAAATTTACCTTATAGTCGCAAGCAATTATTTTTTCTTTAAGTTCTTCAACTATGTTTTTCATTTTTAATCTTTGTTAGCTCCTGTTAAGAACAGCTCTCCTGCTTGTTTCTGCCCGGTACAAGAGGCAAGAAAAGAAAGCGGAAAGGTGTGCGGTAAAAATCCTTATTCCAAAGTGATTTTTTTTTGAACTAGGCAACCTCGCTTTGCAGGCAAGCCCAGTCTTGTTCCAGTATTCAAAAATTGAAGGAAGAAAATTTATTGTAAGGGAAATGGCAAGGGCAAGGTTCAGCTTTTTAACGAAGGGGAAAATTTTTGCAAGGGCATCTTCCACTCTGCAAAGGCCTTCCCTTATCTGTAGTGGAGAAGTTGTTTTAAATACAATGCCAGAAGCAAGGGCTGCCATAAAAAAGTTAAGGGCATAAATGCAACCAGAATAAAATCCCTCCCTGTTAAAAGAAAAGGCTGGAAGGTCAAAAGAGCGGAAGGCAGTAACAAAAACCCCGGTAAGAATTACAGGCCAGAGGTTAAAAAAAATCCTTAGGCTAAGGCCGGAAAGAAAAAGCAACAAAAGCGGAACAAAAACACAGGCAGCCGTCCTTGCAATAAAAAAAGGGCTCATCCATTTTGCGTCAACAAATATGAATATGCAAAATGCAGTAAGAAAGAAAATCTTTGCCAAGGCATTGCACTTGTGAAGGAGAGAGCTTCCCCTTTGGTAGGAAAACAAATTTACAGCCACAACAAGTCCTCCACCTTGGTATAGGAACAAAGGGGATTCCTTATGCTATACTGCTCAAGGTTAAGATTAAGACCTTCCTCTACGCTTCCGTCAAAGCAAAGCTTTCCCTTGTTAAGAATTAAAAACCTGTCCGCAAGGGCAAGTATTTTTTCAAGTTCGTGGGTAAGAACAATCACAGTCTTTCCTTGAGACTTTAGCTTTTTTAGAATTGCACAAACCTGCCTTACTCCTTCGTAGTCCAAGTTTGCAAAGGGCTCATCAAAAATAATCAGCGAACAATTCATTGCAAGAATTCCCGCAACAGCAAGCCGCCTCTTTTCACCGCCACTCATCTGTCTTGCAGGGAAATCTTTTTTTTGCAAAAGGCCGCAGGAATCCAATGACTTTTCCACACATTCTTTTAGCGCATCTTTTTTTAAGCCGCAGTTCCTTGCACCAAAGGAAACGTCTTCTTCCGGGGTTTCTCCAAGTATCTGGGCATCCGCATCCTGAAAGACAAGTCCAACCTTCACTCCTTCCTGCAAAGAAATGCTTCCTTGCGTTGGAAAGTCCAAGCCGGAAATTAGATTCATCAGAACAGTCTTGCCAGAACCGTTTGACCCCGCAAGCACAATGAATTCCCCTGAGTTAACAGAAAAGCTTACATCTTTTAGGGCAAGGCTTCCGTCGGAAAAAAGTCTGCTTACCCCTTCAATCTTTAATATCTGCTGCATAAAAATCTAGTTAAGGTAAGAATGAATTACAGGACGGAATTTCTTTGTAAGAAAAACGCATGCCACAAGCTTTATTATGTTGCCCGGAATAAAGGGAAGCACAACAAGAGGAATACTCTGCAAGACGGTTTTGTGCGTTACAAGTGAAAAGCCAACAAGCCCAAAGACAAATGCGGCCACGGTTGCAAGAAAGGCTGCCACGCTTATCCAGACAAACTGCTTTGCCTTGCCATGCTTTTTTCCAAGTGGAAGTGCAAGACTTAGAACAAGTCCCCCAAGAAAAGCCGCAATAAGATAGCCTATTATAAAACCGCCTGTTGGTCCTGCAAGAATAACACTTATTCCAGCCTTGCCTGTAAAAACAGGAAGCCCAAGACATCCTATTATTATAAAAATAAGAACAGCAGCGGAACCCAAAATTGGGCCAAGCAAAAGTCCAGAAAGAAAAGCCATCATGTCCTGAATTACAATTGGTATGCCACCCGGAAGTGGAATCTGTATAAAGCATCCCGCGCAGATTAGGGCTGCAAACAATGATGTTAAAATTAAGCCAGCGCCTCTTTTTTTCTTTTCCATATATTTCTCCTATTTTGAATTAATTTTTTTCAAAGCTAAAGGTTCCAAAAGGAATTGCCCTGCATACAGAATCCTTTTCCACGATGGCTGAACCGTAAGAATCTATTCCAATAAACTTCATCTTTACGCCGGAATCTTTTGCATAGAATTCTTTTTTTCTGTCCATGCAAAGGCTGTTCCAATGGAGGGCAATGTTTTCCGTATCGGATGCAATCTCTTTTTTTACAAGCTCAAATTCGGTTATAAAATCGCCGATGATTTTGCGCCTTATTCCGGGTTCTGCCTTTTTAAAAACACTGTCTGTATTTTTAATTGAAGGACGGCTCGAAACATTTATGCCAACACCCAAATTCTGCCAGGAACAGATGCCGCCGCTTGAATAAAGTTCATCAAGTACGCCGCAGACTTTTCCTTCCTCGCTCCACACGTCATTTGGCCAGCGCACAAAGAAATTTCTGCCGGAATTTTTTCTGAGCACATTCACAAGGGCTATCTGGCAGGCCATTACTGTCCGCCTTGAATACAGGATTGGCAAGTCGCTTTTTGTTACCAGGGTAAAGGCCAGGCTTCCCTTTGTGGTTTTCCAGGAGCGCCCCTTCTGCCCCACTCCCTTTGTCTGCTTGTCTGCAATGACGATTTTTAGTTTTTCGCCAGATTGAATTTCTTGGACGACTTTTCTTGCCTGCACCATAGTGGAATCTGTTGTGCCGTAATAGCAGAAAAGGTTTTCCTTAGCGCCAAATTCCCAGGGGCAGATGCTGTCCGCCAAATCTTTTTGCAAGACGTATCCGTTTGCCACGCTTTCTATTCCGTAGCCAGATGAGACCAGTGCCTGCACCGCTTTCCAAACGGCCGTTCTTGAAAGTCCACATTCCTGTGCAATGCTTTCGCCAGAGACAGGTGTACTGCTTTTTCGCAAGGCTTGGAGAATGAAACACTTTGTGGAAAGATTTTTGTTAACCATGATTTTTAACAGGTTAACGAAATAAAATGCAAATGTCAAGCCATAGAAATTCCTCCCCACGGAAATCAATTTTCATAAAATATGGTGGCAAGTAAGCAAAAAAGATGTAGTGGAAATCTGTTTTTTTATTTTTCCTATGCAAAAAAGACTGGAAATCAATTTTGGGTGCAGCGGAAGGTAAATGCGGCTGAAAACTCGCATAGCTTGAAACTTCGTTGCGGGTACGGAGCGGAACGAGCGCAGCGAGTTTAATTTCCTATTCCGCGACACCGCGGGTTTTCAGACGGATTTGCCTGGGAGCGGAACACAAAATTGATTTCCATGATTCATCCTACGCCCGATTGGAGTGGCGGCAGAGCCGTTCCCGCAAGGGAATGGAGCGCGAAGGCGCGGAACCACGGAAAGCGGGTGACGAATGGCATTTGGGCCCGGTTGCAGCCAAGGAATGAATGGTAGAGCCATTAGGATTATCGTCCAAAAGGCTTTTATTTTTTGAGTTTTAATGGTAGAATCTCCTATGCTTTTTAAATATTTTTGTGTTTTTTTAATTTCGATGATTCCACTGATTGAGCTCCGCGGGGCAATTCCTGTTGCTACAGCCTGGGGCCTTATGGGGCGTGACAACATTCCGCAGACGGTACTGGTCTACGCGATATGCATTGTTGGCAACATGCTTCCTGTTCCAATCATTTATCTTTTTGCAAGAAAGTTTCTTGAATGGGGCAAAGACAAAAAACTTATCGGGGGAATCTGCTCTTTCTTTTTGGACAAGGGTTCAAATGCCGGGAAAAAGCTTGAGGCAAAGGCGGGACGCGGTCTTTTTCTTGCTCTCATGCTTTTTGTTGGAATTCCACTTCCGGGAACAGGCGCATGGACTGGAACACTGGCGGCGAGTCTTTTGGGCATGAAGTTTAAGCAGACGGTTCTTGCCGTAATTCTTGGCGTTCTTATGGCGGGAATAATAATGCTTCTTGCAAGCATGGGGCTTTTTGGTGCGCTGGGAGCCTTTGTGGCTCACTAGGCGAAAATGTTTGCAGGAAAAATAAATTTATAAATTTGCCCTTGGGGATTTTTTTTAGTATATTTAACTTGTAGTATATTCTATTAGTAAGGATTTAATTTTAGAGGCGGAAAGATGGCAGAAGAAAATTGCAATCACAACTGTTCAGGATGCGGAAAAACATGCGAAAAGCGTGACATGCACGAAAAACTACACGAAGGCTCTTCGGTAAAAAAAGTAATCGGCGTTGTAAGCGGAAAAGGCGGCGTTGGTAAGTCCCTTGTAACAAGCCTGCTTGCGGCAAAGATACACAACGACGGTTTTAGGACTGCCATTTTGGATGCAGACATTACAGGCCCTTCAATTCCAACGGCATTTGGTCTTGCCCAGGAAAAAGCTGAAGGTGGTGTTATGACAGGAGCAGACGGAAGCCAGCAGCAGTACCTTAAGAGCGTAAAGTCTTCCAGCGGCATTCAGATTATGTCCATGAATTTTCTTCTTCAGAACGAGACGGATCCGGTTATTTGGAGAGGCCCTGTTATTTCTGGAGCGGTGCGTCAGTTCTGGACGGATGTTGTTTGGGAAGACGTTGACTTTATGTTTGTTGACTGCCCACCGGGAACTGGTGACGTTCCTCTTACGGTTTTCCAGTCCATACCAATTGACGGAATCATCGTTGTTTCTTCCCCCCAGCAGCTTGTGCGCGTGATTGTGGAAAAAGCCGTGAACATGGCAAACATGATGAATGTGCCGGTTCTTGGCCTTATAGAAAACATGAGCTACGTAAAGTGCCCCGACTGCGGCAAGGAAATCCGCGTCTTTGGGGACAGCAATATAGAAGGCATTGCAAAGGACTTTGGTCTTAAGGTTCTTGCGCGCATCCCGATTGAAAGGCACACATCAGTTACGGTGGACAACGGCGAAGTTGAAACCCTTGACCCTGAATATCTTGAGGATGCGGTTAAGACTGTGGAAGCCATGCTAAAATGAAATTTATATGCGGTCCCATGGCAACTCTTTCCCATGCGGCATTCCGCATCGCTGTTGAAAAATGCGGCGGTGCGGACGAGTATTTTACGGAAATGATAAACGCCCCCTCTTTGGTAAGGGGTGGCCCTTTTGAAAAATTCTATACGGAAAACATTCCCTGTCCACAAAAGATTGTCTGGCAGCTTACAGGAAGCAAGGCTGAACCTCTTGCAAAGGCGGCGTCTATTCTTGCAGGCCTTGGCGGTGCGGGGATTGACGTTAACATGGGATGTTCTGCTCCGCAAATTTACAAGACCGGTGCTGGAATTGCATGGATGCTAAAGGGGCTTGACGAAACGCGTGAGATGATCCGCGGAGTAAAAAAGGCAGTGGATTCTTCCAAGAGCGGCATGAGACTTAGCGTAAAGTGCAGGCTTGGGGCGGACAACTTTACACAAGATTCTTTTTTTTCTTTTACGGACATGCTTGTGGAAGAGGGGGTCCAGCTTATTACCCTTCATCCCAGGACTATAAAAGAAAGGGAGCGATTTGCACCCCGCTTTGAATACGCACAGATGCTTGTGAGCCGCTACGGGGGAAAGATTCCTGTTTACATAAACGGCTGCATAAAGGACGGCACCTCGCTTAAGGCGGCACTTGACCTTGCACCCGATGCGGACGGTGTAATGATTTCCAGGGCGGCGGCTCAAAAGCCTTGGATTTTTGACCAGCTTAGGGGTGGCCACGGAAGGATTGACGCTGAAAAGCTTGCGCTGGATTTTATTGAAGACTTAAAGCAGCACCAGCCTCCTGAATTTTTAAAGACAAGGTTGCAGCGCTTCTTTTTTTACTACTGCATGAATTTTTCTTTTTCCCACTACTTTCAGAACCAGATGATTAACGCTTCTTCCGTGGAGGAGAGCATTGAGCGGGTTAAGGAATATTTTGAAAAGCAACCCGCAGAGAGAATGATTGAATATTAGCAAAAAAAAAGGGGAATCTTCTGTGTTCAGAAAATTCCCCGATTCAATGATTTATTGATTCAGCAATCGAACAATTAAGCTCTCTATAATTCAGCTATAGGCTACAGAGCGTCAAAGAACCCCTTTGCCTTAAGGAGTTCCGCGTTCAGGATTCCACCGAGGGCTGCACCGCGCTTTGTGTTGTGGCTTAAGGCTACAAACTTTACGTCGAACACATTGCACTTGCGGAGGCGGCCTATTACGCATGCCATTCCCTTTTCTGTCTCGCGGTCACGGCGGGGCTGGGGGCGGTTTTCTTCGTGGCGGACTACAATCGGATGTTCAGGGGCGTTTGGAAGGTTAAGCTCCTGCGGAAGTGATGTGTAGCTTGTCCAGACGCGCTCAATTTCTTCCAGGCTGGGCTTCTTGTCTTCCGGCAGGTCAAACTCCAGGTTTACGCTTGCGGTGTGTCCGTCAATTACCGGTACGCGGGTACATGTTGAGCTTACTACCGGTGCGCTTGCGTTTTCTATCTTTGAGCCGTTCACCTTGCCAAGAATCTTGAGGCATTCCTTTTCTGTCTTTTCTTCCTCACCGCCAATGTAGGGAACGATGTTGTCTATCATGTCGTAAGAAGGAACTCCCGGATAGCCGGCACCGCTTACGGCCTGTTCAGTGGTAACAATCATGCGCTTTACAGGATATCCTGCCATGATGAGGGCATGCAGAGGCATCATGTATGTCTGGAGCGAGCAGTTTGGCTTTACGACGATGAAGCCCTTCTTCCAGCCGTGCGCTTCCTGCTGCTTCTTGATTATGTCGAGATGTGAATAGTTGATTTCAGGAACCAGCATTGGAACGTCGTCTGTCCAGCGGTTTGCACTTGCATTGCTTACGACAGGGATTCCCTCTGCGGCATAGGCAGCCTCCAGGGCCTTGATTGCTTCCTTGTCCATTTCCAGTGCGCTAAAGACAAACTTGCACTTGCCAAGAGCAAGCTTTGCGTCGTTTGCATCCTGAACTGTAAGGTTCTGGACGTCTGCGGGAATGTCTGCACCGATGAGCCAGCGGTTTGCAACGGCATCCTTGTAGAGCTTACCAGCAGAGCGGGGGCTTGCGGCAACGTATGTTACCTTGAACCAAGGGTGGTTTTCCAAGTGCTTGATATACCTCTGACCGACCATGCCGGTTGCGCCCAAAACGCCAACATTTATCTTTTCCATAATAAGTCTCCTACTCAATTCATTTTACTAAAGGTTACAGTCCTTTATAGCAGCCTTAATCTGTTCCTGGGCAGATGCTTTCGGCTCAACCAAAGGCAAGCGAACTGAACCTGCGGGCATTCCCTTTAGGTTCATGGCATACTTGATGCATGAAGGGTTTCCGTCACAGAATGCAGCGCGGAAGAATGGCTGAAGCCTGTAGTGGATTTTGCATGCTTCTGCAAACTTTCCGTCCAGACAATCGTGGACAAGTTCACCCATCAGGGCAGGAATCATGTTGGTTACAACGGAGATTACACCGTCGCCGCCAGCCGCCATAAGTGGAAGCGTTAAGCCGTCATCTCCACTCATAACGGAAAAGTCAGGTTTCTTAAGGCCAATCTTTTCCACGACTTCCATCATCTGCGTTATGCTGCCACTTGCTTCCTTTACGCCAACAATGTTTGGAAGCTCTGCGATGCGCTCAAGGAGAGGCACGCTGATGTTCTTTCCGGTGCGTCCCTGTATGTTGTAGACGACTATTGGGAGGCCAACCTTGCTTACGGCTTCGAAGTGGCGGAAAATGCCTTCGTCGCTGGGCTTGTTGTAGTAAGGCGTTACAACGAGTGCATAGTCGCCACCCTTTGCCTTTGCACGCTCAACGTAGCGTACTGCATCGCGGGTATTGTTGCTTCCTGCCCCAACAAGAACCTTTACGTCCTTGCCATTCTTTGCGTTGAATTCGCGCACGAGCGGAATCGCTATATCAAGTAGTTTGTCTTCTTCGTCTTCTGAAAGCGTAGGAGTTTCGCCGCTAGTGCCCAATGGCAAAAGACCGTCTATTCCCTGTTCAAGCTGGAACAGCACATTTTTCTTAAATCCGTCGTAGTCAACAGATCCGTCGTTCAGCATGGGTGTAATCATTGCCGTGTATGCGCCATGTATTTTTGCCATATCGTAACTCCTTAAAAAATTTTTATTATTATTGCATATTTATGCATCTTATGCAAGCGAATGGGAATAAGAAAAATTTGCTGAAAAACTTACAAGAGCAGGCTTTCGTCTATTTCTGCAAACTCGGCGGCTTCTTTTGCGGAGTGCCCCATGGACATATACTTTTTTGCAAGAGAAATGGCTTTTTCTTTTATGCCTTCACTTCTGCCCTTGCTTAAACCGTCTTTCATGCCCTTGCTTATGCCTTCTTTCATGCCTTTGCTTATCCCTTCTGTTATGCCTTTGCTTAAGCCCTCTTCATACCCTTTTGCCAAGCCCTTTTTTGTGGCAGCCTCAATACTGGAGATCCTGTCCCTTTCGTAGATTTCCTGCCGGTACTCCGCCCACCAAAGGTCCATGTCCGTGCTTACTGACGATAATGATTTCTGTGCCTCCATAAGTCCCTTCTCCTTGCAGGTAAGCTTGTCTATTATGTCTTTTTTATCAGGATTGTCTGCATCCTTCAAAAATATTGCCCAGTTCTCCAAAGCCGTATTTGTGTCAAGACTTTCTTCCAACCCGTAGACTTTGGGAAGCTCCACAAAGACTATGTTGAGCGTATTGGAAAGGCATTTTCCGTCCTTTGTCCTCATGGCAAAGCGGCTTACAGGTGAAGGCCTCTTTTCCTCATCACTTTTAGCCCCGCCCTTAAAGTCATAGATAAAGTTCAGTATGCTTATCTGGTAAACAACAGGCGCCTTTTCCCATGACTCACCCCGCTTAAGATATGTGGCCTCAAGCCTTGAAACCTGGTATTCAGCCCGCTTTCCGTAGTCATACTCCTGGTTAAATGCCTGCATCTCTATGTCCGCAGCAAGACCGTCATCAAATTCGCAGGATATGTCGCAGCTAACACCCCTCTGCCCAACAAAAGATACGGGCAAGTCGTTTGGCCTAAGCTCCCATTTAGCTATCTTTCGCTCCGTTGCAGCCTCAAGAAAGGACTTTAGCGCAGCCTTAGCCTCTGAAGTGTTCCTTGTAAGCATAGCCTTGAAGGTAGTGTCCACACGCGGATTAAGCAAAGCCCCGGTTCCAGCCTGAGCGGCATATTCCTTTCCGTCTGCGAACGATCGCACCCCTTTCCTGACATTTTTGTCCCCAAAGCTCATAGGGCAAGACTCCTTAATTATAATATATGTGGCGGCAAAAATAAAGGACTTATGTCAGAACTCATGTCCCCATTCCTTTTATTCCCCATATATATATTTGCGATAAAAGTGCAATTCTGGACATAAATGCGTAAATTTTTCTACAATTTTCCTATAGACAAAAAAGCCCACAACTTGTATCATTGCCAACAGTCAGTTCGAAATTCCATCCTGACTTAAAACAAAACTAGGAGGTCTATGCAAATGCGCACGGACGAAGAACTAAAAGGAGTTACGCTTCTCGGCGGCTCCACAAGCTACAACCGGGACTACAGCCCGGAAATCCTTGAAAAATTCCCCAACAAACATCCGGAAAACGACTACATGGTAACATTCAACTGTCCGGAATTCACATCCCTCTGCCCAAAGACAGGACAGCCCGACTTTGCAGAAATAAAAATCAACTACATACCGGGGCCATTCCTTGTTGAATCAAAGTCGCTAAAGCTCTACCTTTTTTCCTTCCGCAACCACGGCGACTTTCACGAAGACTGCGTGAACATAATCATGAAGGACCTGGTAAAGCTGCTTGACCCAAAGTACCTGGAAGTAAAAGGCATCTTTACACCGCGCGGGGGAATCTCCATCTACCCCTTCGCAAACTACGCAAAAAAAGGCTCCCCTTACGAAAACACTGCAAAGGAACGCCTCTTTTCATCACTTTCATCAAACTAGCAAAAAGGAGAAAAACATGCCAAACATACCCTTTCAAAACGAAATAATTTTACTGCTTTCCGTATTCGCATTCTTTGGAGGACTTGTAGCATTCTTCAGGCTCTTCGGCAAAAACGGAATCTTTGCATGGACGGTAATCTGCACAATAGCCGCAAACATAGAAGTCCTTATTCTGGTCCACGCATTCGGAATGGACACTACCCTGGGCAACGTAATATTTGCATCGTCATTTCTGGCAACAGACATCATGAGCGAAATCTACGGCAAAAAAGAAGCCAACACTTGCGTAAAGCTTGGAATAGCGGCAAACGTAACCTTCATCCTCATATCGCAGAGCTGGTTCCTCTACCTTCCTGCTGAACAGGACACTATGGCACTTCCAATCCGCACGGTCTTTGCAAATACGCCGCGTGTCATGCTTGCAAGCCTCTTTGCATACACGGTCTGCGAAATCTATGACGTGTGGGCCTACCACCACCTGTGGAAGCTTACCGAAAAAAAATGCGGCGACAAAAGGCGCTTCCTCTGGCTGCGCAACAACGGCTCCACAATGGTAAGCCAGCTTATAAACGTAGTGGTATTCAACCTGCTTGCATTTGCGGGAGTTTTCCCAAGCGGAACCATAATCCAAATTCTTATCTTTGGATACGCAATATTCCTTGTAACTTCAATCTTGGACACACCCTTCCTCTACTGGGCAAGGCACATTGCAGAAAAGCGAGGAGAGCTTAAAGTTTAGGCTTGAAAGTTTAGGCTTGAAACTCGAAAACAGGAACTTGTTATGAAAATAGAACACATCGCTTTATACGTAAAAGACTTGGAAAAATGCAGGGACTTCTTCATAAAATATTTCAAGGGCAAGTCAAATGACGGTTATCATAACAAGACAACAAATTTCCGGTCTTATTTCATCACATTTAAAGACGGTCCCCGGCTTGAATTAATGAACAAACCGGAAATTATTAACGAAGAAAAAAATCTTGCAAGGACAGGATTCATTCATCTTGCCTTCAGCGTGGGCAGCAAAGAAAACGTGGACTCCCTTACAGAAAGGCTGCAGAAAGACGGATTCAAAGTGCTAAGCGGCCCCAGGACAACTGGAGACGGGTATTACGAAAGCTGCATCCTCGGAATAGAAGACAACCAAATAGAAATTACTGTTTAGAAAAGGATACACTGCATTTTCCCCAAAAGCCATTTTACCTAGGAGGGGTAAGTCCGCTTGAAACTGCGCCCTATGGGCTTGTTGCGAGTTCCCCCTGCGCCTGAAAAACAAGGAGGGGTAAGTCTCCCCCTGCGGTCGCACTTCGTTGCGCCCTACCCCCTCTGCGGGCTCAAACGCCGCCCGCAACGCCTGCTATAATTAATTGCAAGTTCGCAAATAAATCCGCGAGTTACGAAGTAACTCGGTAGCTCGCGCAGCGAGCGGACAACACCTGCTCAAATTGGTGCGTGTTAACAGACAATTCCGCGAGTTTCGCAGAAACTCGGTAGCGTAAGCGAACAACGCCCCAAGGCTGATTGGTGTTAGCACGAAAAATCTAGGTCAGATTCCCTCTTTCTTGCCAATCAATATAAAGCCCATGGAGGGATTTTTGAAGGACCATACGCCCGATTGGAGTGGCGGCAGGGTTGCCTGCAACCCGTTGCCGTTCCCGCAAGGGAACGGAGCGCGAAGGCGCGGAACCACGGAAAGCGGGTGACGAAAGGCCTCTGCTCCCGGTTGCAGCCAAGGAATGAATGGCAGAGCAAAAAAAACTACCGTCCTAAAAAATACAGACTTAATTACAATCTTTCATCTCAATTAAAATTCCTTAAAAAATTT
>JAEEGL010762620.1_pt1 | contig 12994 bp, 9 predicted proteins | sample 9134231 | NCBI WGS metagenome assembly JAEEGL01 (sample SAMN16246548, study PRJNA631951) | gut metagenome | biome: gut microbiome; feature: rumen; material: fiber-attached | host: Bos | place: Iran: Karaj | collected 2018-10 | reverse complement strand
GTCCTCACGGTGAGCAATGCCGCACGGCTTCGGGAAACCTTCAGCCGATTGGACGGCGATGGGCATGTTCAGCTTACGGCCGAGTTGACAAATGCAGATCTTGCGCGGCGCCTTGTCGATGCCTGTCCGCAATTGAATGGGCTTGCTCTGTGCGCCGGGCGTGGCATGACATTGCCGTTCTTGTTCAGTTCGCGCGAGAAGTTCACTGAGATGATGCAGGTTAATTTCTTTGCAACTGTGGAAACCTTTAGGTTGTTGGCCAAGGCGAAAAAATTGTTGTCGGGTGCTTCAGTTGTTATGATCTCCTCGATTGGTGGCCTTTTCAAGTTCGGGGGGGCAAATACGATATACGGGGCGACGAAGGCTGCAATTAGTTCGGTTATGCGATTTGCTGCTTTTGAACTTTCGGCAAAAGGGATACGGGTCAACGCAGTCAATCCAGGTATGGTTGACACTCCGTTAATTCATAGGGGCGAAATAACCGAGGAGCAGATGAGGGCGAATGCTGCGCAATACCCTCTGAAGCGTTATGGTCGGCCGAACGATATTGCCCACGGCATCATCTACCTCCTCTCCGATGCGGCGTCATGGGTGACGGGGCAGTCGTTGATCATCGACGGTGGCGTGACGATATGAGAGTGGCGACATGGGCTATCTGACGACAAGAAATGTAAGGATTTCCGGTGTCGCGGCATGTGTCCCGCGTCAGGTGGAGGAGAACGTATCCCTGCCCTTCTTTGCAGACCGGGTCGAGGCCGAAAAGGTCATCGCCTCAACGGGCATCGCCCGCCGCCGTGTCAGCGAACAGGGCGTTACCGCGAGTGATCTGGCCGTCCCCGCCGTTCGCAGGGTCCTCGACGATTTGGGCTGGCCGGCGGAGTCCGTCGATTGCCTGTTCTTTGTCAGCATGACACGCGACTATATCGCGCCTCAAACCGCCTGCATCCTGCAGGACAGGCTGGGGTTGTGCGAGGAATGTTTCGTCATGGATCTGCCGCTTGGCTGTTCCGGATGGGTTTACGGCATGAGCGTGGTCTGTTCCATGATGCAGACTGGCCAGATGCGGCGTGGGCTTCTCGTCTGCGCGGAGACCAATACGAAGAACAGGAACATGAATGATCGGTCCGTGCGGCCACTCTTTGGCGACGCTGCCACGGTCACGGCTCTCGAATACGCCCCGGCCGCCGCGCCGATGAACTTCCTGCTGCGCGTAGATGGCAAAGGGTGGCAGGTAGTCCACATGCCGTACGGCGGAATGCGCAACCCTGCCACGCCGGAATGCCTTGTCGAAAAGGAGATTGAGCCAGGAGTCTTCCGCAAGGGCACGGACATGGTCGTCAACGGAATGGACGTGTTCTCGTTCGCCATCAAACGTCCGCCCCAGGCGCTCAAGGACCTGGTGGCGCATTACAATGTCGATCTTGCGTCCGTGGACTATCTGTTGCTGCATCAGGCGAACAAGTTCATCGACGAGAAGATCCGCCGGTCGCTCAAGCTGCCGCCGGAGAAGGTCCCTTACTGTATGCAGGATTTCGGCAATGTCACGAATGCATCGATTCCGCTGGTGATGGTGACGCAACTTGGCGACGCTTTGAGAAGCGGTCCGAAGCACTGTCTTGCCTGCGGTTTCGGGGTTGGTCTTGCCTGGGCGAGTGTGGAATTCAATGTCGAAAATGCCGTTGTGTCCGACCTGATGGAGATTTGACCATGACGAATAAAGAAAAGCTTATCGGTGTATTTACGACAACGTTCGGATTAACTCCGGAAGAAGCTGAAGGTGCCGTCTTCAAGGATACGCCTGCATGGGATTCCGTTGGCCATGTGAACCTCATGAACGCCATTGAAGAATCCTTCAACATCTCCCTTGAGCCGGACGACATTCTTGACTGTAAAAGTTTTTCACGGGCCGAATCGATTATTGCCAGATATTGATTTGTCATGCCGCGCCATACGAACATTGATATAGCTCGTGGGATTGCGATAATAGCCGTAATCATTGGCCACCTTTGGTGTTTTCATCCAGAGTATCTTTCAATTAAAAAGTATGTGTATTGTTTCCACGTGCCGCTGTTTTTCATGTTAGCAGGCATGTGCCTGAAGCCATGTGCCGAGTTAAGGATATTTGTGTCAAAAAAATTCATGCGGCTTATTGTTCCATATGTTTCTTTTGGGATGGTCGCCTTGTTTTCCTACACGATTGCCGTTGGTTTTTTATATGACAATTCCTTCGGGGGGCTGATGAGGTTTGCGGCCAAAAGGTCTTGGGGTTTTTTGTATGGAGCGACATGCCCTGTCAAGTTGTGCGGCAATTATACCGTTTGCGAAGCAGGTATGATATGGTTTTTGCTGGCACTGTTTATCTCGTTTGTTCTCGTTGCCATGTTGGGGAAGAGCGTACGTGGATGGATTATTATAACTTTATTGATGGCCTTGTCCGTTATTCTAAAGTGGATGGGGTGCCCATTGCTCCCGTTTAGTTTACAGGCCGCCTGTATTGGAGCATTGTTTGTTGGAGCGGGCATGCTGCTTAAAAGGCTGCTTGTCAAGATAGCAGACCACGTCTTGTGGAATGCGTTGTTGGTGTTGATAGGATGTTGCGCCTATGTGTGGGTTGTTTCACGAGGGTTGAGTCAGAATATTGCTCGAATTGAGTTTGACAGTGCATTAGTTCCTGCCTGCTCGTTGATGATTAGTGCTGGCGTAATAGGGCTTGCAGGGTTCTTGAAATATGTTCCAGGATTGTCCTGGGCTTTGTCATTTGTTGGTATGCATACCATGAGCGTCTATGGAATGCATCACATTTACATCTCCGGCGGTCTTGCTTCAATTGCACGTCGGTGCGCGAGCCTTTATCCAGGCTCTCGTATCGCTCTTTTGGTGGTGGAGGTTCTGTTTCCGCTTGTGGCGGGGACCTTGCTGGTGCTTATCATTAAAAAGTTGTTGCATGGGAAAAAGTTGCATGAGGCAAAGGAGTGTAAAATGTATAGTTTAGATTTCGATGGAACTGCCGTCGTTTCCGATGACGGACGGCAATTGACTTATTCAGAACTGGCAGTTGCTTGTGACAAGTGGGCAACAATGGTTCCTCGTAGATCCCTTGTATTTCTGCTTGTCAAGAACAACCTTGAGTCGTTGATTGCCTATGTCGGTGCGCTGCGCAATGGCATCGTACCGCTGATGCTCGACGCAGACATTGACGGTTCATTGCTTCAACAGTTCCTTGATGCATACCGGCCGTTGGCGATTTATAACGGGAAAGAAGGGCGCTGGTCAAAGGTTAGTGAGAGCAGTCCTCCGTTAAATGATGAATTGGCATTGTTGCTGACAACGTCTGGATCGACCGGATCGCCGAAGCTTGTGCGCCAGTCTTATAGGAACATCGAAGCGAATACGGCATCGATCATCGAATATCTGAAACTTGACGAGACGGAAAAGGCGATTACGACTTTGCCGATGAACTATACCTATGGACTTTCGATCATCAATTCGCATCTCAACTGTGGCGCAACGTTGCTGATGACGACTCGTGGCATAATGGAGCGTGAGTTCTGGACGTTCTTCAATGCACAGGGAGCGACGAGTTTCGGCGGAGTTCCCTATACCTACGAGATGCTTGATCGGCTCATGTTCTTCCGCCGCAAACTGCCTTCTCTCAAGACCATGACCCAGGCTGGTGGTAAGATACTCGTTCCTCTTCACGAAAAGTTTGCCAAGTATGCCGCCGAGAACGGCAAGAACTTTGTCGTGATGTACGGGCAGTGCGAGGCAACGGCTCGGATGTCATATCTGCCGCCGGAGCGGGCGCTCGACAAGATCGGTTCAATGGGAATTGCAATCCCTGGTGGGAAGTTCTCACTGATTGATGTGGACGGAAGCGAAATCACCCAGCCGGATGTTCCTGGTGAACTGGTGTATACGGGTGATAACGTTACGCTTGGATACGCCGAGTGCGCGGACGACCTCGCTAAGGGAGACGAACGCCATGGGTTGCTTGTCACCGGCGACATCGCAAAGGTAGATGCGGATGGCTTCTACTTCATCGTGGGACGGAAAAAGCGTTTCCTCAAGATATTCGGTAATCGCGTCAATCTTGATGAGACGGAGCGGATAATCAAGGCAGCTTTCCCTGGTCTCGATTGTGCTTGCGGAGGGGTGGATGACAAGATGCGGATATACCTTACCGATGAAACAAGAAAAGACGCAGTCCGCGACTTTGTCTCCGGAAAGACACATCTCAACGCAAGCGCTTTCGAGATAGTTGTCGTCTCTTCGATCCCAAAGAACGCCAGCGGTAAGACTCTTTATTCTGAACTACGCTGAATTCCGAACTGCACTGAGCGCGATCAATGATGCATATACTTCATCTTCTAAGCGATCCAAATGCGGCTCTGCGTCTGGTGGACGCATGTGATAGGATGCATGGTGTTGACAATGCGTATGTCCTGCTGTGGCCTGGGCTGCATCACGCCCGCGAATGCGCTAGGGCGAAGGGGAAGGTGCGGATTGTCGTTCCCGGATCGGTGGAGTACAACATGTTGCTGCGTTGTTCGGCAGACATGATATGGGTCCACGGCGCCTACACGATGTCGATTCGTTTTGTTCTGGCATACAAGGGTAACGCGAAAATCGCATGGAGTGCACTTGGTTCAGACTATGCTGCATACATAGGTAAAATCGGATCCGGCGCAGGGCTGAAGACGCATATTGCACGTCTGGCCGTAAAAATGCATTGCTTTTGGATGTTGCCCTCAGAGCATGTGAGATTTTTCCGGCGGGTGAGCTTCCTCTCAATACGTGATAAAAGCGATCGGGTAGCGGTAGGTCGTCTTTTGCCATCCATCGTCCAATCGTTGCCGTTCATTTATGACTCGTCGCGAATCGGGGAACATGAGGCGGCGTTTATAATTCGGACGATCGATCCTTGGGCGGGCACAAAGGCACTGGGTGGTATGGGAACCGTACTGTTTGATGCCAATGGCGGAGGAGGTTCAATGCCTGCGATACATTGCGAAGCCTCTGTTCCGCGGCAATTGCCTGCAAATGCGTTTTCACGGAAGGGGTATGTGTTCGCAGGGTGGTCGGTTGCCCGCAAAGGACTTGCAATATGGGGAGATCGCGCGACTTCCACTGGGTTGCCGTTCGTCAACGGCACGGTCAAATTGTATGCACAATGGGGTGGTTTCCGTTGCACGGTTAGATTCCATGCTAACGGCGGAACAGGGACTATGCCGGCGTTTTCCTTTGTATACGGCGTTTTGACTTCTCTTCCTAGAAATGTTTTTGTCCGGACGGGATTTTCGTTCAAAGGATGGTCGCAGACCCCGAAGGGCAAAGAAACTTGGAATAATCAGGATCCAATATGCCAGCCTGCGGCAAAAGATGGAATTGTCGACCTCTTTGCTGTGTGGTCTAACGAACTCCCGTCCGGCATTTCCGTTCCGGCAGGATTTTACGGTGTGCGGTTTCACAGCAACGACGGTACAGGACGGTCAATGGCCTATTGTTTCAAATGCGGTACCAGCGCGCGTATCCCCAAGATGGAAGACCTGGGTTGGAAAGTTTTAGGTTGTGAGTTCCTCGGTTGGTCGCCGTCGTTTGCAGGAGAGGAGATATGTTATAACGATGGGGGTAGGGTTTACGCCCCTGGGTCGTCTGGCAAGACGATCGATATGTATGCCGTCAGGCGTTCCGTGTCTGATCGGGAAGGTGTTCAGCCTGTCAGTATTAAGTTTGACGCCAATCGTGGTTCAGGAGAAATGTTGCCTTTTGAGGTTGAAACATGGAAACTGGCGAAATTGCCGAAGTGCCAGTTCGAAAGGCGGTTCTTCACTTTTGAGGGATGGTCATTGTCACGACAAGGAAATGCGTTGTGGAAAGATGAGGGTGAGATCGAATTGCCTGCCGTAGAGGGCGGAACCGTAGTGCTCTACGCCAAATGGCGAGGCTTCGAATGTACGGTTGTTTTCGATAAGAATCTTGGTATGGGACACATGCCTGATTTTCGGTTCATATATGGTGAATTGACAAAACTTCCTAAATGCACGTTCCGGTACCCGCTCCATGTTTTCTCCGGGTGGGCGATAACTCCTTTGGGACCTGTGAACTGGGAGGATGAGGGACTTGTGAGAGAGCCGCCCGCGAGAGAGTTCAAGGCTACGTTATATGCAAAGTGGGAAGGTGAACGTGTAACTGTAGGATTCGACTCCAACGGCGGTGCAGGAACCATGTCGGAGATGACATTCAGCATTGACGATAAAGTCAAATTGCCGATATGTACCTTTACCAAAGAGAATAGAAATTTTGCAGGCTGGGCCTTCTCGCCGAAAGGAGCAGTCGCAATCAAGAACGGTGGAATCGCCAAGAATATATCTTTTAAAGCGCATCGCGCAACCCTGTACGCAGTATGGGTGGCAAAGAAAGGAAATGATGACCATAAGAAATTGGTGGCGCCTGTAGCTTTCGGGCCGAGAAACCCGATGCGTATATTGCATATCGTGAGCGGGAAGTTGTTTGTCGGGGGGATCATAAGGACCTTTGATTCAATTCCTGATATCGACAATCATTATATCCTTATAACGACAGTCTCTCCGTTTGATACGTCTGGTATCAAGGGACGGGAGAAGCTGGAGATTGTCAATCCTCGAAGCGACAGGTACCGCGAATTACTCAAGCGCGACGATTTTGACGTCGTTTGGCTTCATGGTGCTTCAATGTACCAAGTGCAATTTACGAATGCCTGCAGTTTAAAGCCCGTTATCGTATGGAGCGTGTTCGGATTCGACTATGTGGATTACGACTCCAGATGGCTGATGGGGTTGCATACCACTATTCAATGGTTGAAGAATGAGTCGTTCCTTCCGATTTTCAAGAGATTGGTCCTCTGGAGTATGTCGTGCTTGGGGGTCAGCAGGTTGTCTCGTTCGCAACATGGTAGGTTCTTTCGCCGAATTGACTTCTTCTCTTGTGTGCTCAAGGAAGAGGAATTGCTTCTTCGCAAACTGTTAAACCCTGATGTGAAGAATATTTATTTCTCATACATATTGAAGTTCTCGAATTATGATAAGCCGCCGAAACTTGTAAATCTTGACAGTAAGATGGTGTGGGTTGGCAATTCGGCGACACTTACAAACAATTATTGGGATATTTTCCCAATGATTGCCAGATCAAATGAATATGGCGTTGTTTCACCGTTAGTGTATGGATCAGACGGATGGAACAGGGGGCCTTATGCAGAGCCAATTGAGAAATGCGCTTATAGGTATTTTGGAAACAAATTCATTTCAATCTCAAAGTTTCTCCCGTTTGATGAATATGCGAAACTAATTGAAGGTTGTGCTGCTTTTGTATTCGGGCACAGACGACAGCAGGCTGTTGGCAATATTCTTATGGCCATTCGGCGTGGTGGATGTGTGTTTCTTGATTCGCGTAGCCCCGTCTACAAATTCTGCTTGAGGCGAGGATTCAGGGTTTATACACTTGATGATTTAAAACTCGGAATATCCAGAGTGATAGAAGATTTCAGGCCGTATCAGAAGAAAAACGCACGGATAGCCAACAAGACGTTATCGGTCCAGGAAATCTTGTCGAAGATTCACAAGTCTGTTCGGCAGGTGCAGGGCGAATGCGAACGACGGCGGAATCAGAATGGATAGATTGCCTATGGTCTCGGTGGTCATGCTGGCGTATCGGCATGAACGTTACATTGCTCAGGCCATAGAGGGCGTTCTTGGGCAGAAAACCAGTTTCGCCGTGGAACTGATAATTGGAGAGGACGCATCTCCCGATGCGACGCTCGAGATATGTCGGCGCTACGAACGATTGCATCCCGACAGGGTGACGGTCATCTCCACCGGCGAAAATGTGTCTCGCGGGAAGAGCGGCAATTTTTACAGGACATGTCTGCGGTGTCGGGGAAAGTATGTTGCCTTCTGCGAAGGAGACGACTACTGGACCGATCCGTCCAAGCTTCAGAAGCAAGTCGATTTCATGGAGGCCAATCCAGACTGTACGCTCTGCTTTCATCCCGTTGTAGTGCACTGGGAGGACGGTAAGTGTCCTGATCAGGAATATCCAAGGAATGCTGGGCGTTTCTTGAAGCAGCCTCCAACCTTGCGCGAACTTGTGCGTGTCAACTATATGCAGACGAACAGCGTAATGTATCGGTGGAATCCCGACGGACGGCTGTTCGCCGATTTTCCGTTGCGCGAGTTGCCTGGCGACTGGAAGCTGAATTTGCTCCATGCGCAACATGGCCGTATCGGATTTCTTCCGGATGTGATGGCGGTCTATAGGCGGCACTCCGGCGGACTGTGGATTGGCGCATTGAAAGATAGCAAATGGTTTAAGCATTGCGGATTCCGGAATGCATTGTTTTATGCGTGGGTGCAAAGAACGTTCGGGGTTGACCGGCGCAGCGTGTTGAGACGCCTGGCATTGGCTACGTTGGCGCAGCCTTCTTTCGACCGACGGGAACAGATTGACGAATTGCTGGAGATATTGCGGCCTTCGCCGCTTTGGGTGCGGCTGTCTGGATTCATCTCCTTCTGCTATGGCCTTGTCGCTCTCTTTGTTCCAGGGACAATCGGTGTAAAGGCAAAGCTCTATCAGGCGACATGGTCGATCATTCACCGAGGACGGTTACGTGTCCTGTCTGTCTTAACCGGTAAAGCCTCATGATCCACGTTCTGCTCGCAACCTTCAAGCCAGATTCCGACGTGTTGGCGGCGCAAGTCGATTCGATACGTCGCCAGCGCGGCGTGGAGGTGGAGCTTGCCGTCCGCGAAGATGTGGGGGGCGATGGCGCGTGCGCCAACTTTGCGGCGCTGTTGGAAGAGACGGCCGCCGCGATCCCGGATTCCGACTACATCGCCTTTTCCGATCAGGACGACGTCTGGCTGGAGGACAAGCTTGCCAAGTCCTTGGCCAAGATGCGCGAAATGGAGTGCCGTTGGGGAACCGAGACGCCGCTTCTGGTATTTACGGATGAAAAGGTGGTGGATGACCAATTGCGCGAGTTGGACGCATCGTTGTTTCACCAAACCAAGATTGACCCTGAAAGGCGCTTGCCTAATCAGCTTATCCTGCAGAACGTCGGCAATGGGAATACGATGCTGCTCAACGCCGCACTCGCGCGGAAGGCGGCGCCCATCCCCAAGGATGCCTTTATGCACGACCATTGGGTATCGCTTGTTGCGAGCGTATTCGGCAAGGCTGAATGTCTGCATGTGCCGACGGTCCTTTATCGGCAGCACGACCGGAATGTCCTTGGTGGAGCCAAGGTAGGCTTTCGCTATTATCTGCGTCATGTGTTCAGTGGGGTGAAGGCATTGCGCGTGCGGCTTTACGCATATGTCCGACAAGCGGCGGCGTTTGCGCTGCGATATCCTGACGCGCCAGCTTGTTTTCACGCCTGCATCGGATTTGAAAGGCGGAACTGGGCGATGCGACGATGGCTGCTGTTGCGGCATCGGATGTTCAAGAACGGCTTGATCCGAAACATAGGTCTCTTCCTTTCTGTATGAAAACGGCGTTACTTCACTACTGGCTGACGAATGTGCGCGGGGGCGAGAAGGTCTTGGCTGCGTTGGGCGAGCTGTTTCCCGCGGCCGACGTCTTTACGCACGCCTATCGGCAGGACGAGATGAACGGATTGCTGTCTGGTCACCGTGTGACGGAAAGTTTCATCGCCCGTTTGCCGATGGGCCGACGGCATCCACAGGCCTATCTGCCGCTTCTGCCGATGGCATCGCGTTCCTTGCGGCTGGACGGTTACGACCTGATCATCTCCAGCGAGTCCGGACCTATCAAAGGTATCCGCAAGCCGGTTGGCGCACGGCATGTCTGCTATTGCCATACGCCCATGCGTTACCTTTGGGACATGCATGACGATTATTACCGGACGGCTGGCCTCGCCGGCAAACTGGCGATGAAGGTGTTCACCGGCTATTTGCGCAAGGAAGACCTGAAGAGCGTCGAATCGGTCGACGTGCTTGTCGCCAACTCGGCATTCGTCTCGGAACGCATCCGGCGTATTTACGGTAGGGATTCGCGCGTCGTGCATCCGCCGGTGGACGTGGCATTCTACGGGAGGGACCTGTCGGCCAAAAGAGAAGGCTACCTGTTGGCTGGGCAGCTTGTCCCCTACAAGCGACCAGAGCTGGCCGTGGAGGCCTGCATGAGGATGGGCCGGCCTCTTGTGGTTGCCGGCGACGGCGTGTTGCGCGAACGGCTGATGCGCATGGCGGCAGGCCATCCGGCAATCCGCTTCCTGGGACGCGTTTCCGACGAAGAACTTCGGCGTTGCTATGCCGAGGCGCGGGCGCTGCTCTTCCCGGGAATGGAAGATTTCGGCATCGTTCCTGTCGAGGCGCAGGCGGGCGGCACTCCGGTAATTGCGCTCGGAGCGGGAGGCGCCTTGGAGACAGTCAAGGGTGGGCAGACCGGGCTGTTCTTCAAGGAAGCCTCCGTCGATACCCTGTGCGGAGCCATTGAGGAGTTTGAATCGCGTACGTGGTCGCCGGAAGCCTGCCGCGCAAATGCCGCCCAGTTCTCGGGAGAACGGTTCGCGGCCGCGATGCGCGAAGTCTGTCGCTCGGTGGGAAGGTGGGAAGACGCCGCGCAATAGCGGAATACACTTGCCGTTTCGGCGGATTTTGAGTACAATTTACGTCCAACAGGAAGCCAGAAGTTGTGTAGAAGTCGAAGAGGAACAGACAAATGAACGAAACAGCAATTACGTTGCGGCAGGCATGGGAGTATGGTGGCCCCTTGATGTGGGTGCTGGCTGGCCTTTCCGTGCTGGCATTGGCGAAGATATTCATTCTACTGGTCGCCCAAAGGCGAGGCGCGCTCGCGCCGCGTGCGTTGGTAAGTGACGTGTTCAGTCGCCTGCAGGCGAAGGACTACGGCGAGACGCGCCGCTTGTGCGATCGTCGCCCGTGCGCGTTCTCCACGCTCGTGCTGGCTGCGCTTGATGCCGTGCGTGGAACGGCTGCCGGCGTCAAGCCGCCTGTCGGACAGGCCGTCGAAACGGCCGGCTCGCATGTCGCCGAGCGGCTGCAGGCCTCCGTGGACTGGTTGGCCGACCTCGCGGCAATCGCGCCGCTCGTCGGTCTGCTCGGCACAGTTCTCGGTATGTTCCAGGCGTTTGGCGGCATTGCGAACGACCTGGCGGCGAACGCGCGGCCCGTTGTGTTGGCGCAAGGCGTCTCCCAGGCCATTGTCACAACGGTGTTCGGTCTGGTTGTTTCCATTCCGTGCCTGGTGTTCTACGCGCTTCTGCGTCGGCGGACTGCGCGCCGGATCGCGGGCCTCGAATCGCTGGCGGTCGATCTGGAGAAGGTCTTCGCATGAACTTTCGCCGCAAATCGCGCAGCCGCGCCGCAGCCGTGCAGATGTCGTCGCTGATGGATGTCATCTTCCTGCTGCTCTGCTTCTTCGTGACGACAAGCGTGTTCTCCCAGTGGGAGACGGAGATTTCCATCACCTTGCCCACGGCGAAGTCCTCTACCGTGCCGGGGCGCATGCCCGGCGAAATCATCCTGAACCTGGCAAAGGACGGGACCGTGTCGGTGAACGGGCAGACGCTGACGCTCGCCGACGTGACGGAACGCTTGACGCGTATCGCCAAGCTCTATCCTGGCCAACCGGTGATCATTCGCGCCGACAAGGAGACCGCCTACGATTCTCTTGTTGGCGTGATTGATGCCTGCCGTTCTGCAGACGTATGGAATTTCTCCTTGGCAACAAAGGACGAGGAGTCAAAATGAAGAGAGGCTTGGCGATTGTTCTCTCCGCATGGGTTGGCGCCGGACTGTACGCGGCGGAATCTGGCCATTGGAACGGCGGGCGCACGGTTCCCGTGCACCGGCTCGCGCCGCTTGATTTCGACGGCGAGAAGGTATCCCCCGCCGCCCCGCTCCCGTCTCCGATATCCCAGGACAAGACGTGCGGGCAATGCCACGACGTGCAGTCTGCGCGCGGAGGCTCGCACTTCCGCACCGGGCTCGACACCAACGACGCGCCGTCTTCGGTTCAGGTGGAGCCGTGGTTCTGGGCCGACGAGGCTCTTGGCCTTGCCATTCCGCTTTCGCTCCATGGACAGCCCGGTGCGTTCGCGCCGCGCGACATCGGCCTTTCGGCCTTCGAGTGGACGAAGATGTTCGGACGTTCCTTCCCGGGCGGCGGCATTGGAAACGATCCGCGCGCGATGGAGGAGGTGGCTGGCCCGCGCCAACGCTGGTTCGTGACGGGGCCGCTGGAGGCCAACTGCCTCGCTTGCCACCAGCAGGGTAGTGCCTACGATTCGAGCGAGTGGGCGCGTCAGGTGTTGCGCGAGAACTTCACCGGTGCCGCCGTGGCCGCAGCCGGCCTTAGCGCCGTGGAGGGCATGAACGAGCGGATGCACGACGCGTGGGCCGCCGCCGAGAATCCCGATGACCACCTCTTCAACGTTCCGCAGAAGATCGTTTACGACTTGACGCAATTTGACGCGAAGCAGCGGTGCGTGTTCCCCGTGGGCAAGCCGCAGAGCGACCGTTGCCTTGCCTGCCACGCCGTCTCCGAGAACGGGATGCCGTCGCACGCCATCTTGGGAGATGTCCATCTACAACGCGGCATGAAGTGCATCAACTGCCATAAGAACGGCATGAGCCATCGTATCGTCACCACGAGCTGCCGCGCGTGCCACATCGATCCGAAGGGCGCAGGGCCGCATCCGCATCACGCGGGCATTCCGCTCGTCCACTTCGAGAAGCTTGCCTGCACGGTCTGCCACTCCGGCGTGACGAAGGACGGCGCGCGCGCGCAGGTGCGCACGGCGCGCGCCAACCGCATTGGCATCTACGGGCGCGTCCAGTGGGCTACCGACGGCCCCTACATCGTCGAGCCGGTCTTCATGAAGGGCCAGGACGGCAAGATCGCACCGCAGCGCGTGATGTGGCCCAGCTATTTCGCGCAGGTGACGACGAACTGCTCGGTCACGCCGCACCGTCTT
>JAEEGL010257830.1_pt1 | contig 12994 bp, 4 predicted proteins | sample 9134231 | NCBI WGS metagenome assembly JAEEGL01 (sample SAMN16246548, study PRJNA631951) | gut metagenome | biome: gut microbiome; feature: rumen; material: fiber-attached | host: Bos | place: Iran: Karaj | collected 2018-10 | reverse complement strand
TGCCGTACATTCCGGAACACTGCACGCACAACGCGCACATGTTCTACCTGAAGGTGGAAGATTTGCAGACGCGGACGGCGCTCCTCAAGCACCTGGTGTACAACGGGATTCTTGCGGTGTTCCACTACGTGCCGCTGCACACGTCGCCCGCGGGCCAGCGCTACGGCCGCTTCAGCGGCGAAGACAAGTTCACCACCCGCGAGAGCAACCGCCTGCTGCGCCTGCCCATGTTCTATGGCCTCAAGCCCGAGGATATCGAGTTCACCTGCAAGAAGGTCGCTGAGTTCTTCGGGGTTTAAGACTAGGGCGGGGCTCGTACGACGGCCCCTCCCTAAGACCCTCCCGACGTGCCCCGCACTTTGTCATGGCGAGCGCGAAGCGCGCGGCCATCACAAACCCTCATATTGTCATCTCCGGCTTCGGCCGGGATTTTTTTTGTGACATTTACAGTGAAATTACTTTATCTGTAGCGTTTTTTGAGGGCGCTTACAGACTAAATGCCGTGGGTGTGCCTTTTTGTCTGTAAAAAATTGCCCAAAATCGCAAAAATGGGCATGATTTTGCTACAAAATGCCCCGAAAGGGAGTTTTTTGCCCCTTTTTCGCCCTAAAACGGCGAAAAATTACGGACTAAAAGGCGGGTGATGGGATTTTAGTCCGTCGCATCCCCGAAATTTAATGCGAATAAATTAACAAAATGACGGGGAATTACGGACTAAACGCCAGGGGGGTGCGCATTTAGTCTGCAACGCCTTCCGCGACCCGCCCATTGTCATCCCCGCTATACGATACTTGGCAAATTGTTGCTATAGTAGAGTTATTCTCTTTTTTTTGGGGGGGGGGCGAGGGCTGCCCTTGTTGGAAAAATTGAATTATATTTACACATCGACGAAGACGTCGTAGAGGAGTTGCGTATGCGCATGAGTATAGGACAGGCACTGGGTATTGTTACTGCCGGCGACCGCCGCTGTGCTGCGGAGCGCAATGGCCTTCGTCGCGGTAAGAAGGCTGGCACGAAACTCGGAGCGCAGAAGGAGCGTGAAGTGAATGAGGTCCTCAATAAGAAAAGGGCGAATTTCTTGCGCGAAAAAGGGGTTTCGCCGGAGATTATTTCCGCGATGCTTGCACTGAAATAATCGAACGGCCCCCATATTGTCATCCCCCGCAGGGAGGTTAGTGGGCACTTGCAATTTATTGCTTATGTGCCCACAATTCTCGGAACGGGGAGGATCTTTTGTCTGCCTATGTCATTTTCTACGCAAATTCTGCGTAGAAAGAGCGCGGCGTCCAGGTGACGTCCCCAAAATCGCCGTTTTTACGTGAAAATGCCCACTTTTGGCCGTTTTGTAAAGATTTTTTGAGCCTTCTCCCCCGAAAAAAGTTATTTTAAGCAGGACGGGACTCGTGTGGGCCCCGCGTCGCGGCGTATGCCGCGGGTTTTTGTGTACACTGAACGGACTGTGGACGGTATGGGAAAGTATTGTACAAAGAAACGCGACCAGCTGTGTCATCCTGAGCGAAACGCCGCAAGGCGTGCAGTCGAAGGATCTAGGCAAGGCTTTACCCTTATGGAGTTGATGGTCTACATCGCCATCGTGGGTATTGTCGTTATTGTCGCGGGCCAGGCGTTCAGCAACTCCACCAAGATGCGAGTGCGCACGCAGAGCATGCTCAAGGCGTCCGAAGTCGCCGAGAACGTGGCTACGCTGTTCAAGCAGGATGTTGCGCAGACTGGCGCGAAGAGTTCGATGGAGGAGCGCGGGTCTGCTGGTTCTGATGATGTCTTTAGCGGCGTAAAGAAAGCAGTTTATATGGACCCAAAGGTTGCTGGCGACCCTGAAGATAAGGTTGAAGATTTGTCGTCGTTCCGTTTTAAGCCAGTGCAGCCAACAGTAGATGGAAACCTTGATTCTTTGATTCTTAGGCGTGTTCGTTATAGTGAATCCGGAAAATACGAAGCTGTAGAAGAGATTCTCTGGGCTTTAGATGGGAAAGTTCTTAGTCGCACCTGTAGGATAATTGAAAAGGCTGATGGGGCTGCTAATGGAGAATGCGCTCCATCGGGGACGACCTACGAGAATTTGAAAAATTATGCTGTAGAAATGGCTACGGGTGTTGAATCGTTTATTGTTCTTCCTGCGGTGCCGGGTGCATTGGTTGCTGATGGAATACAGATGTTTCCTCCTGGTAATGGTACAGCATTTAAGCTTGAGTCTCGTTATGGTGAAGCGCGCTATTTGCCGGCGACAATAAGCGCAGGAGGGACGAACGTAACCGTCAGTAGTTTTGCATCTAACGTCACGTCTACGGGTGCCCCGATAACAGATGATACCCAGAAAAACAAGAATGAAGTCTATGTGTTTGCGAATACTGCTGCGACGGGTAATTGGAAGTCCTTGTGCATTGATTCCGATCATGATCCTAGTGCGAATCATTTTTCATTTAAAAAAGGACTGGAATACGAGATATCGTTCACTATCAATGTCACTATTTCCGATTTAAATCCTGATATGGCTCAGACTTTTGTGCCTGGGCTGGACCATATGGCAGTGGGCATTCGAAATGCAAAAACTGAAAAAATAGGCGAAAAAATTGATGGGGTGAAGGACTTCCTGTTCTATCCGCCAACTACGGCAGAAGCGAATACGGTGCAGCGCGTTATTCGTTTTACGGTGCCTGACGATATTGAAAAGGCTTGCCTTGCGTTCACGTTTTCAATGTATTCCCCGTCTGTTGCCTCTGGCAGCATAACCATTGGAAACTTTAGGCTGAATCGTGTTGCCAACTCTGATTACAAATTTGATAAGAACACTACCTATGTGGCGGTGGCGGATAAAAAAAATGTTAAGGCATTCCAGCTAAAACTAAAGGTGACGCGAAACGGAGAATCTGGTGAAGCATTACTGGTTGTGCCCATTCCGAGCAATGGTCCGACCGACTAGGAGAGAATTATGTTTTTCAATGAAAGAAACACGACACGTCATTCTCGCGTAGGCGAGAATCTTGCTCTAAAGGCCGGTGTCTCCCTTGTCACCGTGCTTCTCTTCATGCTTGTGGCGACCATTGCTGCTACGGCAACCTACAAGTGGTTGACTAGCGAAAGCCGTTCCAGTGCGAACAGAATGCAACAGCAGGAAGCTTACCAGAGTGCTGTTGCAGGTATCGAAAGTGCTCGCAGTTGGATGACGTATCATGCAAATGAAACCGGTGCGCTGATTAAGCAGTACAAGGATGGTAAAAACACTCCGATTAAGCTGACGGAGCAACTAGCGCAATTTGTACGTGCAGGGCAGAGCTTCGATGTATGGCTTGTTGGTGTGGATGCAGAAAGCGCTCCCTATAAGTTGAAGGTGATGTCAACGGGTAGGGCCAGGAACGGGCGTGCGACTCACAGTGAAATGGCCATCTTTAATGTGAACGGCTTGTACAAGGTGCGCATGACAAAAAAGAAGGTCAAGGTAAATACTGATTTTCACTATGCTTATTTTGGCGGTAGTTTGAATTACGAAGGTCAGTCCGAAGCGACTTCCATGGTTATCAACGGGGATTGGGAGGGCCGTCCTCCGTCAACAACAAGCGGGGACTTTGTTGTTACCGGAGACGCAACACTTGGTGGTAATCGTATTGATGTCAAAGCGTACGCATGTATCGGCGGGGATCTATCTACAAATAACGGATTTGAAAGCCAGCATCTTTATGTTGGCGGCAATTCGACTAATTTCACTGGAATCATAAGGGGCAATGCCTATTTTGACGGCGATATGGAAATGGCTAGCGCCTGCGGCAGCCTAAACTTTTATGTCAAGGGTAACATGACTGTAGGCAACGGCGGCAAACTCAAGTTTACAGAGTGCCAAGACAATAGACAAGTTGACGGTAACACCTGTGTTATCGAAAACGCCCAAATTCAAGCGAACGGTGGTAAAGTTTACTTGAATGGCGGTGCGTGGATGGAATCGGATTACCCGATATGGCGAACGGACAACAGTGTTGATGCAAGGAACATTATCATTGGAAAGGACAATACTAAAAAGGTTTATATCAAAAATGGTCACTCCTATAGCGACTACGAGGGCTTGGTTAGCAAGACATACCACGAGACCAGGATAAAGAGGAATTGCTCTCAAAGTTTCACCCTTGCAAGAGCCGGTAACAACTGGAGCAATAATCAGTATGTGGTGCCAACAGAGCCTGATCCCCTTAAAGTTTGTGGTTCCTTGAGCAGCACGACTGCCGACGAGAGAGGGTATTCGGTCAAACCAAATTTTTATGGTTATGAGTATCAAGCTTGTAGCGGAGTCTTCTGCAGCAGGGCCTATTTCGTAGACTACACTCGTGGGTGGACCGATTGGACAGACAATAATGATGGTGTGGATTATAGCGGCATATTCCCGGCAAACACTGACATGGAAGGTTCTTATTACATATACAAGGCCCCGGCGGATTTCTTGACATTTGATGGGAACCGTGTGCTGCCGGGTTGGCGAGTCTTTAATAGTGTCGCAGATATTCCTGTGAGCCAGACTACAGGCGCAACTGCAGTCCCCATACATATAAGCACTGCTGTAAACTTTGACAAGTATTTTGTACAAAGGCCCACTGTAGGTGCCTACAAATTTAAGCCGGGCGAGAAATATTTCTATGATGTCGAGACAGATTCGTACAATTACTATAACTACGAAAATGGCTCTATTACGGGGTCGCCCTACTGCAACAAGGGCAGCGATGATTACCGCCCAACTTGCAATGTTGCACCCTGGTTTACCGTAAATGGCGATTTCCAGACATGGTCTGCGCACAAACCCGCTGATCTAGCGTGTGCCGAAGATGCCAAGCAACACTGCGAAGATATTTGGGACTCTACTCCTGGTGCAGGTTGCGATGGTTCAAATTATACGGTGCCGGATATGTTGCAAACTGGGTATGAAGTTTTTAAGGATTATGCAGGGAAGGCCCCCTGTAGTGATGTAAGCAACCACGAAACCCTGGCAACATGTTATAAGACGGCGCTTGCCCATGACAAAAATGAAACGAATGAGTCCAATAAACAACTCTATAATGGGTATATGGTCTTGAATCTGACTGCAGAACATTTCAAGAATGAAACATCTGCTTTTGAAGGTAAGTACATCATTATTATAGAGAGTGCCGAAGGTGAAATGCTGAAACTTCCGCCAACCAAAACGGCTAATGATTTCGTAATGCTCTACCTTGTGAACGGATTTAGTGGAAACCACATGGAAGGCGTCGGGTCGGGTCTGCACAATTACTTTATCTACACTCAAGGAGACATCTCGAAGATAACGGGATCCTTTACCCTGGACGGAACAATCTATGGCAAGGTTGGTTCCGGTGATGATATGCCGTGCGCAAAATTGCTGTCTAATAACAATGTAAAATTGATTTATAATGATGATTTGATGAGTGACATGATACTGAACGGCTTGATTTGCTCTGCCCAGAGCACTAGTTGTGGTGGTCCTGTTGTTATAACTTCAGGGTCATCTACTAGTAGTGGCATTACGGAAACAGTTACTGAAAAACCGGATGACTACTATATTGGTGTCGCTCCGCAGTTGTCTATAACTCTTGAAAGCCAGTATGAGAATAACGAGAATGTCTCGACGGCTAATGCACCATCGGTGCAGGGTTCGTTTATCGTGCTGCCCCGTATTGTTTACTTGACCAAGGACGCTGTTGGCGAACTGCAGAACTACTACAATGTGGTTACTCTTAATAGTACGACGCCGGCAAGCGTTTCCAGCATCAGTTGCCCAAGCGAGACGGGTAGCAACACAATCCCAGTTAGTGGAAAGCTCACTGATTCCGGGAACCTAGTCGAAGGAACGTATATTTGTACTGTAAAGGGCTCTGTTGCGGGGAATGCTCTTGAGGTTCCATTCTGGGTAAAGGTGAAGGGAGAAGGTGCCGACGCATCGAAGGTCTCCTTTACAACAGATTTTGTGCAACTTGCTAAAGGCAACTCTGTGCCGGTGTCCCTGACTTGGGATAAGACCACCGGAGCCGCAGGAGCTACATGCAATGTCACGGTTTCTGTCTCGGATTATAGCAGTGAATGGGGAGTTTCTGCTTCTTCTGGTGTAGATGGATCTGGACCTGACTACACGGTTTCGTTTAATACGTCCGATACGCCGCCGAAGCAAGTTTTTAATGTGGAAAATTTGGATTCCTATGATGGCGCCGTATACTTCACGATTAAGGAAACTGAAGGTTGCCAACCAGGGAATTATTCATCGGAGGTTGTCTATAATTCAAATAGCATGAAGGTCAAACGTCGGGGCCTGGATGAGTATTGCTCTGCGTCTGGTCCGGGTTATGGCTCCGCCGACTGCGCTGCAGGGGGCGTGTACGCGAAGATGGCGGATTCAGATTGGCCAGATTGTAACGTGTCTGTACCTTGGGTTAGTGCAGAGGGCAACCATTGTACACAAACATCTATGAACTCTGAATGGAGTTGTGGTGTTACAGGAACGGTGTCACTTACGGAAGTGGGGGAACATCCGGGTTGTAATGTGGTGATTCCGTCCGAAAACAACTCTGCTGTGGGACCCTTCCAAACGGATCAGGAAGTCATTCTTTATGCCTCAATTAAGGCGGAACAAAAGACGTTCCATGTAGGGTTTAACGTTGAAGGTAGTTTGTCGTCAAGTCAGGCGATTAGCGTGGATGTAACTGGTCCGGGCACCTATCATGCAACAAAAACATGTACTTACGGAGATTATAATGACGAAACTCGAAGGAAAGCGAATTGTGACATTCCTGTTTATCGTAACTCAAGAGTGAGTCTTTCTCCAGATCCTGTTGATGAAAGGGTGTTTAACTATTGGAAATGTGCGACCGGCAGTACGGATTGCACGGCCAATGCAATGTCAACGTCTGTCCCCTATGTGATTACGGTTACGGGAAATAATACGGTAATAGCTCATTTTGGTGAAAGTGACAAGCATTGCTTCTTTGACGAGTTTAAGGATGGTTCTAATTCTATACGCTACAATCGATCTTCTATCGATTGTTATGGTGAAGACGCTACCTATTGTATAGACGACTGTGGCTCTGTTTGCGCCAATGCGACAAGCGCAAGCGCAAGCCATCCGAAGTCCAAGTGGCATCTGGTTCAGGGTGAAAAAGCGAATTTGGATTATTTGGATGGGCGAATTTCGCAAAGCGCTGCGTCTACGCGTGGTAAAAAGGAGTCTGCCAAGGCTTTGGTTAAAACTGTAATTATGAGTGCAGTTCAGGCTGGGCGTGCCGGTGAATTGAAGGCTCAGTTCCAGGTACCGCGTCTTGATGGCGATAAGGGAACGGCGACTGTTGCGAATTCGGGCTTTATCCTTCGCTCAAATGTAAATGTTTCAAACTACTTGTTCTTGAATGTCTATGCTAAGAAGGAAGGCTCTGTCTATGCCAAGCTTTGCCTTTCGGGAACGGAAACGTGCTACACAGAAAAGAAACTCACCAACAATACGTCTAAGATATCTGCAAATGACATGATAATGATGTCTGCGAAAATTGGACCGGATGGTAGCAATGGTGATAAGCTTGTAGTGGAAATTTGGCCGAATTCTTGGTCAAACACATCCGATAAGGTGGAATTCCTTCTCAAGAATTCTGAACTTTCTGGGGTGGAAAGCGTTTCGGGTGAATATGTGGGCTACTCCTTGGCTGATCCTAACTTCAAGTTGCAGGGAATTGGCTGGAAAAGTGATACCTATGGCTCCCTGTGTTGGGAAACAATCCCGACAATCAGTTGCTCGTTCCGTTCGGCATACCCAGGTGGCATTGTGCCCCAAAGCCCTAATGAGGTGAAGCCTTGGACCGGTCTTTCTGCTTGGTATGGGTCTAGGTCGTGTTCTGTGGATTATTACTATAAGGGTGATGATGCGTGTGATGCTGACGAAGACGCTGATCCCGAAAAATGTACAGCGGGTTATTATGAATTTGGTGAAAGTGGACAGCATGGCTACCAAAATAATGGGGTCGATGTCCGTACGGCGTATGCGACAGTAAGTGATTGTAACATCTATGGCGATGAAGCCAATTGGGCGACAAAGGGTGTGGCCGCCCATTGTGGAAAGTTCTGGGTTGGCGAGATGAATCCTTGTTCGGAGAATTATACATTTACATCTGCGGCCAATGGCCCGGAAGGCGCTTATTATGGCCATGGACTAGCATCTGGGGAGGCTAACCTTCGCGAAGCAACGCTAAAGGTGAACGTTGAAAATCCGAATTTGAGCGAAATTGAAATATACCTTTACAGCAAGAACAGGTTGGATGGATTCTATAATACCCAGTTCAACTATAGCATGCCATATAAGACTACCAAAACAGGTGAAATAGAGATTCCCATAGAGAATATCTCTAGTGCGGATGGATTTGACCCGGAAAATGTGGTGGGTGTCTATGTGAAAACGTTTGACGATGATCAAATTAGCGTGAATTCAGTACAGAGCTCCTGCCCCAATGTGATTTCCGTTAAGGGATGCACTGCTGAATACGTTGCGTCTAAAAACAAGTGGGAAGTCAAGACTGTAATAAATAACTATACCCACACGAAAAAGATAAGTGTTGCCCAGAAGGATGGCCCGTCGATTTCGGCGACGGCTCCTGAATGCAATTATCCGGAGTCGAACCCGGTCTGTGCCTTCGAAGATGTTACGGGACCGCGCGGGCTGCAGGCAACGAACACCCTTGAATGGACTGACTATCCCTATCAGAATACAGGGGACCAGGCATATGGCTTCACTGTGACGCTGACAACGGATGAAACTCCTGCCAAGGTACATACTGCCACGTGTACTGCAAATGTGACTGGCATTACCCGCACATGTGGAGAAACGGCAGTGATACCGACTGTGGAGCCTGGCGCTGGTTTGCCGGCATTGACGTACACAATCAGTAACTGCCCTGATGGCAAGTGCAAGTATAAGGTCACCCTCAATACGGGCGCAGTCGTAGTCGATGAAACAGAGATAGGCGATTGCTATGCTCAAAATAATTGTAGTTGGGATACGCCGACGAATGCGGCGAATGGTGCTGATTCCAAATTGGCAGAAGGTGACGATTACTACTTTATCCTAGAAAGTGTCAATGACAACAGGGCATTCACGGTTTGTAATTCGGCGAAGTTCCGCGTGAAGAAGAATATGGAATCCGTACCGACGGGTGCCTGTTCTTTTGAACCTTCGACGGTTTATACGACCAATCGTACAACGACATTGGTTGTGACGGATAAAGGTCAAGGCGATAGGTGGGATAAACGTACAGATACGCAAAACATTTCTGCTACATTGAGCGGACAAGGTGTCAACCAAAGTGTGACGGTAAATCGATACAACGATAACAACAATAGATATGAGATTACTGCGCCTGCTACGCCGGGAACCTATACGTACTCAATAACCTATGATGGGAATGTCTTCTGCTCGGCAAGTGTGACCGTTGAACAAGTGACCAATGTCCTCTCTGCGACTTGTAATGATATTTCCACCTATCCGTTGAAATCAACAGCATGGGATATAACGATGAGTGGATACGGTTCCTTGACAAAGACTGTTGCTTTGACAGCTAGCGTAGATGGAACATCAACGAATAAGAATTGTACAAGTTCCGATTGTAGTATAAGTTCAGAAACGATAAAAGCCCCCAGTGCAGTTGGAGATTATACATACACCTTGTCGGCAGATGGCTCCGCTCTTTGTGGGTCTGATACTCGCAAATATACCGTGCTAAACCCGCTGGTCTGCAAAGTCAATGGTACCGCCATTACAAATGGTCAGGAAATAGACATGGATGAAGGCGGATCATTCACATTTAAGGCTGAATGGAAGGATTCCTCTATTCCGGCTTATACTGAGTGTTCTATATCCGGCAGCAATGCGAACAAATCAGACTGCTATAACGATCCGTCTAAGTTTAACAGCGATGTGACAATCTCGCCGAGTGGATCTGGCGCAAAGGAATACACATATAGTGCGAAACTCGACCGGTATAACGGCGATGTTGCCGGTCCGTTTACCTGTAATTGGAAAATGAATGTGAAAAAGGCAAAACCCACATTTGAGTGTGGCAATATCCCCACGGCTGATGTGGGTAAAACTGGTAACGTTAACATAGTACTGAAAAACGTGACCGGTTGCGATGAAGGCGGCAACTACTGCTACTATAAGATTGAAGGTGATGGCGCCAGTGGCACAGAAGAAACGGGCTTCACGAACACGACAGGATCGTTCTCCGCGATTACCAATACTGTAAAGACGGTGACTGGTGACACTGCTCTATATGTAGTTTCGCTCAGGAATTCATCCGGTACAACAACTAATACCTGTAGTGTTGAGTTTTACAAAAAGCCCAAGCCCACATTTGAGTGTGCCACTGGCCTAACCGCAAACGTTGGTGAATCGGACAATGTTACCATTGGGTTGCAGAACGTGGTCGGGTGCGATGAAGGTGGTGACTATTGTTTCTATATGATTCAAGGCGCTGGATCCTCTGGCTCGGAAGAATCTGGCTTCACGAACACGACAGGAACCTTCCCCGCATTAACAAACTCTGAAAAGACAAACAATGGCGACACCGCCCATTATGTTGTAACTCTAAAGAACTCTTCCGGATGGTCAGACCCGCAAACATGTGTTGTGGAGTTTAAGAAAAGCTCCGGTGGCGGATGTCCTTCAGATGTGAATCCATATGAATGGGAATGCGAAAACAATTACGGCAATGGAAGTATCCCTGGATTAGGAACAGGTGCTAGGTGCGCAAAAATCTATGCAAAGAAGGCAACTCTTCAAGCAGGTAATGCTGATGATAGAACGTTCTGCGTGAACGGAGTCGAAGTTGATGCTCTCGGAGAGACCCTTGCCGATGATGATGGATATATAACCGTTTGTGTATCTAGTGGAGAAAATGCCTCTGCGTATGTACAATGGCATAGTTGCTTCAAAAATCCGGTCGCCATAGTAATGGATTGCAATGGTTCTAATTCAACTAATTTGCCGGCGGGAACGCAAATGAATATGTCCGCTAACACCTGTTACAAAAAAACATGTAACGGCGGAAAATGGCATATTACAGGTCCTCAAGGTGCCAAGATGCTTTATAAAGATTGTCAGGGCAATACGCAAACTCATATATTTGCAAGCGATTGGCAATATTGGCCTGACATTGATTTAGGTGGCGCTTGTACAGGATATTTTAAATTGAATAGTGATGGAGCTGCTGCTGGGGATTGCTGGTAATTCTAAATTCGAATTTTAGTGTCTCCCCACCGGGGAGCCTTACCTTTACCCCTAAACAATCAAAGCCTCAGGACACATCGTCCGGGGCTTTTGTCATTTAATTGATTTTAGCGGATCCACGCCGGAGCCTGCCCCTGCTTGTGCTGAGCAAAGCCGAAGCAAGCAAGGCCGAATGGGCGGGCAAGACGAATGAAAAGATCCTCGCCTGCGCGAGGATGACGATGGTAAGGCGGGGATGACGAGGAAGGAGAATGGCGATGGTTGGTATGAAGATGCCCGCCTGCGCGGGCATGACAGCGGGAGGGGCTGGGGTGCCAAAAGGGTAGAGGCTACAGCAGTCCGTGTTCCCGGAGTTTCTTCTCCATCTCGTTTGCGCGAGCTTCAACTTCGGCTATGCGAGCATTTGCTTCGGCTGCACGAGCATCTGCTTCAGCTGCGCGAGCTTCCGCTTCGGCCGCCCGAGTTTCTGCCTTGTCAATGGCTATGTCAATTTCCTGTTGCAGAGTCATATAGCGAATCCTCGTGTTGTTGTCGGTCTGGTACCATTTCACCAGCCTGTCGATGTTCTCGGTTGCTGGGGAAATCGGCTTGTTGGTGGCGAAATACTCCATGTAATCCCGAATGGCCTTCTCGGCGATTTCGCGATACTTACTGAATATATAAAATTTTTTGAAAGTGAGGTCACCCATTTCGATTTTCGGGTTGTCGACATCGAGATTCTTAAATCTGTACACTGCCCGTCCTTGCTTGAAGATATCGTCGGGGCAGATAAAGATGATGTAGAGTTCTTTGAGGTTGTAGTATTTTTCGCCCTTGAGCAAGGCGTCGCTGTCGCACATGGCCTGGTAGAAGCGAGTCCTTTTGGGGATGTTGTCGGTGTTTTCCATTTGCAGTTCTATATCAAAACTGCGAATGGTCTCGCCATTGGGGCCGGTTTCTTTCACGAAAACGTCGTAGCGGATGCCCTTGGTTACGGGGCTGACTTCGATGGTTTTCTCGGGTTCGGGGTCCCGGAGTTCGTGAATCTTGATGCCGAGAATCGCCTCCAGGAAGGGCTTGGCGATTTCCTTGTGGCTGAACACCATTGCGAACATGAACCTGTCCGTGATGGGGAGTTGTTCAAAGGGAATGTTTTTTGTGCTCATTTTCCGTTTTATAGCGGGAACGCGCCCGTGTCGCGGATAAGGAAGACCCTATCTATACTATAAAACGGTTTCGCGGCCAAAATGAGCCAAATAAATTTTGTTTACGTGCGATTTTTACACTGCGGAAACAAAAAAGATCCCCGACCAGGTCGGGGATGACAAAGAGGGGACCGAGGATGACGATGGTGGTTATTTGTTCGCAAGCGCTGCAAGCATCGCCTTCGCCTCAGCAATCTTTTCGGGAGAAACACCTAGTTTCTCGAAGACACTGATAGCGTTGGACTCACCTTTTGCCTCCCCAGCATTGAAGAAATGCTCACCGAAGGTTTCATAACCCTTGTTTGCGATGATTTCCGGTCTGTCCATCTTGATTGCCTCGCTCTTGTAGGGCCACTTCCAGAAAAAGTACGAAAGCGACTGCTTGATGAAATCCCTCCCCTCGGCGGTATTCTGTTTCTTGAGCAGGTATGCTGCCGCCTCGCGGAAAGAGATGGAGAATTTCTCCACATCCCAAATATACTTCATTGCCGTCAGGGCGACAAGGGTGATGGGAGAAACTCCCTTCAAATCCACATCGTCAATAGCATGGCCCACG
>JAEEGL016347729.1_pt1 | contig 12995 bp, 13 predicted proteins | sample 9134231 | NCBI WGS metagenome assembly JAEEGL01 (sample SAMN16246548, study PRJNA631951) | gut metagenome | biome: gut microbiome; feature: rumen; material: fiber-attached | host: Bos | place: Iran: Karaj | collected 2018-10 | reverse complement strand
TGTAGGGGCGGGCATGACCGCCCGAAAACCATCTGTTACTATTTGCCGTATGTAAGCGAATAGGGTGTTTTCCCGCTTTTATTGATTATTGCGAAATAATAGGCTTGCGGGCGGTCATGCCCGCCCCTACAAACAAACCGAAGACTCCTGCATTTTCAGAAACGTGAATTCTAATCTTTCATTTTTTATTTCAACATCTCGATAAACTGAAATTTGAACGCCTTGCATTCCTCCCCGTTCTGTGCTATAGTATAAAAAACAAAACCGGAGGCAAATACCATGGATATCCTTCAGAAACTGATCGCGGCGATTTTAGCGCTCTTCGGGCTGATCCCCGCCGTGCCTGCGCAGACGCAGACGGCCGCGCCCGCGGGTACCGCGACCGCCGAACTCACGGTGATGAGCTACAACGTATACGTGGTGGATGCGCTGCAGAACAAACACAGCCTGCGCGCGCCGGGGGTGATCGCGAACATCCGCAGCGTGATGCCGGACGTGTTCGGCCTGCAGGAAGCGGACTTCGACTGGGTCTCGCGCATTTCTTCCGCCATGCCGGAATACGCCTTTGTGGGCCGCGGGCGGGATGAAAACGAGACCGACGGCGAATACTCCCCTCTTTTCTACCGCACCGATACATACGAGCTGGTAAAGGGCGGCACCTTCTGGTTCTCCGATACGCCGGATGCTCCCTCGCGCACCTGGGGCTCCATGTATAACCGCATCTGCTCCTGGGCGGTGCTGCGCGTCAAGAGCGGCGGCTTTACCTTTGCCGTGTTCAATTCCCACTGGGACCATCTGAGCATCGAGAGCCGCAACCGCTCCGCCGCGCTGCTGCTGCAGAAAACCGAAGAATATGCCCCCGGCCTGCCCACGGTGATCACCGGGGATTTCAACTGCAAGGCCAACACCGTGGCGTACAAAACCCTCACCGACGGGGGCTTTGTAGACGCGATGTACGTAAGCCCCGTCACCGACAGTACCGGCAGCTTCCACGGGTACTATAAGCGCTCCACCGAGAACGAACTGCCCATCGACCACATCCTGTTTCTGAGAGACCGCGGCTGTTCCGCCGAATACCGCGTGATCACCGATAAATACGACGGCAGGTACCCCTCGGACCACTTCCCCATCCTCGCAAAACTCACCCTCTTCTGATCCCTGCAAAACGAGCGCCGCGCTCCATTCGGAGCGCGGCAGTTTTATTGGAGTTTAACGCTCAAGTCGGAATTGTTTTCCGAGCGGAGAGCGAAGATGGAACAAGTGAGGAGTGAGGAGTTAGAAGTTAGGAGTGATATGGTAGAAGGCTCATCCCTATAAAATCAGCAGGTTTGAGAGATTCATCTGTTTCTGTATAAACTCATGTTTCTTTTTTGATCAAAACACGAAGTGTTTACCGAAATACCTCATTCCAAATTCCTCATTATCATACCGAATCACCGTCGGTTCGTTCCGCTCCTAACTCCTCACTCCTAACTCCTCACTTCCAAAAGGCGGAGATTTACGCTTCTCCCCCCACGCTTCTCCACAGCCTGTCGCGGAACCGGAAGAAAACGTCCTCCTCCATCGGGTAATGCGAAAAGTCGATGTCGCCGAGGGTATCTTTGATCAGCTCCAGCACGGCGTCTCTGCCCAGCGCTTCCTCCGCCGTCTGCAATGCGCGCAGGTCCTGGAACCCGTCGAAAAACACCTTCTGCCTGAGGGATGGCATCGGTTCGCCGTCCTCGCCCGGGTAAACCACAAAGGCGTCCCCGCTGGGGAAGGCAGCGTCCGCGTCGGTCACGGTAAAGGGATCCACCGCGCGTTTTGAGAGCTGCGAAAAATAGAAGTTGTAGCCCCAGTGCAGGAACCCGGCGATGTCGTACCGGTACAATAGCACGCCGAGCATACGGTTGCGGATGCTTGGCATCGCAAAGAAGCGGTTCGGCGCCTCGTTGTTGAACTGGCCGCAGCAGTAGTAGGTCCAGAGTTCCTTCACCTTGCCCACAAAGGGCTCGATGCTGTTTTCGGACGGCACCGGGTACGGCACCAGCCCGTTTTCGTAGTACGCGTAGTCTGAGAGCGCGTCGATGTGCTTATATTTGCCGCAGTAGCCGTGCACCAGCGCGGCGCACTTTTCGTACCGTTCCAGCTGGTCGTCGCCGGGCTCGTCGGAACAGTGCACGTAGCAGCGCTGCGTGATGCCTCTCGCATCGGTAAACGCAGTCAGGGCCGCGCCGAGCTGTTTAAAAAAGGCGTGGTACACCGGCGAGAGCGAATCGGTCTCCCACCCGAAAATGCGCTTTTCCCCTTCGGGGGTATCCGCCATCACCTTCGGAGCGGCTAAAGCGCCCCACTGGGTGAACAGGTGCGAAAACTCAAAATAACCGATGCCGCACTTTTCAGCAAGGTCGATCCACTTTTCGAGCAGCGTAAAATCGAAATCCCAGCCCTCCGCCGTTTCGCGCACGCGCACGAGCTGCACGGTGGGGCGCTCCTTGCCCACCTCGGTATCCAGCGCCGGGGTGAACAGCGGCGTTAAAATGCAGTTCACGCCGTGCTCGGCGGCGTTTTTCATGTAATTTTCAACGATGCGCCAATATTCTTCGCTGAACACCGGCACGTTATAGTAAACCGAGAGGCAGTCCGAATGAAACCAGTCGGTATGCACCAGCTTCTGGGGCCGCAGAACCGCGCCGTTTACATAGATCTTCGCTTCCCGCTGCAGGGCCACCGCGCCCCGTCTGATATCAAAGGTGAGCGTATATTCCCCGGCCTTCGCCCCGGCGGCGTCCACCTCTACCCACAGCGCCGTATTCTTGCCCGCTTCGGTATTCAGCGTACCGGTAAAGGGCGTGAGCAGATCGGGAAAATATCCGGGCTGATCCCGCAGCACGGTGCAGTTCACCGCGTCCGGGTAGATGGGCAGAGAAGAATAGATTTCTCTCACCTGCCACACTTTACATGACAAATCGCACTTCACGTCCACTTTGATCGCCGACGCGGCGGGCGTGTTCAGACACAGCTGAAGGTTCCCCTTTTCTCCCGAAAAAAGCCGCAGGGCGGCATTCTCCTGCGGCAGTACGGGCGCGTCCGAAAAAACTTTTTGCAGCGAACTGCAGATCACAGCTTCCATACTTATTTCACCTCGGTACAGGTATTTACGAATATATTCACACGGTTATCGCGCACTTCCAGAAAGCCCTCGCCGCAGCGGAACACGGTGCGTTCGCCGTTCAGGGCCATTTCGGTATCCCCGGCGATCAGCGCGATCACACAGGGCAGATGGTTGTACATCAGCCCGTAGCTGCCGTCCGCCCCGGGCACGGAGACGTATTCCGCCTCCTCGCTCACCACGAGCGCCTCGGGAGTATAAATGTTAACGGTAAAAGTTTTCATATGATCTCAGCCTTCTTGAAGTCTTTTGAGTTCGGAGTTCAGAGTTCGGAGTTCGGAGTGAAACGAACCGAAGGCAAGCCGGTATGATAAAGAGGAATCAGAAAAGAGGGATGAGGAATGATTGCAGGTATGGAGTTCATTGTTCATTGTTAATCGTTCATTTATTCCATCATTCATCATTCATCATTCATTTTTCATTTATTAAAGCATTCTCGCCTTCTCTTCCGCCTCTTCGTAATCTCCCACCATAAAGAAGGCTTCTTCGGGCAGTTCGTCTGCTTCGCCGTTCAGAATTCTTGCAAAGCCCCGCACGGTATCGGCGAGTTTTACGTATCTGCCGGGCTCGCCGGTGAAGGCGGTGGCGGCGTGGGTGGGCTGCGAAAGGAATTTCTGTATCTTTCTGGCGCGGTACACGGTGAGCCGGTCCTCGGGGGAGAGCTCCTCCATGCCGAGGATGGCAATGATATCCTTCAGGTCGGCGTACTTCTGCAGCGCTTCCTGCACGCCCCGGGCCACGCGGTAATGCTCTTCGCCCACGATCTCGGGCTGCAATACCCGGGAACCGGACTGCAGCGGATCCACCGCAGGATAAATGCCCTGCTCGGCGATGGAACGGGAGAGCACGGTGGTGGCGTCCAGATGGGTGAACACGGTGGCGGGGGCGGGATCGGTAAAGTCATCCGCAGGCACGTACACGGCCTGGATCGAGGTCACGGAGCCGTCCGCCGTGGAGGCGATGCGCTCTTCGAGCTCGCCGATCTCCTGGGCAAGGGTGGGCTGGTAGCCCACGGCACTGGGCAGACGCCCCAACAGGGCGCTCACCTCGTTGCCCGCCTGCACGAAGCGGTAGATGTTGTCTATGAACAGCAATACGTCCTTTTTCTCTTCGTCGCGCAGGTATTCCGCCATGGTGAGGCCGGTCATGGCAACGCGCATTCTGGAGCCCGAGGGCTCGTTCATCTGCCCGAAGGCAAGTATGGTTTTATCGATAACACCGCTCTGGGTCATCTCGTTCAGCAGTTCGTTGGCCTCGCGGCTGCGTTCGCCCACGCCGGTAAACACAGAGTAGCCGCCGTGCCCCATGGCGATATTGTGGATCATTTCCATGATCAGCACGGTCTTGCCCACGCCCGCGCCGCCGAAGAGGCCGATCTTGCTGCCCTTGGCATAGGGTACCAGCAGGTCGATCACCTTGATGCCGGTTTCCAGCAGCTCCGTACTGGGGCGCTGCTCCGCCAACGAGGGCGCGTGGCGGTGGATCGGCAGCGTCTTTTCGGTTTTTATTTCTCCCTTGCCGTCTATGGGGCGGCCCAGCACGTCCACGGCGCGGCCCGCCATTTCTTTGCCCACGGGCACACGGATGCCTTCGCCGTTTGAGGTCACGTCCATACCGCAGTAAAGCCCCTCGGTGGGGTCCAGCGCGATGGCGCGCACAACGCCGTCCTTTTCATGGGCTGCCACCTCGGCGTACTTATCCGCGCCCTCCACCTTTAACAGCGCGCCGATGGGCGGCTGCAGGCCGGGCGTGAATTTTACGTCAATTATGGGCCCGGAGATCTTTACGATGGTCCCCGTTACAGTATTTTTCATAGTTGTTTCCTCCGGCCGGCCGGAACGCAGCGCCCCGCCGACGATAGAAATAGAGGTGAAAGGTTACTCAATCAAGGAACTGTCCTCTGATTGACGGCGTCTTATTAAAACAATTAGCTCCTGTTTTTTTCTTCTTCTGGCTTGATACAAAACAAAACTACCCGCCAAACTGAGCATCATCAGAATAAAAAGATAAAAGCCGAGGCTAAAACCGTCCGGTTCGCTGATGGTTTCTTTTTTTTCTGAAAAAACCTTCAAAACCTTATAGCGCTCCAGGATCTCTTTTAAGAATGCTTCTTTGCCCGTTTTGTTTTTCTCTTGAAATTCAAACAGATCGCCAATATCTTCACCGTTCTGAATCGCGCGCAGCAAATCGTCGACTCCATCATCCGCCGACATTTTGATATCGCTTGGCGCTTCTTTTATGATTCCGTAAACGAACTGCGGCTTCTCGTTATTTAAATACCTGTTCTCAAAATCTTCCAGAGAAAACTTATCAACAAGTAAAATGCAGCCGTTTCCTTCTGCATCCGCCGCAAAATAATACCGTGCGCTGTGAATAGACGCTCCGTTGCTGTATGTACTGTAAGAATCAAACAAAGGCAGCAACGTTGATTCCTCAATACAGCAATACTCCCCCGTTTCGGATTGTTCCTGAACGGTCTTATATTCAACAGGCACCGTTTTGTAGCGGTGGAAATCCATTTTATATACAACGATCAGCAGAACCAGAGATAAAACACTGGTTGCAATCAGCGCATACCTGAGTTTGGAGAGCGCAGCTTCCGTCTGTTTTATGTTTTGCTTTATCTGTTTTGTCGATTCTTCTTTTGTCATCTTTCTTCTTCTTTCTTCTGAAAAATGCCGCAACAACATACCAATCGTTTTTTTATTTCTGAATCCGGCCACCGGCCGCTGGCCGCTGAACTACTACCGCTTCCTCGCATCCGCCGCCGCGGCGATCTCGGTGATCTCGTTGGTGATGGTGAGCTGCCTTACCGCGTTCATCTCGGCACTAAGCGAATCTATCATCTCGTCGGCGTTGTCGCAGGCGTTCTGCATCGCCTCCATGCGGGCGCTGTTTTCGCTCGCGGAGGACTGCACCAGCAGGTTATAGAGCAGCGCCGTGCAGTACAGCGGCACGATGTGCGGGAATACCGATTCCGGGTCCGGCTCGTAAATGAGGTCCGTGGGGGGCGTTTCGTCCAGATCCGTAAAATCCTTTCCGAACAGAGGCAGCAGGCGGAAGCACACGGGCTTCAGTTTCCCCTTGCGCGAGAACGGGGTGTATATGATGAAAACCTCGTTATACTCGTCGGTCAGGTATTTTTCCACCAGCGTCTTCGAAATTTCTGCGGCCATCGAAAACTCCGGGTGCATCGAAGAGCCCGGGAACACCACCTTGGGCTTCACGCCCTTGCCGCGCAGAAAATCGTACGCCATGCGGCCGAAACAGCAAACCGTGGCGTCCGGCAGTTTTTCGAGCACCTGCAGGGTGAGAAGCGCCACGTCGTTATTGTAGCTGCCGCAAAGCCCCTTATCCCCCATCACGCACATGATCAGGGGGCCGCCCTTCGGGGAGCGCTCAAGGTAGATGCTTTTCAGCCGCCGGTCCTCCGAAATGGCGAGGATATCCGTCATCGCGCGCCTGAGCTTGTCGTTATACTCCAGCGTATATTCCATGCTGTGCATGGCCTTTTTGAGCCGCGCGGCGGAAAGCAGATACATGGCGTTGGTCATCTGCCGCGTTTCGCGCACGCCGGTGAGGCGCTGTTTTATGTCGTTATACGTGCCGCTCATAAGCGCGCACCCATTACGTAGGAATCCGCCGCGTTGGCAAGGTCGTTTTTCTGTTCGTCGTCCACCTTGCCGGTGGCGTTTACCCTCGCCGCGATATCCGCGCAGGAGCGGTTCATGTGACTCAGGTAGTTTTTCAGTTCTTTTTTGATCTCGGCGGCGTTACTGTCCATAAAGATGCCCTCCTGATGCGCGATCAGAAGGCTTATTTCGTCAAACAGGTTATAGGGGGCGGAGCGGTCCTGCTTCAACAGGTTAATGAGCGCGTCGCCGCGTTTTAAGAGCTTCGCGGTAACGGGATCGGGATCGCTGCCGAAGCGGGTGAAGATCTCCGCCTCGCGGTACTGCGAGAGTTCGATTCTGAGCGTGCCGGAGTAGGCCTTCATGGCGGGGTGCTGGGCGGCGCGGCCCACGCGCGATACCGAAAGGCCCGTGTTTACGGCGGGGCGCACGCCCGCGTGGAACAGCCCGCTCTCGAGGTAGATCTGCCCGTCCGTGATCGAGATCACGTTGGTGGGGATATAGGCGCTGATGTTGCCCGCCATGGTTTCAACGATGGGCAGGGCGGTGATGCTGCCGCCGCCCTTCTCTTTCGAAAGGCAGGCGCTGCGCTCCAATAAGCGCGAATGCAGATAGAAGATATCGCCGGGGTACGCCTCTCTTCCCGGGGGGCGCAGAAGAAGCAGCGACATCATACGGTAGGCAACGGCGTGCTTAGAGAGGTCGTCGTAAACCACGAGCACGTCGCGGCCGCGTTCCATAAAGTACTCCGCCACGCTCGCCGCCGAATAAGGCGCAAGGTACTGCATGGCGGCGCTGTCGGAGGCGCCGGCGTTCACCACCACGGTATACTCCATGGCGCCGGCGTTTACCAGCGTTTCGATCACGCCCGCCACGGTGCTGGCCTTCTGACCGATGGCGCAGTACACGCAGAGCACGTTTTTATCTTTCTGATTCAATATACTGTCCAGCGCGATGGTGGTCTTGCCGGTCTGCCGGTCCCCTATGATCAGCTCGCGCTGCCCGCGGCCGATGGGTATCATGCTGTCGATGGCGAGGATGCCGGTCTCCAGGGGCGTATCCACGGGGCGCCGGTCCATGATGGAGGGCGCGGGGCGCTCCACCGGGTAGCGGTCCTCCGCGATCAGGGGCTTGCCGTCCAGCGGGCGGCCGATGGGGTCGATCACGCGGCCCAGCAGGCTCTCGCCCACGGGCACTTCCACAACGGCGTCGGTACCGCGCACCGTATCCCCGCTTCGCACGGCGTCGGCGGTATCGAAGAGCACCGCGCCAACGCTGTCGCCCACAAGGTCCATGGCCATGCCGAACACGCCGCCCTCAAACTCCAGCAGCTCGCCGTAACGCCGCCCGGGCAGGTTCTCCACGGTAACGACGCCGTCGGCGGACCGCGCCACCGTACCCTTTTGGTAGGTGACGGGCGTAAAGGTATAGCCGTTCAGCTGACGCCGCAGAAAGGCGCTTACGGTTTCGTTCATTGCGCGTCCTCCCCGTACGTCATTTTTTTCTTCAGTATTTCCAGCTGCGTACCCACGCTCACGTCGTATACCGTGCCGTCCAGCTCCAGTATAAACCCGGCGATCACTGCGTCGTTATCGATGCGTGTGAAGCTGAGGTCCGCGCCGAATCTGCGCCGTGCCTTTTCGCAGAGCATGGCGTAGGTTTCATCCGTCATATCCGAAGAAACGGTGATCTTGCAGTTTCTCATACCGCTCACCCTTCTTCGCCGAAGAAGCTCTCAATGATCCGGCGGTTGTCTTCGTCGGTCACTTCCCTGCCGAGGATCTTGCCCGAGAGCTCCACCGCAAGGGCGCCGAGCTGCTCCTGCGCATCGGAGAGCATCTTTTCACGCTCCCGTTCGGCTGCTGCGCGGCTGCTCTGCAGAATATTATCGGCCTCGGTGTTCGCCGCGGCGATGATCTCATCCGCCTTGCGCTCGGCCTTCTTCTGGGCGTCCTGCACGGCCTTTGCCTTGATGGCGGCGGTATCGGCGGTAAGCGCGGCGTACTGCTTCTGCCGGGCGTCGGCTTCGTTTTTCAGCTCCTGAGCCTCGCGCAGGGCCTCGGCTTCACGCTCGCGGCGCGCGTCAAGGTATTTCTTCACCGGCTTATAGAGCAGGGCCTTCGCCACGAAGAACAGTATCAGGATATTGATAACGTTGATTATGAGATCCGCAAGCATCTCTTTTGAAAGAAGCTCACCCATCAATCTCACTCCTTTTTCTCAGTGTGCGGCTCAGCCGCGCGTCGCCATGATGATCGCCACCACGAACGCGTAGATCGCCGTGGATTCCGCAAGGGCGCAGCCCAGCAGAAGGATGGTCTGGATCTTGCCGGCTGCCTCGGGCTGACGGGCGGCGGCGTCCACCGCCTTGGACGTGGCAAAGCACATGCCGAAGCCCGCGCCGATCACGACCGCGAACATAATGATTGCTGCTGCGATTGAATTCATAGTTTTACCTCCTGTAAAAACGATGGTTTTTTCAAGTTAGGAATGATCAGGAGTTAATTCGGAATTCGGAATTCGGAATTCCGGAAAACACTCCGTGTTTTGATTATAGAATTAACGGTGAGAGCGTAACCTTTCGGTTCGTCGTAGGGGCGGGCATGACCGCCCGCAGCGTTGCTGACTTGAATCACATGACGATGTTGAATTTATAAATGGGACGAATGTTTGTTCAGTTTACAGACGGTAAATGCGTATCCGACGTTTAACAGGCGGTCATGCCCGCCCCTACATATTGAATCAAAGCTCTCCGCCCTGAATCATAATTCCGAATTACGCATTCCGAATTCCGAATTTTCACCACTCCGAACTCCGAACTCTGAACTCCGAACTGAAATTGTTCATCCGGCCTTTTTCGCCTTCTTCTTTTTCGGCTCTTCCTCCAGCTCCATCGCCTCGTTGATGAACGTGAGCGAGAGCATCACGAAGATATAGATCTGTATGCCGGGGTGGATCAGGTTGAACCACAGCCCCGCAACGGCGGGAAGGCCGCTGCCGTAGCCGCCGAGCACGCCCTTGAGCAGGTCCATCACCAGCAGGCCGCCCAGCATGTTGCCGTATAACCGGCAGGCCAGCGACACCGGCACCGCGATATCGCTCACGGCCTTGAGCGGGATCATTATGAACCGCATATACCAAACGGGGCCGCCCATATTCTTGAGCCTGCCCCCGATACCGTTCTTTTTGATACCGTAGTAATTGAGCAGCACAAAGGTGCACAGGCCCAGCGCAAAGGTGAAGGTCAGATCCGAGGTGGGGGCCCTGAGGCCGAAGAGCTCGGATAATGCGCACCCGAACATATAGAGCGCGATGCTCAGCATAAAGGGCGGCAGGTTTTTCATCGTGACCGGGCCGGTGGCGTTCTCCACAAAGTTATCAATGAAATCCACCGCCGTTTCCAGCGCCGATTGCAGGTAACCGGGGTTTTCCACGCTGAATTTCGGTATCGCGAAGATCCTGAGCGCCGCCAGCAGTAAGATCAGCACCACCAGCACTCCCGCGCCGGTGAGCGTGGTTTTCGCAATGGAAAAGCCGAAAACATCCACGCGCTCGCTGAACATCTCAAACTCCACCGCCAGGTGCGACTGCATGCCCGAAAACCGCTTGATGAGCGTGCCCACAAGGAACCACGCGCTGATCACGAGCCCCATGAACCACAGCTTTTTGGGACGCTTCTGCTTTTTCGAAGCGTCGGCAGGGATCTTTCGCGCCGTAAAAATATACCCCACGAGGCAGGCGGAAAGCGCCACCGCGCCCGCGGCCGCCATGATAATAAACGCAGTATCCAATGGCTTCACCCGTCTTTCTTAACGATTTTCAGTACCGTGTAAACGATCATATATATGAGGAATCCCGCGCCGAAGCCGATCGCGGCAGGGATCGCGTACGCCTGAAACTTCACCGTAAGCAGGGCGATGCCCGCCCCGTACAGCGCGAACTTGAGCCCCGCGTAAAGCGCGGTTTTGCCGTATCTGCCCTCGAACACCACGCTGAACAGCTTCGTATCCAGAAAAAACTGGGCGAGCCCGAGGCACAACGCGACGGCGCCGGCTATAAGCATTCGTATCCCTTCCTCTGTTTTCGCATAACTATACTTTATTTTTTTATTATAAACCTTTCACGTAAAAAAACAAGCATTATTTCACACAAAAATCAGCAGGGAAATTTATTAAAAATGAATTATCGCATTTTGATTGCAAAAGAAAAAAAAATATGTTACATTAACAATATATGTTTAAAAGGGAGAGGCAAATATGGAAAAGCAGCAAAAAACGCTTACCTTCGGCAAAATGCTGAGCTACGGCATCGGCATTTTCGGTATTCAGATGTGCATCGGCATGCTCAACACCTATCAGGCGCAGTTTTACACGTCGGTGCTGCAGGCCGAGCTCACAAAGTGCGCCATCATCATTCTGCTCGCAAAGATCGTGAGTTCCCTTGCGGACCCCGTGATCGGCAACCTGATCGACGGCTCACACTTCAAATCCGGCAAGATGAAGCCGTTCGTAGCCATGAGCATCATCCCCTTTGCGGCGCTTACCATGGTGATGTTCGTCGCCATCGATTTCAAATCGGACACGGCGAAATACGCGTGGATCACCCTCACCACGGTATTATGGAACATGGTGATGAGCTTTGCGGAGATCCCGAGCCAGGGCATGCTGGCGGTGCTCAGCCCCTCTTCGGACGAAAAGAGCAGCGCGGCGGGCATCTCGAATATGCTCAAAAGCGTGGGTCTGGTGGCGTGCAACGCGGTGGTGCCGGTGGTGTGCATCCTCACGAAGAGCGCCGTGATCACCAAAAAGGAATACCTGATCTCGGCGGGCGTCATCGCCCTGGGCGCGTGCATCTTCGTGGCGATCATGCTCAAAGGCACCAAAGAAGTGATCCGCAGCGAGCCCCAGAACATGAGCTTCAAAAACATGTTTACGGAGCTGCGCACAAATAAGCCCCTGCTGATCATCTTCCTCATCAACATGCTGGGCTTCGGGCGCAATCTCGCCGTTACCATCGGCGTGCAGGCGGCAGCCGTGCTGTTTGACGAAGTAACCGTAGGCCCCATCACCCTTTCCGGCGAGAACCTGCCCATCATTCTGGGCGTTGGCGCGATGGTAACCAGCCTGGTTTCCATCTCCACGATCCCGATGGTCGCCAAGAAGATCGGCACCAAAAAGAGCTTTATGATCTACGGCATTTACGGCTTCGTGGTAAGCGTTGTTTCGTATATCTTCTTCGTAATGACCTACGACCCCTCCAACCCCGGCAAGAGCTTCTGGGTGGTGTTCATCATCCAGTTCCTCACCAACTTCATGTTCGGCCCCCACGGGTACGCGCCGCTGGTGATGCTTTCCGACGCGGTGGACTATAAAGAGATGACCACCGGCAAGCGCACCGAGGGCGTACAGTATTCGGTGCTGGTGCTCTCCATCAAGCTGGCGAACGCCTTCGCCGTGGCGCTGGGCATCTTTATGGTGGGTATCTCAGGGTATGTCGGCACCATGAAATTCGCCGAGGTGACCACCTCGATGCGCAACACCGTTATGGCTGCCTACTGGCTCTTCCCCGGCATCTTCGTGGGCCTTTCGATGATCCCGATGCTCTTCTACAAGCTCGACCGCCCCGAGATCCAGAAGCAGCTCAAGGAGTTCATGGCAAACCGCACAGAAAAGAGCGAGTGACTAGTGGCTAGTGACTAGTGGCTAGTGGCTAGTGGCTAGTGGCTAGTGGCTAGTGGCTAGTGGCTAGTGGCTAGTGGCTAGTGACTAGTGACTAGTGACTAGTGACTAGTTTCTGATTTTGATTGGGATGATATGGAGGTTTGATGCAATATGGCACAGAATCCGGTATTTACCATCAGGATGAAGGACGGACGCGAGATGAAGGGTGAACTTTATCCGGAATACGCTCCGCAGTCTGTCGGTAATTTTGCAGCGCTTGCCAACAAAGGCTTTTATGACGGCCTGACCTTTCACAGGGTGATCCCGAACTTCATGATTCAGGGGGGAGATCCCAAAGGCATCGGGATCGGCGGACCGGGTTACTGTATCAAGGGCGAGTTTGCGGCCAACGGTGTTCAAAACCCGCTGAAGCATACGTACGGTGTGCTGAGCATGGCCCGGAGCATGTCACCTGACAGCGCAGGAAGCCAGTTCATTATCATGACCAGCGACAGTCCGCATCTGGACGGGCATTATGCCGCTTTCGGCAAG
>JAEEGL014453760.1_pt1 | contig 12995 bp, 8 predicted proteins | sample 9134231 | NCBI WGS metagenome assembly JAEEGL01 (sample SAMN16246548, study PRJNA631951) | gut metagenome | biome: gut microbiome; feature: rumen; material: fiber-attached | host: Bos | place: Iran: Karaj | collected 2018-10 | reverse complement strand
GGAACAGCGGCTTTTGTTGTCTTTTGGACCGGATCACGGCGGATCCGGCCTTTTTGAAAACACAAAAAAGTGCGCAAAAAGAAACAGGCCGCGGGGAAAAGATTTCCTCGCGGCCTGCGCTTATTAAGCTTTTTCAGCCCTTTTCGGGGCTCTCAGCGGGTCTTGACGTCAGACCCTGGGGCCTCCGCCGAAGTACTTGGCGCGCTTCTGGCGCGTCACGCGCGTCAGCTGGAACGGATGCGCGGCGAAGAAGTCCAGAAGGGCTTCCTCATCGTCGGCCGGGCGCTCCACGGACTCCTCATCGAAGTACATCATCGAGTGGCGTTCGTTCGTGTAGGGCTGCCAGTCGGGCGCGCCAACCACGTTCGGATCGCCTTTCTCGGCGAAGTTGCACCAGGCGCCGCAGACGATGTCCTGCACCTTCTCGGTCACGCCGGGCAGGTACGAGGGTTCAATATAGTCCGCATTGTGGAAGACGTACGGGATCTCCGCGTTGTGCCACGGAAGGGTGCCGCCGTACATCGGCTGCTCCATCGCGAACATGAAGCCGTAGGTGTTCTTGCATCCGGCAGCGGCGCGCGCCTGGAGATAGGCGATGGTGCCGCTTCTGAACTGGCGGTCCGTGAAGAGGATATCCTGGACCTTGTGGGTCGGATAAGCCGCTTTCTGGAGTTTCATGCCCTCATCGGCGGCGTCTCCAAGGACGCTGCGGATGATTTTCTCGGCCTTTTCCGGGGACCAGGTGTTCTTGCGGCCGTCGTCGATGGTGAAGACGTAGTTCTGGAAGAACTCGCCGGTGACGTTGCCGACCAGGACCGGGACCGTTTTCGCGTGTTCACAGATGCCGGACTCGAAGATGCTGCCCAGGTAGACCTCGCCGTCCTTATGCGGGCCGAAGCCCATTCCGGCGCCGGGACCCAGCTTCGGAATGATCTGCTGGAACTTGTAATACGGGACTTTCTCGATCTCCTCGATGCGGTCGGGCGTGATGCCCAGCGCGTCCAGGATCAGGCCGGAGTTGTCCTTCGGAGCCGGACGTCCTCCCGGGGGCTCTTTCATGACGCCGGACTGGATCACGGCGCGGTGGAAGAGACCGTCCGCCGGGGGCATCTGCAGGAGCGTGGCGACCTTGCCGCCGCCGCCGGACTGGCCGAAGATGGTGACGTTGTCCGGATCGCCGCCGAACGAGGCGATGTTCCGCTTGATCCAGCGGAGCGCCTCCACGATGTCCAGCATACCCACGTTTCCGGAATGCTTGTACTGCTCGCCGTACTTGCTGAGATCGAAGAAGCCCAGGATGTTCAGGCGGTGGTTCAGCGTGACCACGACGACGTTGCCGAAACGGCTCATGTTCTCGCCGTCATAGGCAAAATGCTCGATGCCCGAGCCGGTGGCCATGCCGCCGCCGTGAAGCCACAGGAGGACGGGCCGCTTTGCGGTCTCGTCATTGATCTTCTGGGTCCAGACGTTTAAGTACTGGCAGTCTTCATCCTGCGGATAGAAGACGTGCGGGACGTTGTAGTTATCGTCCGGCTGCACGGTGTTGATCTCCGGGCAGACGGGGCCGTAGATGATGGCTTCCTTAATGCCGTCCCAGGGCTTGACCTGGGTGGGCTCGTGGAAACGGATCGCGTCGGCGTACTTGATGCCGCGGAAGATATAGGTGTCGTCAACGATCACGCCGCGGAGCTTGCCGTCCGGTGTCTTGACGACGGGATCGTCCGGATTGCAGATCGCCTGTTTGGTGAGTTTTTTAACAAACATGTGAAAAGCCTCCTTTTCTTAAGTGCGGCCTTTTAGACCCTGGGGCCGCCGCCGAAGAACTTCGCGACCTTCGTGCGGACGACCGGCGTCAGCTGGACCGGATGTTCGGTCAGGAAAGCGATCAGGGTCTCCTCGTTGTCGGCCGGCTTTTCGTAGGACTCGTCGTCGAAGTACATCATCGAATGACGTTCCTTGGTATAGGGCTGCCAGCAGGGCGCGCCCACCGTGTTCGGATCGCCTTTTTCCGCGAACGCGCACCAGGCGCCGCAGACGACGTCCTGGACCTTCTCGGTCACGCCCGGCACATACGAGGGCTCGATGTAGTCCGCGTTGTGGAAGACGTACGGGATCTCCGCGTTGTGCCACGGCAGCGTGCCGCCGTAGATGGGCTGTTCCATCCGGAACATGAAGCCGTAGGTGTTCTTGCAGCCGGCTTCGGCGCGGGCCTTCAGGTACGCGATGGTGCCGGGGCGGAAGCGCGTGTCGGTGAAGAGCACGTTCTGGACCGGGAGGTCGGGGTAGGCGGCTTCCTGAAGGCGGATGGCTTCATCGGCAGCCTCGCCGAACTTCTCGCGGATGATGGCTTCGGCCTTTTCCTTCGACCAGCTGTTCTTGGCGGTGCCGTCCACGGTGAAGACGAAGTTCTGGCTGAACTCGCCCAGGACGTTTCCGACCATGACCGGGACCGTCTTCGCGTGCTCACAGACGCCGACCTCCAGGATATCGCCCAGATAGAAGTCATCGTCCCTGTGCGGACGGAAAGCCATGCCGGCCGAGCCGCCCCACGAATTGATGATCTCCTGGAACCGGTAATACGGGACCTTCTCGATCTCTTCCACGTGGTCCTTGTCGATGCCGAGCTCCTCCAGGAGCTTCTCGGCAATATCGAATGCCGGAGCCGGGCGCCTGCCCACGGTGACGCCGGATTCGATGACGCCGCGGTGGAAGAGGCCGTCTGCCGAAGGCGTCTGAAGGAGGGCGGCTACCTTGCCGCCGCCGCCGGACTGGCCGAAGATGGTGACGTTGTCCGGATCGCCGCCGAAACTGGCGATGTTCCGCTTCACCCAGCGAAGGGCTTCCACGAGGTCCGCGGTGCCCACGTTTCCGGAGTACTTATACTGCTCGCCGTACTTCGAAAGATCCAGGTAGCCCAGCACGTTCAGGCGGTGGTTCAGCGTGACCACCACGACGTTGCCGAAGCGGCTCATATTCTCGCCGTCATAGGCGAAATGCTCGATGCCGGAGCCGGTGGAGAATCCGCCGCCGTGCAGCCATACGAGGACCGGGCGCTTCGCATTCTCGTCGTTGATCTTCTGGGTCCAGACGTTTAAGTACTGGCAGTCTTCGTCCTGCGGATAGAAGACGTGCGGGACGTTGTAATTGTCGTTCGGCTGGACTGTCCGGATCTCCGGGCAGACCGGGCCGTAGATGATGGCTTCCTTGACGCCCTCCCAGGGCTTGACCTGCGTGGGCATATGGAAGCGGACCGCGTCGGCATACTTGATGCCGCGGAAAATGAAGGTGTCATCCACGATCACGCCCCGGAGCTTGCCGTCGGGCGTATTCACGACGGGGTTGTCGGGGTTGCAGATGACCTGCTTCGTCAGCTTCTTGATGAACATGCCGCACCTCTTATTTCTTTCTGCCCATGATATTCAGGTTCATGGCGCGGTTGGGATAGACCTTCAGGAGCTCGGCGTCGTGGCCCTGGACCAGCTTGCACTGCTTGTCGAAGATCATCGTGTTGGGCGCGTCCTTCGTGAACGGCTTCCACTCCGGGACCGGGCATCCGTTCGGATCGCCCTTGCCGGCGAAGTTCGCCCACGCCCGGGCGACGATGTCCTGCAGGTACTGCGTCGTGCCGGGGATGAAGGAGGGCTCCAGGTATTCGGCATTGTGAAGCGTGTACGGGATCTCCGCGTTGTGCCACGGCAGCGTGCCGCCGTTGAACGGGGACTCCAGCGCAAAATAGAAGTTGTAAACAGGCGCGTCGGTGGACTCTGAGCGAAGCGTCGCGAAGTCGACCGCGCCGCGGCGCATGTCGGCGTCGATGAACAGGCAGTCCTGGACCTTCTTGTCCGGATAAGCCTTTTTGAACGCGGCCATCACGGCGTCCGCGTCGTCACCCAGCTGCTCGCGGATGATCTTCTCCGCGTATTCGTCGGTCCAGGTGTTCTTCGGGCCTTCACCGACCGGCATTGTGAAGTTCTGCTTGAACTCGCCGGCCACGTTGCCGCACATCACGGCCACGTCCTTCGTCTCGGGGCGGAAGCCGACGTTGAACGGATGTCCGTAGTAATAGTCGCCGTCCGCGACCGGGCCGAACATCGCGCGTCCGCCGGTCTCCTGGGCGACTTTCTGAAGGGCGTAGGTCGCGGCAAGGGCCAGCTCGTCATACCAGACGGTCTCCAGCTCCTTCACGCGGTCCGGCGTGATCTTCAGGTATTCAAGCACGTATTCCGCGACCTTTCTGGAGGTCTCGGGCTTGATATCGGCGCCCTTGCGCATGCCGCCGGACTGGAGCACGGCCCGCTTGAAGAGGCCGGCCGCCGCCGGGGACTGGAGCATGGCCGCGACTTTGGAACCGCCGCCGGACTGGCCGAAGATCATGACGTTATCGGGATCGCCGCCGAAGTTCGCAATGTTGTCGTGCACCCACTGAAGGGCCGCGACCAGATCGGCGATGCCGGCGTTTCCGGAATACTTATACTCTTCACCGTAAGCGGAGAGATCCAGGAAGCCCAGGACGTTCAGGCGGTGGTTCAAAGTGACCACGACGACGTCGCTGTATTTGGACGCTTCTTCGCCGTCATAGGCATAGTGCTCCACGCCGGAGCCCGTCATCATGCCGCCGCCATGGAACCAGACCATGACCGGGCGCTTCGCGTCCTTGTCCAGGTGCTGGGTCCAGACGTTCAGGTACTGGCAGTCTTCACTCTGGACGGTGAAATAGTGCGGAACGGTGTACTGGTCGTGCGGGACCACGGTGTAGAGTTCCGGGCAGGCGTTGCCGTAAACGATGGCTTCCTTCACGCCCTCCCACGGTGTGACCTTGCGGGGAAGATGGAAGCGGTCGGCTTCGGCGTACTCGATGCCGCGGAACACATACGTGCCGTCCGAGATGACGCCCCGAAGCCAGCCGGCTTCGGTCTGCACCTCGGCCTGACCGTAGTCCAGGATGACCTGTTTAGTGAGCTTTCGAATGTACATAATACACCTTCTTTCTGTTTTTTTAGTTATTTTAACTATACCATATCCACAAATGAATGTAAAGAGCGGAATATGTCATAAATGGAAAGGGAAGTGGTGGAAAACGGAAAAGAACGATTTCGGAGAAGACCGTGGCAGACCTTTTGGCTCAGGCGCGTATTGACGGTTATTTTCTGGCGCTTTATAATGGTCGTACATATTTAAAAACCGGGAAAGGACTTGCATATGTCTGAATATCTCCCTTATCTGGACGAATCCCTCTCCTTCGAGGAGCGGGCAAGGGACCTGGTCTCGCGCATGACCGTGGAGGAGTGCGCGTCCCAGCTTCTCTATACCGCCGGCGCCGTCCCGCGCCTCGGCGTGCCGGAATACAACTGGTGGAACGAGGCGCTGCACGGGGTCGCCCGGGCGGGCCTTGGGACGGTCTTCCCGCAGGCCATCGGCCTGGCGGCGACGTTTGACCGGGACCTTGTGGAGGAGGCCGCGGACGTCATCTCCACCGAGGGACGCGCGAAATACAATGAAAACGTGAAGCGGGGCGACCGCGGCATCTACAAAGGCCTGACCTTCTGGTCGCCGAACGTGAACATCTTCCGCGACCCCTGCTGGGGCCGCGGTCAGGAGACCTACGGCGAGGATCCGTACCTGACCGGCGTCCTGGGCTCGGCTTTTGTGAAAGGCCTTCAGGGCGATGATCCGCGGTACCTGAAGGCCGCGGGCTGCGCCAAGCATTTCGCGGTCCATTCGGGCCCGGAAAAGCTGCGTCACGAATTCGACGCCCGCGTTTCCGAACAGGAGATGGAAGAGACCTACCTTCCGCAGTTCAAGATGCTTCTGGACGCCGGCGTGGAAGGCTTTATGGGTGCCTACAACCGCGTGAACGGGGAACCGGCCTGCGGAAGCGAGACGCTCCTCAAAAAGATCCTTCGTGAGAAGTGGGGCTTCGACGGGTACATCACGTCCGACTGCTGGGCCATCCGCGACTTCCACGAACACCATCACGCGACGGACACGCCGCTCGAATCCGTGCAGCTGGCCTTAAAGAACGGCTGCAACGTGAACTGCGGCTGTATGTACGAATATCTGATGATGGCCTATGAAGCCGGCATGATCAGCGAAGAGGACATCCGGGAGTCGGCGTACGTCATGATGCGGACCCGCATGCGCCTGGGCATGTTCGACCGGGAAACGCCGTGGGACGGCCTGGGTATCCTGGACGTGGATACAAAAGCTCACCGCGCGCTGAATCTGCGGGCGGCCCGGGAGTCCCTGGTGCTTTTAAAGAATAACGGCCTTCTGCCGCTGGATCCGAAGAAGGTGCGCGTGCTGACCGTGACCGGTCCGAACGCCGATTCGACGGTCGCTTTAAACGGCAACTACCACGGCGTCGCGGGCGAGTACGTGACGGTTTTAGAGGGGCTCCGCGCGGCCTTCCCGGATTCAAGGATCTTCTACGAGGAGAGTTTCCACCAGAGCGTCCAGCTCGACAAGGACAGCAACCTGGCCGAGCTTTCGGCCATGGCGGGCGCCTCGGACCTGGTGGTCGTGGTGACGGGCCTGGACGAGACCATCGAGGGCGAAGAGGACATGGGTGGCCCGCGCCTGCAGGGCGACCGTGAAAGCTTAAGGCTTCCGGCCATCCAGGAGGCGCTTCTCAAAAGCGTATCGGAGAGCGGGAAGCCGTTCGTGATCGTGAACATGACCGGTTCCGCGACCGACTTCGGAGAAGCGGGAGAGAAGGCAGCCGCCATCATCCAGGCCTGGTATCCGGGCGCTCTGGGCGGCCGTGCCGTGGCGGAGCTTCTCACCGGGGCGTTCAGCCCTGCCGGCCGGCTTCCGGTCACCTTCTACCGCGACGGAAACGATCTGCCGGACTTCTGCGATTACAGCATGAAGGGGCGGACCTACAAATATTTCGAAGGCACGCCGCTCTATCCGTTCGGCTACGGCCTGAGCTACACAAACTTCGAGTGGTCCGGCCTTTCGGTGGACGCCGGCCAGACCGCAGAGAGCGTAAGGCGGGACGGCCTGCGCGCTTCCGTCCGCGTCCGGAACACGGGCAGCACGGCGGGCGATGCGGTCGCGGAATTCTACGTAAAGGACCTGGGGCCCGACCGGCCGATGAAGCCTCTGTACCGCTTCGCCGGTTTCAAGCGGCTCCCGCTGGTCCCGGGAGAAGAGCGGGAGGTCTTCGTGACCGTTCCGGCGGCCCTGCTTTCCGAGGTCACGGAAGGAGGCGAACGCGTCCTGAACCCGGGCGCGTTCCGGATCTATGCGGGCGGACAGCAGCCCGATCCGCGCTCCGAAGAACTGTCCGGGGAAAAGGTCCTGAGCCTCGACTTCACGCTGTAAACGGCGGAACTAAAAAACGGGAGGATGCATCTTGCATCCTCCCGTTCTTTTTTGTTTCTGACCCGGCTTATTTCATCAGGCCCTTGATGCGGCCGATCACATAAGACGGCTCGTTCGAGAACTCCTTGATGAAGCGGATCGCCGGAATGCCGGCGCCCTCGCAGGCGTTCATCGTATTGACGATGGCCATCCGGTTGTAGTAGTTCTTGCCGACGATCATGACGGCCAGGGCCGGGGCGCCCGCCTTTCTGAGAAGCAGGTCGATGTTGACGTTCCAGGAAGTCGCGCCGGGGACGACCGACGCGAGCGGCACGTTCTTTTCAAGCGCGGCGCCGGGCAGGTTCTTTTCGATCAGGTCGGCAAAATAGGAAACGTCTCCCTTCGGCAGGGCGGAGGGCACGGCGGAAGCGTCCGGGATGACCGGCTCGCTGTGTTTGACGTTCAGGTGCGGGACCTGCTGCACGGGATAGCCGTTGTCGTCCAGTTCGATGCCGGCTGCGGCTGCCTGGGCTGCCTGTTCCGCCTTCTTCGCGGCTTCCTCAGCCTTCTTTTCGGCCTCGGCTTTTGCCTCGGCTTCCTTCTTTGCTTTCAGCGCCGCTTTTTCTTCCTCGGTCATGTTCAGCGAGTCCATGACGGCGTCTGAAATGCTGTCGGCGATCTTGTCACTTGCTTTATCGGTCAGGTCGTTGGTGATCTTCTTGATCAGTCTGTCCAGTAAGCCCATTTTGTTCTCCTTTCGTATCATCATACTGCCTTTTTCGTGTCCGGAACGGTCCGATGCACGGTTTTCTGACTCCACTATAATAAAGTATTGCGAAAAAGTACAGAATATTCTGAAAAAACATAAAGAATGCCTCCCGCGCGGGGCGGGAGGCACCGAAAAGGAAAGGATCAGTCTTTCTTGATGCTGCCTTTCATCAATTTCTGAACGAGGTCGCGGAACGAGATCTGCGGGAGCGCGTTCACGAGTTCCTCGTCAAAGTTGTCAACGATGCGGACTTCCTTATCAAAGACCGCGCTCGTGACCGTATCGCCTTCGCAGCTCTTCCAGGCCGGGATGCCGGGGCCGTTCGGATCGCCGTTCTTCGCGAAGTTCGACCAGGCGGAGGAAACGATGTCCTGAAGCTTTTCGGTAACGCCCGGAATGAACGAGGGCTCCAGGTACTGGGCGTTATGGAAAACGTACGGGATCTCCGCGTTGTGCCACGGAAGGGTGCCGCCGTTGAAGGGCGACTCCAGGGCGAAGATGAACGAATAGGTTCCGGCGTTGCTGACGGCCGCGTGCGCGCGGGCGAAGGCATAGACGCCCTTTCTTCCGCCGCTGTCCATGAAGAGCGTATCCGCGATGTTCTTGTCCGGATAGGCTTTCCTGAAGGCCGCGACGATCTGATCCTTCTTGTCGCCGAACTCGTCCGAGAGCATCTTGTCCGTGTATTCCGGCGTCCAGCTGTTCTTGGGGCCGTCGCCCTTCGGGAACGAGAAGTTGTTGTAGAACTCGCCCAGGACGGTACCGAAGAGAAGCGGGATGTCCTTCGTTTCCGGACGGAAGCCGACGCTCATCGGGTGGCCCAGGTAGAAGTCGCCGTCCTTGACCGGGCCGAAGGAGTAGCGGACGCCCTCCGCGGCCAGGCGCGCCACGGCGCGGTTCGAGGCGTTCGCGAGTTCATCGTACCAAACGGTCTCGATGTCCTTGACGTTCTCCGGGCTGATGCCGAGCTCTTCCAGGACGTAACGCGCGGCCTTACGAGAGACTTCGGGCGTGATCTCCTGGCCCTGGAAGCCGGTGCCGCCGGATTCCATGCAGGCGCGGTGATAGAGTCCATCGGCCGGGGGCGACTGCAGGAGCGTGCAGACTTTTCCGCCGCCGCCGGACTGGCCGAAGATCATGACGCGGTCCGGATCGCCGCCGAAGCCGCGGATGTTGTCATGGATCCACTGAAGGGCCGCCACAAGGTCTGCCATGCCGGCATTTCCGGAGTATTTGTATTCCTCGCCGAATTCGGAGAGATCCAGATGGCCCAGGACGTTCAGCCTGTGGTTCAGCGTGACCGCGACCACGTCGCCGTGCTTGGCCAGTTCTTCGCCGTCGTAGGCGTAGTGCTCCACGCCGGAGCCGGTCGCGTATCCGCCGCCGTGGAACCAGACCATGACGGGCTTCTTCGCGTTCTCATCGAGCGACGTGGTCCAGACGTTCAGGTACTGGCAGTCCTCGCTCTGGACCGTGAAATAGTGCGGAACGGTGTACTGGTCGTGCGGGACCACGGTCGTGGGCTCTGGGCAGGCGTTGCCGTAAACGATGGCTTCCTTCACGCCTTCCCAGGGCGTGACCTTATGCGGCATATGGAAGCGCTCGGCCTCCGCGTATTCGATGCCGCGGAAGACGTACGTGCCGTCCGAGATGACGCCGCGGAGCCAGCCGGCCTCGGTCTTGACCTCGGCCTTCCCGTAATCCAGGATGACCTGTTTCGTAAGTTTTCGGATATACATGTTTGACCTCCTGAATGATCAGATCAGACCCTGGGGCCGCCGCCGAAGTACTTCGCGACCTTCTGGCGCCGGATCTGGTCCAGCCGGACGTTCGCTTCCTGGAGCACGTCGGTCAGTTCCTTGTCGTGGTTCAGCGCTTCACGCGTCTCCTCGTCGAAGAGCATCGTGTAGTGGTTCTCCGGGGTGACGGGATGCCAGTCAGGAAGCCCGAAGGCGCCGTTCGGATCGCCGGTCTCGGCGAAGCGGCACCAGGCACCGCAGACGATATCCTGCAGTTTCTCGGTCACGCCGGGGATGTAGGACGGCTCGATGTAGTCCGCGTTATGGAAGACGTAGGGGATCTCCGCGTTGTGCCACGGGAGCACGCCGCCGTAGAAGTTCGCCTCCAGGCAGAAGAGGAAGTTATAGGTGTTCACCGCGCCCTGTTCCGCGCGGACGACCGCGTAGTCCACGGACGCCGGACGGGTCCGATAGTCGGTGAAGAGCAGGTTCGCGATGTTCTTGCCGGGGTAGGCCTTCTTCTGCGCCGCGATCGCGCGGTCGGTCAGGTCTCCGAGCTTCGAGCGGATCACCGCCTCGCGCTTTTCCTCGGACCAGGTATGACGGCGGTTGTCGTCGATGGTGCTGTAGAAATTGTTGTTGCCCTCGGCCAGGACGTTGCCGACCATGACCGGGACCGTCTTCGCGTGCTCGGAAACCGGCACCTGGAAGATGCTGCCCAGGAAGATCTTGCCGTCCGCCTTGGGGGAGAGGGCCATCACCGGGCCCCAGCCCATGGGGGCCAGGATCTTCTGGAACTGGTAGTAGGGGACCGTCTCCAGTTCTTTTACGCGGTCCGGCGTAATGCCGAGCTTGTCCATCAGGACTTCCGCGAGGTCCGGGGCGTCTCCGCCTGCCAGGCTCGCCATGCTGCCCTTGATGACGCCGGATTCGATGACCGCGCGGTGGAAGAGGCCGTCCGCGGGCGGGCACTGCAGGAGCGTCGCGACCTTGTCGCCGCCGCCGGACTGGCCGAAGATGGTGACATTATTCGGGTCGCCGCCGAAGGACGCGATGTTGTCTCGGACCCACTTCAGGGCCTCGACCAGGTCCAGGAGGCCGGCGTTCGCGGAATTCTCGTACTCCTTGCCGTACTTCGACAGGTCGAAATAACCCAGGATGTTCAGGCGGTGGTTCACGGTGACCACGACCACGTCGCCGAAGCGGCTCATGTTCTCGCCATCGTAGGCGAAATGCTCGATGGACGAGCCGGTCGCGTATCCGCCGCCGTGCAGCCACACGAGAACGGGGCGCTTTGCGTTCTCATCGTTGATGCGCTGCGTCCAGAGATTCAGGTAGAGGCAGTCCTCGTCCTGCGGATAGAAGACGTGCGGGACGGTGTAGTTGTCGTTCGGCTGCACCGTGTTGATCTCCGGGCAGACCGGGCCGTAAATGATGGCTTCCTTCACGCCTTCCCAGGCCGGGACCGGCTCGGGCTCGTGGAAGCGTTTCGCGGTCGCGTAGCGGATGCCGCGGAAGATGTAGGTGCCGTCCACGCGGACGCCGCGGAGCCGCCCCTTCGGGGTGACGGCGACCGGATCGTCCGGATTGCAGACGGCCTGTGTGACCAGTTTCTTTACGAACATAGACACTCCTTTCGCTGCGGGCAGAAGCCCGGTTTTTGATGTCGTACTGATTAATGCCATTATACATTTTTTACATCCCCGGTGTCAATAAAAATAACAGCTCAAACATCGGTTGTGCGATATGCACATCCTTTAGGCAGCCCTTTCCGAAAGACTTCCTGCGGGATTGAGATCATAAAGAAATATTGCTTTACGAAAACGAAAAAGTATGTTATATTTTTAACGAAATTGAATGCCTGAAGGAAAGAGACTCTGACCGGAAGGCGATCCATGGCCAGGCTTCTTCCGCGGAAACGCGCAAGTCGCCGTCTTTTTTGTGCAATTCGGAAGGATCATCGAATTTATGGAAACGAGAGTCGCCGTCATCAGCATCATCGTCGGGAACCCGGATTCGGTGGAGCGCATCAATGCGATCCTCCACGACTACCGGGACCATATCATCGGCCGGATGGGCATCCCGTACCGGAAGAAGGGCATCAGCATCATCTCCGTGGCCGTGGACGCGCCGCAGGACGTGATCGCGGCCCTGTCCGGCAAGATCGGGACGCTTCCGGGCGTCTCCGCGAAGACCGCGTATTCGAACGTGGTCACGAAGGAGGAACGGTGACCCGGAAGGCGGGAAGACAAAAAGGGTCCCCGGCGGGCGGGCTCAGGGGGTGGCAGATTGCGCTCCTTACGGTCCTGCCGGTGCTTACGGCCTTCATCTGCCTTTCGGTGGGACGCCTGGGCCTGAGCCCCGGCGAGACGTTCCGCGCGCTTCTTTCCGGGATCCGCGGGACGGCCGCCCAGGACCCCACGCCCGCGGCCGTGACGGTCCTCAAGATCCGGCTTCCCAGGATCCTGACGGCCCTTCTGGTGGGCGCCGGGCTCTCCGCGGCCGGCTGTGCCTTCCAGAGCCTCTTCGCGAACCCGCTGGCGACCCCGGATACGGTCGGCGTGGCCAGCGGGGCCTCGTTCGGCGCGGCCATCGGCATCCTCCTGGGCTTCGGCATGGCCGGCATCCAGGTCTGCTCGTTCCTTTCGGGCCTTCTGGCCGTGGCGCTGACGTTCTTCGCCGGGCACCGGAAAGGGCAGGGCATGCAGAGCGTGGTCCTGGCCGGTATCATGATCGGATCGCTCTTTTCGGCGCTGGTCTCGCTGGTCAAGTTCCTGGCGGACAACGAGACCGAGCTCCCGGCCATCACCTATTTCCTGATGGGCTCCCTGAACGGGAAGGGGTACGCGAACCTGTTCTCCGGCGCGGGTCCGGTGATCCTGGGCGTCCTGACGCTGTTTTTGATCCGCTTCCGCATGAACCTGCTTCCGCTTTCGGAGGACGAGGTCCGCTCGTTCGGCGTCAGCATGCGGGGGCTCCGCGCGGTGACGGTCGTTTCCGCGACCGTGATCTGCGCTTCCTGCGTTTCGATGTGCGGCCAGGTCGGCTGGATCGGCCTCCTGGTCCCGCATATGTGCCGAATGATCTTCAAAACGAACCACCGCGCGCTGATCCCGGCGTCGGTCTCGGTGGGCGCCGCATCCTTAGAGAACGTGGATACGCTCGCGAGGTCCGTGGCATCG
>JAEEGL014152927.1_pt1 | contig 12995 bp, 9 predicted proteins | sample 9134231 | NCBI WGS metagenome assembly JAEEGL01 (sample SAMN16246548, study PRJNA631951) | gut metagenome | biome: gut microbiome; feature: rumen; material: fiber-attached | host: Bos | place: Iran: Karaj | collected 2018-10 | reverse complement strand
AGAATTCTCGATGATTTTCCAGGACGCGATGACCTCGCTGAACCCGACCACGAAGGTCGGTAAGCAGGTCGTCGAGGCGATCCGCAAACATACCAACAAGTCTTATTCGGAAGCGAAGGCGGAAGCGATCGAGCTCTTTGCAAAGGTCGGTCTTCCGAATCCGGAAACCGTTTTCGACCGTTTCCCGCACACGATGTCCGGCGGACAGCGGCAGCGTGTCATGATCGCGATGGCGCTTTCGTGCAATCCGGCCGTTCTGTTTGCGGACGAGCCTACGACCGCGCTTGACGTGACGATCCAGTCGCAGATCCTGACACTGATGGACCAGCTCAAGCGCGAGCAGCACATGGGCATTATCTTCATTACCCACAACCTCGGAGCGGTCGCCCGCATGGCGGACCGTGTGCATGTCATGTACGCAGGCCAGTTCGTTGAAAAGGGCACGCTCGAGGAGATCTTCTACGAGCCAAAGCACCCCTACACCTGGGGACTGCTCGGTTCGGTGCCGGACCTGAAGGGCAGCAAAAACCGCCTCATCAGCATTCCCGGCACGCCCCCGGATCTGTTTGCACCTCCGAAGGGCTGTGCCTTCGCAGCACGCTGCCCCTACGCGATGGAGGTCTGCCTTGAACATGATCCCGACGTAACGGAGCTTGGCGGTACGCACACCTGCCGCTGCTGGCTCCTGCACCCGGACTGCCCGATCAAGGTGGAGACACCGGTCGGCGGCGGGCTGTATGATCGAAAGGGTAAAACACAGACTGGCGGTGCGCAGCAGAAGAGAGACGCGCAGCCGGCGGTCACTGACGGAAAGGAGGAAGCCTGATGGCGGAAAAGGAAATTCTGCTGGACGTTCAGCATCTGAAAAAATACTTCTCGCTCGGACACGGACACAAGCTCCACGCGGTCGATGACATCAGCTTCCAAATCCGGAAGGGCGAGACGCTCGGCCTTGTCGGCGAGTCGGGCTGCGGAAAGACAACGGTCGGCCGCACGCTGATAAGGCTTTACGAGGCGGACGGCGGCAAAGCGCTGTTCCACGGCAAGGACGTGCTCTCGATGAACGCGCGTCAGGTGCGTGCGGCGGATCTGACTAGCAAAATGCAGATGATCTTTCAGGATCCTTACGCCTCGCTCAACCCGTTCATGACGGTCGGCGAGATCATCGCGGAGGGCCTTGAGATCCATCATATCGGACAGACGAGAGCGGAGAGAGAAGCGCGCGTGATCGAGCTGTTGGAGATGGTCGGACTTCACCGCGACCATGCCAACCGTTTTCCGCACGAGTTCTCCGGCGGTCAGAGGCAGCGTGTCGGCATTGCCCGCTCGCTCGCGCTCGATCCGGAGTTCATCGTCTGCGACGAGGCGACCTCGGCGCTCGACGTGTCGGTTCAGGCGCAGGTCATCAACATGCTGATCGACCTGAGAGACAACATGGGCTTGACCTATCTTGTCGTCGCGCATGATCTCTCGGTGGTGCGCTACATTTCGGACCGCGTGGCGGTCATGTATCTTGGAAAGATCGTGGAGATCGGAGACGTTGATGAAGTCTACGATCATCCGCTTCATCCCTATACGGTCGGCCTTTTGGATGCGGTGCCGGTCGCGGATCCGGCCTATGAAAAAGGAAGGATCGTGACTTCGATGCAGGGCGAGCTGACCTCGCCGATCGATCCGAAACCGGGCTGCCGGTTCGCGGGGCGCTGCCCCTACGCGACCGAAGAGTGCCGCAAGGCAGACATTCCGCTTGTCAAGGTTGGCCCTGATCATGAGGTCGCCTGCCTGCACCCGATGGAGTAACAAAACAACACGAGCAAATCGTTAGATCCCAAGGAGGCTTTGGTGGAAGCGTTTGAGTTTGACCGTTTGGTGGACCGTGAGGGGCTCGGGACGATCAAAGAGCTGTACGCCCCGAAGGTGCTGAAGGAAAAGGGCCTTGTTAATTACTGGGGCGCGGAGTTTGAGTTTCCGACCTGCCCGGCTTTTCGCAGAGGGGTTGTCAAGTGTGCGGAAAACGGCCTTTTCGGCTTTACCGCGCAGACGGATGCCTACAATGAGAAGGTCATCTGGTGGATGGAAAACGTCCGCGGGGCGCATGCTGAGGCGGAGTGGATCGTGCCGACGCACGGAACCATTTTTGCGCTCGCAACAGCGATTCGGATGTGCTTGACAGATCCGGAGGATTACATGATCGTGCTCCTGCCTGGGTACAACCGCTACGAGCAGGCCGCGAGACGCATGGGCAAGAAGACCGTTTTCTCGAAGCTCTGCTTTGACGGGGAGCGGTATGAGATCGACTGGGCGGATCTGGAAGCGAGAATGCGCGACCCGTCAAGTAAACTCCTGGTAGTCTGCAATCCGAACAATCCGACCGGAACGATCCTGAAGGAAAATGAGCTGAAACGGATCGCGGCGATTGCGAAAGAGACCGGAACGGTCGTTTTCAGCGATGAGATCTTCGCAGAGATCAGGCTCGAGAAGGGCTGCCCAGCGGTACCAATGATGGCAGCTGTGTGCGAAAAGGATGCGCCGGTCATTTCCGTAACCTCCCTTGGCAAGTGCATGAGCCTGACCGGCGTGAACCACGCCAACGCTTTGATCGCAAACGAAGCGCTTCGGGAGCGCTACGTCAGCCAGAAGTACGCGGATCATTACGGAAGCATCGATCCGATGCTCTATGCGGGGTTCATGGAAGCCTACTCAACGGAGGGCAAGGCGTTTGTCGAAGCGCTGAATATCGTGATTGCGCGGAACGCTGCGTTCATGACGGATGCGATCGAGCGTCTGATCCCGGGGGCAAAGGTCGTGAAGCCTGAAGGCACGTACGTGCTCTGGGTCGATTATCACGGCTGCGGGCTTTCGGCAGAAGAGCTGGCCGAGTTTTTAAACGAAGAAGCATTTTTCGTCGGTGATCTGGGGGAGGATTACGGGGTGGATTCCCTGTTCTACCGCTACAACCTTGCGGTGCCGATGGGAGAAATTGAAAAATCCATGCGGATGCTTGAGAAAGCGGCCGCGGAAAGGGGCTTTATCCAATGAAAATCGTAGAAGAGCAGGAAGTCAGACGGCTGGTTAGCGCGAAAGCGTGTGTCGATTTGATGAAAGAAGCGCTGATGGACCTCGAGACGGGAAAAAGCGCGATGCCTCAGCGGTTGATCGTAAAGATGCCCAACACCGCGGTGCTTGGCTTTATGCCGGCCTACGCGGGAGACTATTTCGGAGCGAAGGTGCTCGCGGCCTACGGCCCGAACGCCGGAACCGAGTATCCGACGCACATGGGCTACGTCGTCCTGTTTGAGAGTGAGCACAGTTCCCCGGTCGGCCTCATCGATGCGACCGCGGTTACCGAGATCCGCACGGGTGCGGTATCGGCCGCGGCAACGGACGTTTTGGCCCGCAAGGATGCGAAAGTGCTCGCACTTATCGGAGCCGGCGCGGAGGCTCGTTCGCACACCGCCGCGATCCTGGCGGTGAGAAATATTGAAAAGATCCGTGTCTATGATTTACGGCGCGAGGCGTCGGAGGCGTTCAAGGAGGAGACCGAGGCGATCTATGACGTGCCGGTCGAGGTCATGGATGATCTGCGCAGCTGCGTTTATGGGGCAGATATCGTCTGCACGCTGACGCCTTCGAAGGAACCGTTCCTGACAAAGGACATGATCGCGCCGGGAACGCACATCAACGCGGTCGGAACCTTTACCCCCATCACGCGCGAGGTCGCGTCTGATCTTGTCGCGGCGAGCCGCCTTTACGCGGATCAGATCGCAGCCTGCAAAAAGGAGAGCGGGGAGTACCTTGTCCCGCTTGCGGAAGGACTGATCGGGGAGGATCACATTGTCGGGAGCATCGGTGAGGTGCTGCTTGGCAAAGCGCCGGGCCGAGGCTCGGATAGCGAAATCACGATCTTCGATGCGCTCGGACTGGCGGTCGAGGACGTTTACACGGCCAAATATGCTTATCTGAAGGCCTGAAGAAAGGAAACAGACGATGAAGCAGATGGATTCACTGACCGAGAGAATCTATAACGAGGTTCTTCGGGATATCAGGGACGGCAAGATCCGCCCCGATGAATATATCGTGGAGCAGGATCTGTGCCGCGAGTTCGGGATCAGCAAAGGGACCGCGGGCGACGTGCTGCACCGCCTTGCGCAGGACCAGATCGTGCTGTCCTACCCGCGCAAGGGCTACAAGCTGAATGTGTACGATGAAAAAGAATTCCGTAACATTCAGACCCTGCGCTTCTCGATCGAATCGCTTGTGATTCACAAGCTGATCCAGAGCGGCAAGGGCAAGCAGCTTGACAAGGCTTTCGCAGACATCGACGCGATGGACAACTATACCTTCCACGCGTCCCTTGCGGCCAAGACCGGCGATCCGTTCATCATCGACGCGCTCGACCGTCTGGTGAACAAGGCCGTAACAACGTACGTCAACATTTCGTTTGACGCGGGAGATGACAGTGTCATCGCCTCGCGCCACAAGGATATTATCGCGGCCATCGTGAAAGGCAACGAGGCCGAGGCGATCGATGCGCTGCGGGATGATCTGCGCCTGTCCCCGGAGGATGGAGCGCTGAAGCAGGTGACGCTCTGGCAGTATCACCGCAAGTTCAACACCGACGCGATGAAGGAGATGGCTTACGTTTCGGATCCGCAGATCACAGCGGACGGAACGAAGGCTGCCTATGTCCAGACCGTAGCCCATAAGGACGACGGAGAATTCTACCCTCAGATCCGTTTGCTCAACCTTGAGACGGGTGAGGAATACGGCCTTGACGCGGGCACCTCGGAGAAGAATCCGAGGTTTGCTCCGGATGGGTCGTACTTTGCGTACCTTTCCGACGAGACCGGCGAGTTCCAGATCTACATAGCCGCTCAGGATGGCAAGGCGAGACAGCTGACCCATCTTCGCCACGGGGTCAACGGATTCGAGATCTCCCCGGATGGAGAAAAGCTTGTCTTTACCGCGAAAGCGTTCCCCGCGGAGATCGAAGCCGGAAACGTTCTGACGGAGATGACCGAGGAAGAGAAAGCCGAATTTGAATACCAGAAAGAGTGGGGGCCGAAGGAGATCACGGAGATCGACTATAAAAACGACAGTGTCTTCGGTGTGCGCGACGGCTCGATAAGTGTGCTCGGTCTTGCGGATGTGAGCGGTGAGGTTCGGATCATCGCGGACGACATGCCCTACCTTCTCCCTGCGTTCTCCCCGGATTCCAAGAAGATCGCGGTTTTCGGACAGCCCTACAAAGGTGTGAAATTCTCCCGCAAGGAGCTGTTTTTGTTAAACACGACCGGCAAGCGGAAAAAACAGGTAACGAACCATTGCCCGGTTTCCGCGGACGTACCCCCGGTCTTTACGGAGGATGGAAGCGGGCTTGTCATTACCGGCTATTACTTTAAGGACGGCGGCATGGCCGAATCGCTCTACCTTGTGCCCGCGGCGGGCATGAAGGAGGGCGACAAGCCGGTCTGCCTCTTTGACTATGAAAACGGTACGGGTGTCGACAGTGTCTACGGACTTCCGGCCTGCCGCACGCAGCTCGCGGACGAAAAGCCGTTTGTGACCCGTGTCGGAGATGAGATCTATTTCCTTTCCGCCTACAACGGAAACGAAAACCTTTATAAAATCAAAATTCAGGAAAAATCAACGCCCGAGCTCGTGTTGGGCGGGGAGTATTCGATCCACGAGTTCTGCGCGCCGGTGAACGGAACCATTCTCGTGACGGCGGGCACGACTTACTCGCTGCGCGAGCTCTACCTCTACGACCCTGCGACGAGCGATATGAACCGTCTCGCGGACAACAACCCGTGGCTGAAGGAAGTGACCCTAGGCCAGGTCGAGTCCATGACCATTCCCACCAAGGACGGCAAGGGCAAGGTCCACGGCTGGGTCTGCAAGCCGGTCGATTTCGAGGAAGGCGTGAAGTACCCCGCGGTGCTCTACCTCCACGGCGGCCCGCAGGTGACCTATACCAACGATTTCTGGCACGAAATCCAGATCCTCGCGAACGAAGGCTTCGCGGTCGTTTACTGCGACCCGCGCGGCTCCTCGGGCTACGGCATTGCGCATTGCAACAGCGAGCTCTCCTGGGGTCAGGAAGCCTACGATGATCTGATGGGCTTTTTGGACGCGGCGATCGAGAAAGGCTTCATCGACCCTGAGCGCGTCGGCATCACCGGCGGTAGCTACGGCGGCTACATGACCTGCAAGATCATCATGATGACGGACCGCTTCAAGGCCGCGGTCGGCCAGCGCGTCTTTGTCAACAAGGCGACCTCCTACGGCACCGGCGACATGGGCTTCTACTCGATGAGCATGGATCCGTCGAAGGTCAACATCGAGCGCTGCCTCATCGAGCGCGCCCGCACGAGCATTATCAAGGATATGGACAAGATCAAAACGCCGCTTCTCCTGCTGCACGGCTACAAGGATTACCGCTGCAGCTTCGAGCAGTCGGAGCAGATGTTTATCTCGATGCATGAGCGGCGAAAGGATGTGCCGGTGCGGCTTGTGATGTTCCCCGGGGAAAACCACAACGTCAGCCGGACCGGACTGCTGCACCACCAGCAGAAGCACGTGCAGGAGATGGTCGACTGGTTCAACCGATTCTTAAAGGAAGGGGTGAAGGAAGGTGAGTAAGCTGAAAAAAGTCAGTGAATTCGCGGATTTCGACCGCATGGAGGCGATCGGCTTCGGCGACCTTTTGGACGGCGGTAACACCCTTTTGATGGAAGTGAAAACCGGCGAGTCCTCGACCTCGTCGCCGGAGGTCGGAACCGGTCTGTCCGGCAACGGATCACGGATCGTGCTGATGAATCTTGCCTCCGGCGAGAAAACCTATATCACCGCGGGGGGCGAGGCGGACGAGAGTCCTCGCGCGTCCGAAGACGGTTCGAAGATCCTGTTCCTCTCCCGCGTGGAAGGAAAATACCAGATTTTTGTTTACGACCGCGTGAAGGGCGGCGTTCGCCAGATCACCCAAATGCGTTTCGGCGCGTCCGATCCGCAGTGGTCGAAGGACGGAAAGCAGATCCTGTTTACCTCCCCGGCCTCGGATGAGATGGACGAGGAGTGGCTGCAGACGAAGGTGAATCCGAAGGAGGAAGCGGCCTACCGTCGGGAAAAAGCTAAGGAAGCGGTTGTCATTACTGACTTTGGCTACAAGTTTGACGGGCTTGGCTTCGCGAAGCCCGAGGTCATGCAGCTGTTCGTGGTTTCCGCAGAGGGCGGAAAGAACGCGGACGGCGACGGCATGGTGAATAAAGCGAAAAAGATCACGAAGGGCACGAGCAATTTCATGCATGCGATCTTCGATCCGGACGGAAAGCACGTTGTCTGCGAATCGAACCTGTACTGCAACAAGGAAGTCAGCATCATGACCGACGTGCTTCGGATCGATATCGAGACGCTGGAGATCGAGCGCGTCACGAAGGACCGCATGGTCGTGTCCTACCCGAACCCGATCCGCCCGGTCTTCACCAAGGACGGGCAGCACCTGATCATCGGGATCCTCGACTACGGCGATAAAACCTACACGGCGGGCTATCCTTCCTGCTCGCTTTACAAGGTGTCGCTTGACGGCAAGGAGCTTGTCAAGCTGACAAAGAAGACCGACGAGTGCTTCGACAACGTCCAGTTTGCCTACAACGCACACTGCGGCAAGGGACTCGAGAAGGTCCGCGTCTCGTCTGACGGGGCGTGGGTGTATTTCCACGCCGGCTGGAAGGGCGAGTGCCGCGTGTACAAGGTGCGCCTTGACGGGGTGGAGCAGGAGCCGATCCCGGTTCTGACAGGGAAATATGCCTACAACGGTATGAGCGCGCCGCGGGGCGGCGAAGCGTTGGTGACGCGCTGCGAGACCGACAAGCCCGAAGCCTACTATCGCCTTCGCGAGGACAGCGGCGAGCTGGAGCTTCTCTACCAGTCAAGCCAAGCTTATCTTGATACCACTGCGGTGTCCCGCGCGGAGGAGATTACCTTTACGACCCTCGACGGAGAATCCACCGTTCACGGATTCATCCTTCCCCCGCAAAACCGTGAGCCGGGAAAGAAATATCCGGCGATCGTCTATGTTCACGGCGGGCCGCATCCGTTCGTGACCTACGGATTCGATCTTGAATATCAGTGCTTCGCGGGAGCGGGCTTTGCCGTGCTGTACTGCAACCCGCGCGGATCGTCCGGCTACGGAGATCTGCACCGCAATTTAAACCGTGCCTACGACGGCTCGGCGTACACGGATATCATGCAGTTTACCGAGGAAGCCTGCCGGAAGTTCGACTTTATCGATCCGGAGCGGATCGGCATGACCGGCGGCAGCTACGGTGGCTACATGACGAACTACACCGCCACCCGTGCCAAGCGCTTCAAAGCGTACATTACCCAGCGTTCGGTCGTGAATGATCTCATCGGCTATGCCTCCTCCGACATGCAGGGCAGCAGCCGCGATTATCCGACCTTTGGCGAGTTCATGGTTCACCAGGTCGAGAAATCCACGATCTGCGGCATGGAAAAAGTCAGCGCCCCGTTCCTCATTCTGCACGGCGAAGACGACCTTCGCTGCCCGGTCGAGGGCGCGCACCAGCTCTTTGTCGCGCTCAAGGACTCCCACCCCGAGGACTTCCCGATCAAGATGATCCTCTACCCGCATGTCGCCCACGACCAGCCGCGTGAAAAGCGCCAGCGCGCCCACTATTACGGCGCAATGCTGGAGTGGTTTGAGAAGTACCTATAAGCCGCATAACAATGATCTGAGTTTACATAACTGAGCGGCTTACCGAGTTTCACCAGCGAGGTGGATCTCGCTGGTGAAACTCCGAAGTGTCTATTAAAGATATAAGCCGTATTGAGGACACAGGAATGAAAAAAGTCAAAGTAAATCTGACGCCGATAATGGCGTCTCGCCTTGCGAAGGAGGCTTCGCTCGAGATTTCGCTTAAGCTGCAGGAGTTTGCCTGTAAAGCGGGCGAGATGCTTTTTGAGCTGAACGGCCGTACGATCATGAAGCCGTTTGAGACCTTCGCGGTGCCGCTTCGGATCATGGATGAGGCGGGCGAAGTCCCGTTTGAAAAAGTGGAAGAAAACCGCGGCTATATCCTGGCATGGATGTACAAGCCGCTGCGCGACACCAAGGGCGAGATCCAGGTTCAGTACACGCTGGCGTTAAAGCCGGTAGGGGTGAATCCGTGCTTTGATCTCGGCTTCGAGGAAGGCGGGATCGACGGTTCCGGCATGACTTCGATGCCCGCCTTCGCGGAAGAGTTTGCCAAGGAGCTGTATGACTATACCCTGACGTGGGATCTGTCGAAAATGATGGAGAACGCGACGGCGGCCTGGGCCTTCGGCCCCGGCACGTGCCACAAGGTGGCCTTTGGTGGACTGCTGCAGCAGACCTTCTACGCCGCCGGTGAGCTCAACGCGGTGCGTTTCGGACGCTTTGGCTATTACTGGTTCTCCGGCCGCGAGATGCTCCAGCCGGCGATGGATGCGGCGCGGATCTTCGACTACGAGTCCGAGTTCTTTGAAGACGCGGAGGATCCGTACAACATTTTCATCCGTAAGACCGTAGGCTCGGAGAGGGCCGGCGGAACGGCCTACACCCGCTCGTACATGTGCGTCTATTCCGAAGGCAACGATCTCTCCCCGGATTGGCTGTTCTTCCTCTACGCGCATGAGATGGTCCACAACTGGGTCCACCTCTCAGACAGCCCGTTCGGTACCTGCACCTGGTATGTGGAGGGCATGGCCGAGTTCTATTCTACTGTGCTTCCCTTCCGTGCGGGGATCGCTTCCAAAGAGCAGCTCTTAAAGGAGATCAACAAGCGCGCGCAGCAGTACTACCAGAATCCTCGCAATCAGATCCCGAACGCGGAGGTTGGCAAACATCTCATGAAGGATCCGGAAATGACGCGAGTCCCGTACGGACGAGGCTTTTTCTACCTCACCCATGCGGACGCGATGATCCGCCGCGCAACAAGCGGAGAAAAGAGTCTTGACGATGTCGTCAAAGCGCTGAACAAGCGTTACGCTGAAGACAAAACCCTCCAAAACGAAGCCTGGATCGAAGAATACGGACGCTACGTGGGGGAAGAGACCGCTCGCGAAGAGTATGAAGCGATGGCTCAAGGCAAGGCGGTTGAGCCGGAGTGTGACTGCTACGGCGGGGCTGTACGCAAGGTCAAAACCGAAGGCGTGATGCGCGAAAGCGGAGAAAAGTGCGTTCTGTGGCAGTTTGAATAAATCCTGAGGAGACGCGAAAACGATGAGCGAAGGAAATAAGAGAGAGGCCTTGATCGACGATCGATACTTAAGCGAGTTTGCCTATTTCAAGGATCGCATCTACTTCGACTGCTCCACGATGGGCATGCCTCCGGAGCGCTCGATCCGTGTCGGCGAAAGCTTCCTGCGAAACTTCGCCGAGCGCCTCGGGGAGCATGATAGTGCGGATGATCCGAGAGAGAAGGGCCGCGAGCTGATCGCGAGGATGATCGGAGCAGATCCCGACGAAATCTATTTCACGAAGAATACCACCGAAGGCAACAATGTCCTGCCAAAGGGATACCCGTTCAAGGCCGGGGACGAAATCATTCTCGGAAACGCGGATTTCGCGGCGGTCTGGCTTCCTTATACCAGGCTGCAGCAGAAAGGCATCAAGCTTGTCTGGGTCAACAACGAAAACGGCTGCTTCCCCGCTGAGGAGTACATCGCGAAGATTACCGACAAAACCCGCGCGATCGCGATTTCGCACGCTCAGTCCTCCTCGGGCTACGTGACAGATCTTGAAAAGCTTGGAACGGTTTGCCGCGAGAAGGGCATTCTCCTTGCGGTCGACGGGATTCAGGCAACAGGCCGCATGCCGATCGATGTCCATCAAATGAAGGTCGATCTCTACGCGTCCGGAAGCTTCAAAGGCATGATGGGCGTGATGGGAGAGGGTTTCTGCTACATCCGCAAAGAGCTCATGGAGCAGGTGGAGCCGGCGGTTTTGAGCGGCAACATCGACTACGAAGGCATCGATTTCCGTCCCGGATTTACCGAATTTCCCGTCCCGAATTATGCCCACGGACCGCGCCGCATGGCGAGCGGTACCGACAACACCTACGGCCTCGCGGTCATGAGCGAGAGCGTAAAGATGCTGCTCGAGATCGGGCAGGACAAGATCGCGGAGCGGATCCGCGAGCTGGAAGTCTACTACCGAGATCAGCTGAAAGAAAAGCAGATCCCGGTTAAAATGCTGGGCTCGGACGATCCCTCAACCTGGGGCGGCAGCGTCAGCTTCGTGCTTGACCCGGAAAAGCGCGAACCCCTGAAGCAAGCCCTCGCGGCCGCAAACATCCACGCCGCAGTCCGCAGCTACTTCCGCGTCAGCTTCCATTTCTACAACACCGAAGAAGAAATCGACCGGCTGATAAGCGTTTTGAAAACGGTCTATGCGTAACCGCAGAGAGCTTTGGTAAAACTATATACTATATAGGATCTTAATAAATTTATATATTTTAGGAATAATAATTGAAAAAATGTTCAACTGGTACTATTATAGAATTACCAAATTACATAATTTAAAAATCGAAAGGAGAGTCAAAAATGAAAACGGGACTTATTAAAAGACTTACAGGTTTAGTACTTGCAGTAGGTATCATTGGTGCATGTATTTTAGGAGTACAAGCTTCAAACTATACGGATTCTGAAATTGATTATTTTGAGATATCCTGTTCAGAATTCACACCGCTTCCTTATGCAAGAAATAAAACAGATGATACCAGTCTGTATCTTTATATCACGGATCTAAACTATACGAATGCAAAGGTACAGGCACGAGGAGCAAATGTAGCCTATGGGATAACTTTATTCAACACGAATAACAGAACGTATAGACTGTCTCAAGGCCCTTGCCTGTATGTTACTTGCCTAAATCATATGCAGTATTCCGTTCATTCTTTAATTTACGAAGAAGGATATCCTTACGCTACATTGGCGTTTCGTGCAGGATATGCGGCAAACGATCATCTCACCGGCTATTGGAGTCCCGATAGTGTCGGTACTTATACAGATGCGTATTAATTTAGCAATTAGTTTTTCTCTGTGCTTATATAAAATCACTGATTAACGTGCTATGAAAAATGAAAATCAAAAAAAACAGATTCGGCATATCATAGTTTTGGGAATAATCCTCGTAGTAACAATTACTTGGATTTTGCGCTACGTTAAGTTAAATGCGTGGTATGATTCTCTAGACATAGGGAGAGAATATTACTACTATGATATGGGTGAAACAGTTGCCTTTGGAGAGGCAAAACTTGGCGGAGAGTTTGATGTGGAAGGGTATTCGGTTTGCGTCAACTCCTGTGAAATGGTGGATTATGATACGTACATGACGGAGCACCAGCTGGAGAAAAAAGACTATCGTGGAGATGAAGGGATTCGACTCCTGCTTGTTCATATTACGCTATCCGTAGAAGAGAGCGACGCCCCGGGGGTTATGTTAACCTCTTTTGTATGTCATGGATCGGATCAAGCCGCCTATATGGATTGGGATCTGTTAACACAAATCAATCCTATTCTTGAAGGAAATTACGGGATTCATCTCAAGGATGGGGCATCAAAAGAACTGGTCCTACCATTTCCGATTCGCCAGATCTATTATCGCGAAGTTTGGAATCATTTGGATCGATATCCCTTTTATCTCACGATGACACAGGGCTGGATCACCAAGGAGATCGCGTTGGAAGTGACAAATTGGGATATTGCTCATTAATCAAGCTAGTGAGTATTCTTCAGTCCAGTTCTAACACGGGGAGAGCGAATGGTTTATAAAAGCAAAACGAAATGGAGTGAAGAACCATGAAGTCTTGTCTAAAAACTGAAATCTGGAAAGCGTTTCATAATTGGTTCTTCTGGAGCGCGGTTGTGATCGGGACAGTATTTGCGTTATTGGATGTTGTCGAGTATTGGAAAATATCCAGGGAACTAATTGAAAGAAATCTGGGACGTTCATT
>JAEEGL011661325.1_pt1 | contig 12995 bp, 7 predicted proteins | sample 9134231 | NCBI WGS metagenome assembly JAEEGL01 (sample SAMN16246548, study PRJNA631951) | gut metagenome | biome: gut microbiome; feature: rumen; material: fiber-attached | host: Bos | place: Iran: Karaj | collected 2018-10 | reverse complement strand
CGCGGAACGCATAAAAGCGGACGGCAGAGACGACGACGGCAGGATGCCGAAGCACGGCTGGACGCCTGTTACGGTGCCCGGCGCGCCTAAGGCGTGGGCGGAGCTCGCGCGGCGTTTCGGCAGGCTTTCGCTGGCTGAGGATCTCGCTCCGGCGGTCGGCTACGCGCGGAATGGGTTCCCGGTATCGCCGAACATCGCGAAGCTCTGGAACGACGCGGCGGAGCAGTATGAAAAGACGCTTTCGGGCCCCGAATTCGAGGCGTGGTTCAGGACTTTCGCGCCTGAAGGGAAACGCGTCGAAGCAGGCGATGTGATCTGCCTGCCGGACCACGCGGAGACGCTCGAAGCGATCGGAAAGACGTACGCCGAAGACTTTTACCGCGGGGATATCGCGAAGAAGATCGACGCGGAAAGCCGGAAATACGGCGGATACCTCAGATACGAGGACCTCGCCGCTTTCGAGGCGCTCTGGGTCGAGCCGATCCGCGTGAATTACCGCGGCTATGAGGTGTGCGAGATCCCGCCGAACGGCCAGGGCATAGTGGCGCTGATGGCGCTCAACATACTGAAGGAATTCGATTTCGCGACGGCGGATCCGGTCGAAACGGCTCACCGCCAGATCGAAGCGATAAAGATGGCGTTCGCGGACGCGTTCAGGTACGTGACCGACCCCGCGGATATGGATATCGACTATAACAGGCTGCTGGATCCGGCTTACGGCGCCGAACGGGCGCGTGAGATGGACGCTTCCGCACGCGTGTGGACGCACAGGGTACCGCCTAAGAGCGGCACCGTTTATCTCTGCTGCGCCGACGGCGAGGGCAATATGGTCTCGTACATCCAGTCGAACTACATGGGCTTCGGCTCAGGAATCGTCGTGGACGGTACCGGCATCACGCTGCAGAACCGCGGCGCGGACTTCTCGCTCGACCCGGCTGACACTAACTTCCTCAAACCGGGTAAGCGCAGCTACCACACGATCATTCCGGGCTTCCTGATGAAGGACGGCGAGCCTGTCGGCCCGTTCGGAGTCATGGGCGCGTATATGCAGCCGCAGGGCCACGTGCAGGTCGTTATGAACTTCGCCGATTTCGCGATGGACCCTCAGCAGGCGCTCGACGCTCCGCGGTGGCAGTGGCTGCGCGACGGCCGCGCCATCGTCGAGGACCGCTTCGATCCTGAGATCATGGAAGCGCTCGCGAAGCGCGGACACGACATAAGCTTCAGTCCGGACACGCCGAGCTTCGGCAGAGGGCAGATGATAGTGCGCCTTCCGAACGGCGTTCTCGTCGGCGGCACCGAATCGCGCACGGACAGCAACATCGCGTGCCTGTAATCGCGCACCGACGGCAGCGCCGCGCGCGGTTGACGGCGCGCGCGAACAATAAGCATTACATACGGCACGGGCGCTGCTGCTAAAGCATGCGCCCGCCGTGTTTTTCTGCGCGAAACCACTACAAAAGAACCGCCAAAAGTGGTATAATATTTTAGCCGTTCGCGGACGGCAAATACAACCGCAACACTGAGCAATACAAGGAGAACAGGGAATATGGGATTTATGGACAAGGTGTTCGGAGACCTGAACACCAAGGAAGTCAAAAAGCTCGGGAAAATCGCCGACGAGATCCTGGCGCTGGACGGACAGATGCAGGCGCTTTCCGACGCGGAGCTGCGCGGAAAGACCGACGAATTCAAAAAGAGGCTCGCCGACGGCGAGACGCTCGACGACATACTGGTCGAGGCGTTCGCGGTCTGCAGGGAAGGCGCTTCCAGAAGCCTCGGAATGAAGCACTTTAAGGTGCAGCTCATCGGCGGCATCGCGCTCCACCAGGGACGCATCGCCGAGATGAAGACAGGCGAAGGCAAGACGCTCGTGGCTACGCTCCCGACGTATCTGAACGCTCTTGAGGGGAAGGGCGTGCACGTCGTGACCGTAAACGACTATCTGGCGAAGCGCGACATGGAGTGGATGGGCAAGCTCTACACGTTCCTCGGGCTCACCGTGGGATGCGTTATCCACAGCGTTACGCACGACAAGCGCCGCGAGGCCTACAACGCCGACATTACTTACGGCACCAACAACGAATTCGTCTTCGACTATCTGCGCGACAACATGGCTATCTACAGGGAGGCGCTGATGCAGCGCGAACTGAACTACGCCATCGTCGACGAGGTCGACTCGATACTGATCGACGAGGCGAGAACGCCGCTGATCATATCCGGCAAGGGCGCGAAATCCACGTCGCTGTACCAGACCGCGGACAAGTTCGTCCAGACGCTGACGCCGGAAGAGGACTTCACCGTAGACGAAAAGGACCGCACGATCTCGCTCACCGAGCAGGGCGGCACCAAGTGCGAGAAATTCTTCAACGTCGAGAACTTCTCGGATCCGGAAAACATGGAAATCAACCATCACGTTCTGCAGGCCCTGAAGGCTCGGAACCTGATGAAGAGGGACATAGACTACATCGTCAAGGACGACGAGATCATAATCGTAGACGAGTTCACCGGCCGTCTGATGTTCGGACGCCGCTTCAGCGAGGGCCTGCACCAGGCGATCGAAGCCAAGGAAGGCGTGAACGTTCAGTCTGAGTCCAAGACGCTCGCCACCATAACGCTCCAGAACTACTTCAGGATGTACAACAAGCTGGCCGGCATGACCGGTACGGCGAAGACCGAGGAAGACGAATTCCGCGACATCTACAACATGGACGTAGTAGTGGTTCCGACGAACAAGCCGGTCATCAGAGATGACAAGCAGGACGCGGTTTTCGCGACGGAGGCGGGCAAGTTCAAGGCCATCGTGGACAGGGTGGCGGAGGTCCACGAGACCGGGCAGCCGGTCCTCGTCGGCACTATTTCGATAGAGAGATCCGAGCTTCTGAGCGACATGCTTTCGAAGCGCGGAGTAAAGCATAAAGTCCTGAACGCGAAGCAGCACGAGCACGAGGCGGAGATAGTCGCCGAGGCGGGCCGTCTCGGGATGGTCACCATCGCGACGAACATGGCCGGCAGAGGCACCGACATCATACTCGGCGGCAACCCGGAATTCGAGGCGAAGCGCGAGATGAAGAGGCTCGAGTACCCGGACGAGGCGATCTCGTTCGCGACGAGCTTCGTTCAGTCGGACGATCCGGAGCTTAACGCCGCGCGTGAGAAATTCCGGGAGCTTCTCGAACAGTTCAAGGCTGAAAGAGCTGAAGAACAGAAGAAGGTAAGAGAGCTCGGCGGCCTGTGCATAATCGGTACGGAACGCCACGAGTCGAGACGTATAGACAACCAGCTGCGAGGCCGTTCCGGACGTCAGGGCGACCCGGGCGAGACGCAGTTCTTCATATCGCTCGAGGACGAGCTGATGCGTCTGTTCGGCGGCGACAGGATGCAGGCGATCGCTTCGCGCATGGGCCTGAAGCACGACGACGCGATCGAGGCGGGCGTGCTCTCCAAGTCGATCGAGAACGCGCAGAAGAAGGTAGAAGGCAGAAACTTCAACGCCAGAAAATACGTGCTGCAGTACGACAACGTAATGAACAAGCAGCGCGAGATCATATACGAGCAGCGCCGCAAGGTGCTCTTCGGCGAGGACCTCAGGGACAGCATCCGCGACATGGTATCCGACCTCGTGGACGAAGTCGTGGATCCTGTAACGGTCGCTTCGAAGTACGCGGAGGAGTGGGAGCTCGACCGCGTCGACCAGGGCCTTAAAAAGATCTGCCCTCGTTTCGAGCTGAAGAAGTACACCGAGGAAGAAATCGAGGAGATGACCGAGGAATCGCTCAAGAGCGACATTCTCGAGCAGTTCGAGCGGCTTTACGAAGAGAAGGAAGCCGAAGTCGGCGGGCCGGAACGCATGCGCGAACTGGAGCGCATGATCCTGATCAGGGTAGTCGACAACAAGTGGATGGACCACATTGACGACATGGATCAGCTGAAGCGCGGCATCGGCCTCAGAGCTCTCGGCCAGCAGGATCCGGCGGCGGCTTACGCGCACGAGGGCCTGGCTATGTTCGAGCTTATGGTGGCTTCGATCCGCGAGGATACCGTCAAGTACTGCTACAACGTAACGGTAAGGACGACTACCGAGAGACGCATGATCGTCGAGACGGGCGAGAGCCGCAAGGACGAGTATCACGACGACAGGAGCGACCTCGAAGAGCAGGCGGCTCCGGCGGGCGGCACGAGCACTTCCGGAAGCGGGACCGCGACGATGAAGATGCCTTCGGCCGCGCCGAAAGCGATAGAGACTCCGCACAGAGATCCGATACGCAGGACCGAGGCAAAGGTCGGCAGAAACGATCCTTGCCCGTGCGGATCCGGCAAGAAATACAAGAATTGCTGCGGCAGGAACCTCTAGCCGGGCCGGACCCGGGCGCGGGAGCGGATTTTCCGAAAAAAAGTCGTAGCGATTTTCGAGACTTTATTGCAAAATCCTCAACGGATGTGTATTATGTAAAAGAATGGGGTGAATTCGGATGATCGAACTTGATCAGATCAAGTACGAGCTGCCGGGCGCGGCGGCAAATCTGAAAGAGGCAGGTGATTCACTTTGACCTCGCCGGCATTGAAAAAAGGCTGAACGAGATCAACGCTGAATGCGAAAAACCGGGCTTCTGGGACGACCACGAGTCCGCCAACAAACTGCTTAAAGAAAAGAAATCCCTGGAGAATAAACAGTCCGAATACAGCAAGCTCGAAACTGAGCTGGAGGACGTCGGAGTGCTGATCGAACTCGCCGAGGAGGCTGAGGACGCCGGCATGGTGCCTGAGATACAGGCGGCGTACGACAAGCTGCAGAAGGACATAGAGGATCTGCGCATACGCACTCTTCTGACAGGGGAATACGACGCAAACAACGCGATAATACACGTGCACGCCGGAGAGGGCGGCACGGACGCCCAGGACTGGGCGGAGATGCTCGTGCGGATGTACACGAGGTGGGCTGAGCGCAAAGGCTTTAAAGTCAAGATGCTCGACCTGCAGGACGATACGGAGGCAGGCATCAAGGGCGCGACGATGCTCATCGAGGGCGAAAACGCGTACGGCTATCTGAAGAACGAAAAGGGCGTGCACAGGATCGTGCGCATATCCCCGTTCGACGCTTCGGGAAGGCGCCACACGTCGTTCGCTTCGCTCGACGTAATGCCCGAGCTCGACGACAGCATCGAGGTCGAGATCGATCCGGCCGATATCAGGATCGACACGTACCGCTCAAGCGGCGCGGGCGGCCAGCACGTAAACAAGACGGACTCGGCGATACGCATAACGCATCTGCCGACGAACATCGTGGTAACGTGCCAGAACGAGCGCTCTCAGCACCAGAACAAAGACATGGCTATGAAGATGCTCAAGGCGAAGCTGATCGAGCTCGCGGAGCAGGAGCACAAGGAGAACCTCAAGGAACTCAAGGGCGACTTCAGCCAGATAACGTGGGGGAGCCAGATCCGCTCCTACGTTTTCCAGCCCTACACGCTCGTAAAGGACCACCGTACGGGCGCGGAGATCGGAAATGTCAACGCAGTGATGGACGGTGACATTGATTACTTCATTAATGAAAAGCTGAAACAGCGAGATAATAAATAATCGCACTGCAAAGGAAGGGAAAAAATGATATTCGAATCCATCATGAAACTTGTCAACGACACCGGCATAGTCAATATGGACTATAAGAGCGGCATAATGATCATTGTCTCTCTCGTATTCCTCTATCTGGCTATCAAGAAGGGCTTCGAGCCGCTGCTGCTCTCGACCATCGCGTTCGGTATGCTGCTCTCGAACCTTCCGCTCACCGGAATGTTCGGCCACGGTGTCATCAACACTTCCGACGACCTCGTAGGCGCGGGAATGTTCACACTGTTCTACCTGCTGAAGCCGATACTGCCGTCGCTCATATTCCTCGGCATCGGCGCAATGACAGACTTCGGACCGCTGATCGCGAACCCTAAGTCGCTGCTGATGGGCGCGGGCGCACAGTTCGGTATATTCTGCGCGTTCTTCCTTGCGATAATGCTCGGATTCAACGCTCAGGAAGCCGCTTCGATCGGTATCATCGGCGGAGCCGACGGCCCTACCGCGATCTACCTCACAGGTAAGCTCGCACCTCACCTTCTCGGAGCTGTTGCCGTAGCGGCATACTCGTACATGGCTCTGGTACCGGTTATCCAGCCGCCTATCATGAAGGCCATGACGACTCCTAAGGAAAGAGTCATCAAGATGGATCAGCTGAGAGTCGTTTCCCAGCGCGAAAAGATCCTGTTCCCGATCGCCGTTACGATCGTTGTAGTTCTTCTGCTCCCGGCAGCGGGTCCTCTCGTAGGTATGCTGATGCTCGGAAACCTCTACAAGGAAAGCGGACGTACGCTCAGACTTTCGGATACTTCCTCGAACGCTCTGATCAACATCGTAACGATCATGCTCGGCCTCTGCGTAGGCGCGTCCGCACAGGGACCTACATTCCTCGTATTCGACACGATCAAGATCGTAATCCTCGGAGTTATCGCGTTCGCGTTCGGTACTTTCGGCGGACTCCTGATCGCGAAGATCATGAACAAGGTTACCGGAGGCAAGATCAATCCTCTGATCGGTTCCGCAGGCGTTTCGGCCGTACCTATGGCTGCCCGCGTATCGCAGATCGAAGGAGCGAAGTATCTGCCTACAAACTTCCTTCTCATGCACGCTATGGGACCTAACGTAGCCGGAGTAATCGGATCCGCGGTTGCGGCTTCCACGATGCTTTCGATGTTCGGCTGATAACCGGAAAGAACAGCGAAACCGCCTGACGGCGGGCTTTTGACAGAACATCTTTGAGGGCGAATTGCCAAGGCGGCGCGCCCTCTTTTGTATTTTTGAATCGGCGTTTTTATAGTATACTGATTACGGGAGCAGCGCACGGCGCGACGAAAAAGGAACGCATAAATGGCTAGAATAAAAGCGGTGCTCTACGACTACGACGGCACCATAATGGATACAAATCAGATAATCATCGACTCGTGGCAGCACGTTTTCAAGACGGTTTACGGCAAGGAGCGCACGGTGGAGGAGATCCTCGCGACGTTCGGGGAGCCGGTCGAGGACACGATGAGGCGCTTAGTACCGGACCTCAGCGTGGAAGAAGGCCTCGCGATCTACAGGGCGTACCACTACGGCAGATATGAGGACAGCATCGGGCTGTTCCCGGGCGCCAGGGAGATGATGCGCGATGTCAAAGAGGCGGGATACAAAACGGCGCTCGTTACGTCGCGTCAGTCGAACACGGCGTGGCGCGGCATCGATACGTTCGCGCTCCGCGAATACTTCGACGAGGTCGTGACCTGCAACGATACCGATAAGCACAAGCCCGACCCGGAGCCGGCGCTGATAGCGTGCGGAAAGCTCGGCGTGCGGCCGGAGGAATGCGCTATGATAGGCGACACGAAATACGACATCGGCTGCGCGAACAACGCGGGAGCCGTGTCAGTGCTCGCGAGGTGGAGCCCGACGATGAGCGAGAAGGACAGGAAGGGCATATTCGTGCCCGACTACGAGATAAAGGAACCGGCGGAGTTCGTAAAGCTGCTGGAAGAGATCAACGCGCGCAGTTAAGGCTGACGCCGCTGCGATATCGCGGCGGGCGGCGCCGAAAACCGATACTATGCTGAACGTGTACTACGGGCGCGAGAGCGTCAACAGGGAAAAATTCATATTCGACAGAGTCGCTTCGCTCGGCCGCGACGCGGGAGTGATACTTCTCGTGCCCGACCAGTTCAAACTGCAGGCGGAGCGCGACGCTTTCAGATATCTCGGGGTACGCGGGATGATGGATACCGAGGTCCTGAGCATGTCGAGGCTCGGCTTCAGGGTGCTCGAGGAGCGCGGAGGCCTTCGCCGCAGCTTTATCGACAAGTACGGGCGACACATGCTGCTCGTAAAGATCCTGCGCGAGAAGGAAAGCGAGCTCGAGGTATTCCGCGGCATGGGCGGGAAGCGCTCATTCGTGGAGATGATGAACGACACGCTCTCCGAATTCAAGCAGTACGACATGACGCCGGAGACACTTGCCGACGCCGCGAAGAGCGAGATGCTGGAAGGCACTACGCTCGCCGCGAAGCTGCGCGACCTGAGCCTGGTGTTCGGGGCGTACGAGGAGGCCATAGCCGGCAGGTACGTGGATACAGAGGATTACGTGGACTCGTACGCGGAGAAGATCGCCGGTTCGGAGTTCGTATCGTCCAGGAAGTTCTGGATTTACGGATTCGACTATTTTTCGCCTAAGAATCTCGACGTTATAACGGCGCTCGCTGAAGTCGCCGAGGTCAACGTCGTGCTCACGTACGACGAGGGCTGCCCGGACGCGGAGCTGTTCGCCGTGACCGGAAAAGTGATGAAAAAGCTTTCCGCGGCGGCTGAGGCTGCCGGGACCGGCTATACGAAAAGCCGCATACCGGCTGAGGAATACGTTTCGGAGCGCCCGCGCGCGCTGGCCGAGGTCGAGCGCTCGCTTTACGCTTCGCCTTGCGGGACGTCGGAGGACTGCGAAGGAATAACTCTTACCGCCGCCGCGAACCCGTACCTGGAGGCGGAAAGCGCCGCGGCGTACGCGCTGAGCCTCATCAGGGACAAGGGGCTCGCCATGAGCGACATACTCGTGCTCTGCAACGACACGGGCCTGCGCTCCGGCATAATGAAGCGCGTGTTCGGCGAGTACGGTATACCGCTCTTCGCTGACATGAAGCGCGATATAACGCACAATCCGCTCACGGAATACGTTTCCGCGCTCATGGACGTTCTGATCCGCAATTACCGGGGCGAGGACGTAATGCGTCTCGTCAAGACGGGATTCCCGGGCATCGGACGCGAGGACGCGGAAACGCTCGAAAACTACGTTTACAAGTATAAGATCAGGGGCTCTTCGATGTGGAAGAAGCTGTTTTCAAAGGGTGAGTTCGAGTACGGCGCGGACGGCATGGAGCGTCTGAACGAAATACGCTCGGCCGTAGCTGAATACGTCGAAAAGTTTGACGAGGGCTTCGGCGGCAGGAGAAAAGCCGGCGAGCGCACGAGGAACTTCTACGGATTCCTTACGGGTTACGCGCGGATGCCTGAGAAGCTGGAGGAGCTTGCCGCCGACCTCGAAAAGCGCGGAATGCGCGAGGAAGCGCAGGAGACTGACCAGATCTGGGATATCCTCATGGACATCTTCGACCAGTTCGTCGAGCTAATGGACGACGAGAGCCTTACGCGCGAGGAGTACGCGGAGGTGCTCGCCGCCGGACTGGAATCGGTTCAGGTAGGCGTGCTTCCGCCTGCCGGAGACGGCGTGATCATGGGCACGACCCAGCGCACGCGCGCCGGAAAAGTCCGCGCGCTGATAGTGACGGGCGCGAACGACGGCCTTCTGCCGCGAGAATCGGTTCAGGACGGACTTATATCCGACGACGAAAAGGCGTTCCTCGAGAGCGGGAACATCAATATATGCAAGACGGGCGACGCGCGCGCGGAGGAAGAGCGTCTCGCCGTGTACAGGGCTTTTTCGAAGCCTTCGGAGTACCTCTGGGTCAGCTGCGCGCTCTCTGATACGAAGGGCGACGAGATAAGGCCGGCCGCGTGCTTCGAAAAGCTGAAGGAGATATTCCCGGGCATAACCGTTCGCCCGGACATCGCAAATACGGGCGACGCGATGGACAGGATCCAGGCGCCTCTGCCGGCTCTGAGGCATCTCGGAACGGCGCTCCGCGAGGAGACAGCCGGCGAGTGGAACGAGCTTCTCGACTGGTACGCAGGGAACGATCCGGAGTCGTTCAGGGGCCTCAGGGACAGCATGCTCTATTCCAACAGGAGCGTAAAAGCCGACGGCGAAATCATGCGGAGCGCGTTCAGCTTCCGGGACGACGGCTCGGCGCGGCTGTCGCCTTCATCGCTCGAAAAGTATTCGAGATGCCCGTTCAGCTACATGGTCAGCTACGGGCTCAGGCCGCAGGAACGGCGCATGTTCGAAGCCGACTCGCGCGGACTCGGCGACGTTTACCATGAAGTGCTGATGATAATAAGCAGGCAGCTCACTCAGAAGGGCGTGGAGGTCAGCTCCGAAAGCTCGCGCTGGAATACCGTAAGCCCGGATGAGCTTAAGGCGATGACCGACGAGGCGTTCGACAGCGTCATCGACAAATACAAGGACGGCATGATCCTTTACGGAGCGGGCGGCGAATACCGTAAGGAGCGCGTGCGCGAGGTTATCCGTGCGATGATGGCGAAGACGGTCGAACACGTGTCGCGCGGCAGTATCAGGACGATGGATTTCGAGGCTGAATTCGGCCGCGCGCAGGGCAAACCGTTCGGCGCAGTGGAGATCGGCACGCCTGCCGGCAAGGTGATCGTCGAGGGCAAGATCGACAGGATCGACGTGCTCGAGGGCGATAAGGTCAAGATCATAGACTACAAATCGGGAAGCGACACGTTCGGCACCGACGCGGCGCGCGCGGGATGGCGCCTGCAGCTGATGCTTTATCTCAGGGCAGCGGAAGGCGGAAGCGCAAGCGAACCTGCCGGAGTCTTCTATTTCAGGATACCGTCGGACGACGTAGATATCACCGAACTGAAACGCGACGACGACAAATTCGACGATGCGGTATCCAACGAGCGGAACAAGCTGTACAAGCTCGACGGCGTCGTGGTCAACGATGCCGCGATCATCGGCGCGATAGCCGGGGAATTTAAAGGATTCAGCGACATACTGTCGATACAGAACACAAAGAACGGGTATATCGACCGGGCGAAACCGACGAAGCTGCTGACCGGAGAGGAATTCCGTAAATTCGAAAGCGACGTGGCCGATAAGGTCGAAGAGATCTGCGAAAAATACATGCGGGGCGATTTCAGCGCTTCTCCGGCAAAGTTCAAAAAGGAAACGGCCTGCGACTGGTGCGATTTCAGAAGCATATGCATGTTTGACACGTCAGTGGACGGCTGCGATTACCGCAGGGAGGGCAATAAATGAGACTTATAACTTACACTGTGAAAGAATCCGGAAAAGCAGAGGCGGGTTTTCTGCTCGGTGACGGCAGAACGATAGTGTCGGCGCGTGAGCTCGGGCTGCCGGAAGACATGAACGAGCTTATAAGTTCGCTCGGTGCGCGCGCCGCGGCTGAGGGCAAAGCGAACGCGCTTACGGCTTCGGCGGCATTCGCTTCTCTGAAAGACAAGCTTGCCGCTGCCGAAAATGACGCCGCTAAGGCTTCGGACAGGCCGGTTCTCGGTGAAACTGCGAGTCTGCTGGCTCCGATACCGCATCCTGCTCAGGACGTCGTATGCCTCGGAGTGAACTACAGAAAGCATGCCGTCGAAACCAAAAACAACGCGTTCATCGACGACGTCGACGCGACAAAGAACTACGCTATATACTTCGCGAAGCGCGTCTGGGAGGCAGTTCCGCCGGACGGCGCGATCGACGGCCACACCGATATCTGCGACAGTCTCGATTACGAGGCGGAGCTCTGCGCAGTCATGGGCGCCGACGCGAAAAACGTGAGCGAGGCGGAGGCGCCGGGATACATTCTCGGATACACGATTCTGAACGACATGAGCGCGCGCAATCTTCAGAACCGCCACAAGCAGTGGTATTTCGGGAAGAGCCTCGACGATTTCACCCCGATAGGGCCGTGCATCGTTACGGCGGACGAGTTCGAGTTTCCGCCGGCAAGGGCGATACGCAGCAGGGTGAACGGCGAGCTGCGCCAGGACGATATAACCGACAACCTGATCCACAGCATCAGCGAGGTCGTGAGCGAGCTTTCGCGCGGCTTCACTCTGCGCGCCGGAACGCTCATCGCGATGGGCACTCCTTCGGGCGTCGGAATGGGCTTCAACCCGCCGAAATTCCTGAAGCCGGGCGACGTGATCGAGTGCGAGATCGACGGCATCGGAGTACTAAAAAATACCGTAAGGTAGCCGTTTTTGTTGTTGAAAAGCATGGAGCTCCGTTGTATAATACTCAATGTGCTTCCGTAGCTCAGTTGGCAGAGCAGCACATTCGTAACGTGCAGGTCGTCGGTTCGAGCCCGACCGGGAGCTCCAATTTTTTTAACGTTTTTGACAGGTAAAGATCTGCGATCATCCGCGGGATGTGGCTCAGCTTGGTAGAGCGTTGCGTTCGGGACGCAAAGGCCGCTGGTTCGAATCCAGTCATCCCGACCAATCAAAACGAAAAGCCTTGCAATTTCAACGTTGCAAGGCTTTTAACATAAGGCGGGGCGCTTTTCGGCGTTTTCCGCGGCGTAAGACAGGAGAATTGCCAGATGGCTATTTCTAAGAAAAAACTCGTATTGCTGATCGCGATGGTTGTGGTCGTGTTCCTCGTATTCGTCGTGATCTCCGACAACACATACACCCCGGATTATCTCATCATAGCGGACGACGATCATCCGGTAAGCGCGGAATACGCGTCCGCTCTGGAGTTTGCGACGGCTAGCAACTACGCGGGGACTATGGTGAATATAGAGAAGCGCGCGTTCAAAGCCTGCTACGCGCTTGTCAAGGCGCTTGAGAAGCAGGGCATCGTCGTTAACGTGAGCGACGGCTTTCTCGACGATCCGAAGGACGACCACGGCACCGGCCTCGGCATCGACCTGGTTATAAGCAAGGACGAAAAGTGGCTTGACGAGCCGGATGAGCTCCTCGCTGAAACCGAAGCGTTCGAAACGATCCACGCGCTGCTTCCGGAGTACGGATTTATCGTACGGTATCCGGAAGGGGCGGAAAGCGTTACCGGTCACGACTACGAGCCGTGGCACATCAGATACGTGGGCAAGGAAGCCGCGCGCGAGATCGCAGACCGCGGCATCACGCTCGAGGAGTACGTCAGATGACGTCTCCGCAGTTCGGACCGGGGATCTGACCGCAGTACAGATTGCCGTCAGGCTCGCTCGCAGGCATAACAATTGAAGGAGCGATCTCTTCGGGAGTACCGAAACGGCCGATCGGAAGATCGGCTTTTTTATTTGCCGTCCATTCCTCGGTCAGACCGG
>JAEEGL010102313.1_pt1 | contig 12995 bp, 10 predicted proteins | sample 9134231 | NCBI WGS metagenome assembly JAEEGL01 (sample SAMN16246548, study PRJNA631951) | gut metagenome | biome: gut microbiome; feature: rumen; material: fiber-attached | host: Bos | place: Iran: Karaj | collected 2018-10 | reverse complement strand
GCTGCAGCTACCCGCAGGAAACACATCGGAAACAGAGAGCTTGAGGAGCGCGTAAGGACCATGACTCCCGAGGAGAAAGAGCTCTTTGGACCATATATCCATCACAAGAAGTCAAGGCGCCAGATCATCAACGCCATCGACAACCTCAGCATGGATCCCTTCTCCGGCAATGCCATAGTAACAGGAGAAGAGGGTGCCGGTACCGTGAACCTTGCAAAGGGTCTTATCAAGGCAATGCAGGCTCAGGACGCCAACTTCAGCGGAAAGGTTGCCAAGATCACTGCAAATATTCTCAACAAGAAGAGAACTGCAAGCATATTTGACAAGCTGGCCAACGGAGCACTGATCGTCCAGAGGGCAGCTGATATGACCCCTGAGACAGTGGGTGAGCTTTTAAAGATCCTTCAGGAGGAGAACAAGGGACTTGTCATCGTCATGGAGGATACCAAGGAGGATATGGACAGATTCCTTGACCAGAATCCTTCACTTAAGCCCTGCTTTAATGTCCGCGTTGACATAGAGGCTCTGGACGACGATTCTCTTGTGGCCTATGCCAAACAGTACGCTCTTGAAAAAGAGTATGCCATCGACAACCTTGGTATCCTGGCTCTTCACACAAGGATCTCCGAGAGACAGACCCTGGACCACGATGTTACGGTTTCAGAGGTAAAGGATATCGTGGACGACGCCATATATTATGCAGAGAAAAGAACTGTAGGTCATTTTTTTGACATTTTAGTTCACAAAAGGTACGATGAGAATGATATGATAATATTACGTGAAAGTGACTTTATGCACGACTAATTTTCTATGCAAGGGGGCTATAATGAGTCAAAAGGTTTTTATCTCCGAAGATGACGAGTACTTATTCGGACAGGGAACCCACTACGACATTTATGATAAGCTGGGAGCACATCCATCAGAGGAAAATGGCAAGAAGGGCTTTTTCTTTGCGGTATGGGCGCCCAATGCGGCTGATGTACACGTAGTAGGTGATTTTAACGGATGGGATGAGGATGCCCATCAGATGAAGAGGACCAAGACAGGCAACATCTGGACACTGTTTATTCCCGGCGTTGCTATCGGAGCTCTCTACAAATATCTTATAACAGCGCAGGACGGCAGGAAGATTTACAAGGCAGACCCTTATGCAAGCTATGCTGAGCTTCGCCCGGGCAATGCCTCAAGGACTGCTGACCTTTCAGGCTTTAAGTGGTCTGATGAGAAGTGGTATGACAGCATCAGGGGCAAGGATCCCAACCGTCTTCCCATCGCCATCTATGAGTGCCACATCGGTTCCTGGATGAAACATCCTGACGGAACAGAGGACGGCTTTTATACCTACAGGCAGTTTGCCGACAGGATCGTAGAATATCTTAAGGATATGAAGTATACCCACATCGAGCTTATCGGTATTGCAGAGCATCCCTTTGACGGCTCCTGGGGTTATCAGGTAACGGGCTACTATGCACCTACAGCAAGATATGGTGAGCCCAAGGACTTCATGTATTTGGTCAACAAGCTTCACAAGGCCGGCATCGGAGTCATCCTTGACTGGGTTCCTGCTCACTTCTGTCCTGATGAGTTTGGTCTTGCATGCTTTGACGGAACCTGTATCTACGAGCATCCGGACCCAAGAAAGGGAGAGCATCCCGACTGGGGCACCAAGATCTTTAATCTTGAGAAGCCCGAGGTCAAGAACTTCCTTATCGCCAACGCACTTTACTGGATCCGCAAGTTCCACATTGACGGCCTTCGTGTAGACGCGGTTGCGTCAATGCTCTATCTTGACTACGGCAAGAGAGACGGACAGTGGGTACCCAACAAATACGGCGACAACAAGAACCTGGAGGCCATTGAGTTCTTCAAACACTTCAACAGTGTTGTAAGGGGCTCTTACCCTGAGGTTTTGACCATAGCAGAGGAGTCCACAGCATGGCCCAAGGTCACAGCTCCGCCGGAAGAGGACGGACTTGGCTTTGCATTTAAGTGGAACATGGGCTGGATGCATGATTTCTGCGAGTACATGAAGCTGGACCCTTACTTCAGACAGGGCGCCCACTACATGATGACCTTTGCAATGAGCTACAACGATTCAGAGAATTACATTCTTCCACTGTCCCACGACGAGGTGGTTCACCTCAAGTGCTCCATGGTGGAGAAGATGCCCGGCTATCAGGTGGACAAGTATGCCAACCTCAGAGTCGGATATACATTCATGTTCGGTCACTCCGGCAAGAAGCTTTTGTTCATGGGACAGGACTTCGGTCAGGAGAGGGAGTGGAGCGAGAAGCGCGAGCTTGACTGGTTCCTGCTTGGCAATGACCTGAACAGGGGAATGAAGGATTATGTAGGGCAGCTTCTGGAAATCTACAGAAAGTACCCTGCCATGTACGAGATAGACAACGACTGGGGCGGCTTTGAGTGGATCAACGCCGACGACAAGGGCCGCAGCACCTACAGCTTCTACAGAAGGGCTGCCAATGGCAAGGACAACATTCTCTTTGTCCTCAATATGACACCGGTTGAGAGGAAGGGCTTTATGGTGGGCGTTCCCTTTGACGGAACCTACACCCATATCCTGGACAGCGCAGAGCAGCGCTTCGGAGGAATGGGCAGCAATATTCCCGCCAAGATCAAGGCGATCAAGGGACTTTGTGATTACAAGGATTACAGCATAACCTTTGACCTTCCACCTTACGGAGCAGAGGTATTCCTGTTCCAGACCCACAAGCTAAAGAAAAAGAAATCATGAGCCGAAATAGAAGGTGATGGAGTAAGTCTCCATCACCTTTTTGTGTTAGTATTTTTTCTATATGAGGCCCAGAATGAACATAAACTTTCAGACTATTACCGGTCAGAAGACCAACCGGGATCAGATTCTTCCAGGCATGGAGGCTTACGAAAAATCAGTTCCGGGCTCATCTAAAAGTGTACCCATCACAAATACAGGTTATGCCCTTGACATCGATGCCACAGGCTTTACGGACAATGCCTACGCACAGCATGCAAGGGGTGCAAAAGATATATCCGATATGGCGGATAATGCCGACAGGGACAATGAAAAGAACTTCATGATCCTTCTGTCCAATACCCTGTCCAGGGAGGACTATGAAAAAGCCTTAAAGGACGGCTTTGACCTCAAGGACATAAACAGCAGTGAAGCTGTCACCATAGTGGACAAGATAAAGAGTGTTCTCTTGCAGTCGGGAGAAGTGGTCGCAGGCTACAACGACGATATGCCAATAGAAAAGCTCAAAAAGCTCACAGGGTCCGAGGCCTTTGCCAATGCCCTTAAGGAGAGCTTTGCAGAAAGAGATATCCCTCTTACGGCAGAAAACGCAAAAAGCGCCAGGGCAGCCTACGAGCAGATCAAGGATTTAAAGAGCCTTCCGGATGCAGCAGCCTCCTATATGGTTCAGAACAGCATGGAACCTACAATTGAGAACATATATCTGGCTTCGCACTCCACCAACGGCCTGTCCATGTCGGGAAGGGGCTTTTATGCCCAGGAGGCAGGGGGATACTATGCCCAGAAGGCAGACGATAGCGACCTTCAGGGGCTGGACTCCCAGATAGAAAAGATAATAGAGCAGGCAGGCCTTGACCCCGGGGACGAGGGGCTCAAGGAGGACTCCCGCTGGATGATAAAAAAGGGTATCCCCCTTACCGGGGAAAACCTGGAGAGTTTAAGGAACATCAAAAAGGCGGAGATACCTCTTTCCGAAAAGACGGCAGCAGCTGCCATAGCTTCAGCCATTGCCGATGGCAAAAAGAGTGTGAAGGCGGATCTGTCGGACACAAGGTCCAATCTTCAAAAGGCCGGTGACATACTGAATGCGGTAAAAGAGCTGGGAGAGAATGAGATAAAGAATACTCTGGCAGCAGGACGCAGCCTCACCATCAAAAACCTTTCCGCAGATTATGGGCAGATAAAGGAAACCATTCCGGATTCGGATCAAAATCTCGTAAAGGCCCGCCTTCAGCTGGAGGAAGTGCGCCTTAGGATGACAATAGATGCCAACAAAAAGCTTCTGGACAAGGGTTTTTCCATTGACACGGCTCCCATGGAGGAGCTGATAGAGAGGCTAAAAGGCGCGCTGACCCTGTCACAGGATGAAGTGACGGGGAGGGCTGTGGATGAGATAACCAGTGTCAATCCTAAGAACGCCGATTACGTAGCCGGATTTACCATGACCAGGATCAGCATCATACAAAACGGCCCTGTGGACGTGGTGGGAGAGCTTGCCGATGAGCTAAAGAGCGCAAGTCTTCTTAAGATAAGTGAAACGAGTGAGAGCCTTTCGGCAAAATTTGCAAAGGCCGGTGAAGGATATGAAAAACTCATGACAGCTCCCAGGGCGGACCTTGGGGACAGCATAAAAAAGGCCTTCAGAAATGTGGACGAGATCCTTAAGGACCTTGACCTGGAGATCACTGAGGAGAACCGCAGAGCTGTCAGGATCCTTGGGTACAACAGGATGGAGGTCACCGGGGATAACTTTGAAAAGGTCAGAAGCTGGGATCAGAAGATGCAGGCAGTTCTTGGCAGACTAAAGCCCGGCGCAGTCCTTGATCTTATAAGACAGGGCAAGAACCCTCTGAAGATGACCCTGGAGGAGCTCTCCTCAGAGCTTGACAGAAACGATGAGTCCTCAGAGGATCACAGCGGCAGGTCCGAGGACAGATATGCAAGGTTTTTGTATAAGCTTGAGCACAAAAAGGGAATAACTGCCCAGGAGAAGGCTTCCTTCATCGGGATATACAGGCTCTTTAACACCCTGAAAAGAAGCGACTACCAGGCGATAGGTTCGGTCCTTAAGACCGGCAGGGAAATGACCATTGGAAATCTCCTTGGAGCCACCAGGGATAAAAAGGCAGCTGCAAAGGGAATGGACTATACAGTGGATGATGGCTTTGGAGGCCTGTCCACAGACAGATCTCTTTCTCACGATAGGATAGACCAGCAGATCGAGACGGCCTTCAGATATTACAGGGCACATGCAGAGGTTGTATATGAAAACCTTGAGCCTGAGAAGCTCATGGAGGCAAAGCCCGATGAGGCAACCCTGCTTCAGGATCTTTCAAGGCAGCTTCAACAGGCACAGTCCGACAAAGAGCTGGATGAAGCCTTTGCAGCTAATGAACTTCAGAACATCAGGAACATAACACAGCTGAAGGCAGCAGAAACCTCAGCCCAGGAGATGAAGGGGGCTGATATAGAGCTTACCTTCAACAATCTTGAGGCCTACATCTCTGAAAAGAGGGACAGAAGAAGCGGCAATACCATCTGGGAGAAGGCCTGGGACTTTGAAAAGACAGATCTTTTCACCTCTGCACTGTCGGAGGATGACTACGAAGGCACCTATGTAAAGGTTTTAGGGGAACTGTCCGATAAATTATCCAAAGAGCTGATGGATGAAAAGGACACATACATTGATGTCAGGGCCATCTCTCTTTTGCAGAAACAGATCTCTGTGATGAAAAAAAGCTCAGAGAGACAGAGCTTTGAAGTGCCGGTCATGATAGACGGAGACAGGATCTCCATGAACGTGACACTTAAGAGCGATGATAGAGAAATATCCAGGATGGAAGCCAGTGTCCAGACCTTCGAATACGGCCTTATCTCCTTAAGCCTTCATATTGAGGAGGGAAGCGTAAAGGGTATGCTGCGTACCACCAACGGCAGCGACAGCGAAGAGACGGAATATCTGGAACAGGTAAGAAGTAAGCTCTGTAGCAGTATAGTGGAAAAGCTCCCGGAGATAACATCCACAGAAGGAAACATAGCCATTATCTACAGAGCACAGACAGGGCCTGCTACTTTTGGCGCCGACACTTACAGAGCCACGGAAGGCGATGCACAGGTTAAAACCGATACCAGAACACTTTTAACAATGGCACAGGCCTTTATAGAGGCGCTTCGTTAGGCGCAAAGGAAAGAGGTAGGCATGAAAGTAAATTATAACGTATCCGCCATGGTAGCCAACAACGCACTGCAAAAGAACGACACTCTTTTGTCAGAGTCATTAAAAAAGCTCTCCAGCGGTCTAAAGATTGCAAACGCCAAGGACAACCCTTCGGGGCTTGCAATGTCCAGAAGAATGAACTCCCAGATAGAAGGTCTGGGGGTTGCAGGCGACACCTCCAACGACGCAATTTCAATAGTGCAGGTTGCAGACGGAAGTCTTTCTGAGATCCAGGAGATCCTCCAGAGGATGAACCAGCTTGCTATCCAGGCCACCAACGGAACACTTGTTGACAGCGACAGGGAGGCAATCCAGTCTGAGGTCACCATGCTCAAGCAGGAGATCGAGAGAATGGCAGAGACTACTCAGTTCAACGGCCAGAGTATCCTGGACGGCTCCTTTGATCTTCGGGGATATGCCACAGTGGGAGATGACCCAAACAGCGCAGTTACCAACCAGAATGTCAAGGTGTTGTCCTACTCCGATGAGGTGGAAGCAGGTAATTACAAGATCACCGGTATAGATGTAAGCTTCGCGAATCTCACAGGAACCACAGGCGTTGACAAGAAGGGAATCTTCTTTGAGGGCGGCAGCCAGGGCAGCATAAAGGTTGAGAAGATATTAGAGGACGGCAGCAGTGTTGAGTATATGTCCAACTCCATGCAGGCTCTCATAGAGGAGGATGTTCTGACCTTAAAGGACAGCACCGGCAGAAAGATCCAGCTCCAGATAGATGAGTCCTTTAAAGGTACGGTCAATCTTGAGCTCACCGGAAGAGGCGCCATGACCATGCAGGTCGGAGCCAACGAGGGCCAGACCCTGGACATCAGGATACAGAAGGTATCTCTTTCAACCCTTGGCATATATAACCTGGACCTTGCCAATGAGAAGGGTGCCAGTGAAGCTATTGAAAGTATCAAAAACGCTCTTTCTGATATCAGCAGTATCAGGTCAAGGCTCGGAGCATATCAGAACAGACTCGAGCACACCGTCAGCAACCTGGATGTAACCGTTGAGAACATGACGGCAGCCTACTCCAGGATCATGGATGTGGACATGGCAGAGGAGATGACCACCTACTCAACCCAGCAGGTTCTCTCCCAGGCAGGTATTTCCATGATGGCTCAGGCCAACGAGAGACCATCTCAGGTACTGCAGCTGCTTCAGTAAAAATGTTGAAAAGAGGAAAAGAGCATGACCCTTGAAAAGAAGCAGGAACTGACCCTTAAGATAACACAGGCCAACAAGACCCGGATGATCACCATACTCTATGAGATGGTGATGCAGTATCTGGATGACGCCATAAGTGCACTTGAAGCAGGAGAAAGAAAGGAGCTTGAGACATCTCTTTCCCATGCCCAGAGCTGCATCGACGAGCTTATCCACTCCCTGAACCTTGAGTACGAGCTTGCAAGAAACCTTATGGGGATTTATCTTTTTTCCAAAAAAGAGCTGCTGGCGGCAGGCGTCAGAGAAGATGCCGGCAGGATAGCCCGGGTTAAAAAGAACTTTGAAAGCCTCCATGGTGCATACCTTGAGCTGGAAAAAATGGACACCTCCGATAAACTCATGGGAAACACCCAGAAGGTCTATGCGGGTCTTACCTATGGCAAATACGCCCTGAACGAAGACATTACCGCAGCTTCAGCCAATCGCGGCTTCAAGGCATGAGCATCTTAAGAAAATCTTAAGATATTAATTTTTCAAGGCGCCACAGTTTAAGAATTCTTAATATATATACGGATTATCGAAGAGCGAAGGATAGAAGCCCTCGCTCTTTTTTAGTTCCTGAGCGGATTTTGTAAGGCAAAGCGGCCAATTGGCAAATTATGAATTTCTGACGCAAAACCGAAAATGGCAGCTATTTACAAAAACGCGGCCTTCTGCTAATTTCTTTTTTGCGAGCTCGACAACAAAAAGAAAGGGGTAATATTTATCATTGCAGTTTTGATATTGTTTTTGACGGTGGCGGTATTAACGGACCTTGTCAAAGACAAAATATACAACGCCTGGGTAGTTCCGGGTCTTGCCTGTGGGCTTTTTTCATCCCTGATCCAGGGGACGAGCGCTCTTTATGAGTCCATGACGGCAATGGGGGCAGCACTTCTAATCCTGCTTCCAATCTATTTTCTAAGGGGCATCGCAGCAGGCGATGTCAAGCTGCTGACAGCGGCAGCATCCTATCTTTCAATGCAGGAGACAATTTCCTGTATCATCATTTCATTTCTCATCGCAGGTATCATTTCTATCGCGGTATTGATCCTCAAAAGAAATAAACAAAAAACAATCCACTTTGCAGTACCTGTTCTTGTCAGCGTGCTGTTCGTGGTGGGAGGAGTATTATGAGCAACATGGTATTAGCTGTCTATGACAGCAGCAGTCTGTACTGCTTAAGGCTCTCTGAGTACTTAAGGAATAGCATAAGGCTTGCCTTTGACATAAGGGCCTTTACAGAAAAAGAAGAATTTATAAAGCTTCTGGACAGGGAGGAGATCCCGCTGCTTATCATATCCGAGGGCTGTCTGAAAGACCTTGAAGATAATAAGCCAAAGACTAAAGTCAAAAACATGATCGTCCTTGAGGAGGACCTGGGTCAGGAAGGAGGCGGGCGCTACGTTGATGAGGGTGTGATCCATATCAGCAAGTATGTGCCGGCCATGAGCATCGCAGAGACGGTCCTGGAGCTGTGTGTGGAGAGAGCCGAGGACTTTGCTGGCCTTGGCATCAGGCACAGGGAGGGAAATTGCAGGGTTATAGGTCTTTACACCCCAATCTCGGGAAGCGGGCAGACCTCCCTGGCGGTAAGAATGGGGGAGCATCTTGCGGCTGATGCAAAGACGATACTTCTTAGCTTTGACAGCTTCTCCGCCCTTACCGGTTCTCTTGGGAATGATGACAGGGAGGACATCTCGGATCTTTGCTACTTTGCGGAGTGCGAAAGGGACAAGTTCCCTATCTACCTTGAGAGGATCAAGATAAACAGGGCTGGGCTTGACTATATTCCTCCTGCAGACAGTCCTGCCCGGATACGGGAGCTGAACTGTGACAGGGTAAAAGAGCTTATTGACCTTCTCTCAAAGAAGGCCGGCTACGAGAACATCATCCTTGATCTCAAGGACTACCCTGAAGGCTTTTTTGACATCTTAAACCTGTGCGATGTCATCTACACCATTGGAAAGAACAACTCCGCAGATCAGTACCGGATGGGAAGGTACAACAAGGCCCTATGTGACAGCGGCTATGAGTCGGTGATCAGTAAGACCGTAAAGTGCTTTTTCCCGGAGGGCCGAAGTCCCCTTGGCTACAAGAGGTACATAAAGCAGCTCATCGAGGAGGGCCGGGAGGTGCAGAGCCTTGGAGCGTGATATTGATGAAACAAGGCGTCTTGTCAGGGAGCAGGTACTAAAGAGCCTTGACTTCTCCAGGGAGATTTCCGATGAGGAGATGTACGAGCTCATTGACAGGCAGATTTCTTCCGGCTCAAAAAGCAGGAGCCTGACCCTGACAGAAAAAAAGAGACTGCGACAGCAGGTGTTCCACTCCATAAGAAAGCTTGACGTACTGCAGGGGCTTATAGACGACCCTAAGGTGACGGAGATCATGGTAAACGGCCTTGGGAACATCTTCATTGAAAAGAGCGGATCCATCACAAGCTCCGGTATTTCTTTTGACTCAAGGCAAAAGCTTGAGGACGTGGTGCAGCAGATTGTGGCAGGCTGCAACAGGGTAGTGAACGAATCATCCCCAATTGTGGATGCAAGGCTTCAAAGCGGCGCCAGGGTCAACATCGTTTTGCCGCCGGTGGCCTTAAATGAGGGCCCCGTCATAACCATAAGGCGGTTTCCGGACGAGCCCATCACCATGAAAAAGCTCATTGACCTGGGCTCAATATCTGAATATCTCAAAAGTTATATCGAGGTGCTGATAAAGGCAGGATATAACATCTTTATCTCCGGGGGCACCGGGTCAGGTAAGACCACCTTCTTAAATGCCCTGTCGGATTTCATTCCAAAGGATCAGAGAGTAATTACCATCGAAGACAACGCTGAACTCCAGATCAAAGGCGTTCCCAACCTTGTGAGGCTTGAAGCCAGAAACGCAAATGTGGAGGGGTGCCGGGCCATCACCATTAGGGACCTTATAAAGAGTTCCCTGCGAATGAGGCCGGACTGGCTGGTGGTGGGAGAAGTCAGGGGCGATGAATGTGTCGATATGCTTCAGGCCATGAACACGGGGCACATGGCTCTTTCCACAGGCCACGCCAACAGCGCCGTGGACATGCTCTCCAGGATAGAGACCATGGTGCTGATGGGAATGGAGATCCCTCTGTCTGCGGTCCGGGGCCAGATAGCTTCCGGGATAGACATAGTGATCCACCTTGGACGCATGAGGGATAAGTCAAGGAAGCTTTTGGAGATCTGTGAGATTGAAAAAGAGATGGATCCTTCCACAGGAAAGATAAGGACCAACACCCTGTTCAGATTCTGCGAGGAGGGCGAAAAGGGTGGAAGAATAGTGGGGAAATGGAGGAGAGAAGGTGAACTTAAAGCTGTTGAAAAACTTTTGGCAGCAGGTCTTAGCCTGCCGCCCGAGCCTTAGGGACTGGCCCATATTTCTTCAGGGAGCAGGCATAAGCGCTCTTTTCGGAAAGCTCTTTTACGACTCCTATGTGGCGGTAATAGTCCTGCTTCCCATAGTGCTTTTCTGGTTTGTGCACAGGAAAAAGATCCAGAGGCAGCGCGACATAAGGATAGTCGGGATTCAGTTCAGAGACCTTCTTGCATCTGTCCTTACCTGCTTGAAGGCAGGGTACTCCACGGAAAACGCCTTTGTGGAGGCGGAGCACGACATGGAGCTTTTATATGGCAGAAAGAGCCTTATCTGCACACACCTTCAGAGGCTTAAAAAGGGCATAAAAAATAATGTTCCCTTAGAAAAGCTCATCCTGAAGATGGCAAGGGACACCGGAAACAGGGATATCTGCGATTTTGCGGAGGTCTTTGCAGTGGCCAAGAAGAGCGGAGGCAATATGACCGAGATGATGGGGCGTACCATTGCCGTCATATCCCGCAAGATGGAGGTTGAGAAGGAGATAGAAGTGCTTATAAGTGCCAAGAAGATGGAGGCCGGGATCATGAATCTGGTGCCCTTTTTCATCATCTTCTACATCTCGATCACCAGCAGAGGCTTTTTTGATCCGCTGTACCACAACCTTTTCGGGACCATCTTCATGACGGTGTGCGCAGGCCTTTATGTGACAGCCTTCCTGCTGTCGGAAAGGATAGTGAATATCGATGTCTAGTCTCATATTTATTTATCTTATCTTTCCGGCCATCATGCTGGTGCTTTTCTTTTTGTCAAAAGATTATGAGCTGCCGCCGGGGATTTCTGACACCGGCATAAGCAGGGCATTTTTAAAGATCTCTCTTTATATCTATAAAAAGCTCTACAGGTTCCTTGGGGCCTTTAACCGGGAACAGATCCGTGGATACCTTGGAACCATGGAGAACCTGCAGGATCCGGAGAGCCGGGAGACTGAGTACTTTATCAGAAAGATAAGCATAGTGCTTCTCATGGCCTGTGCCGGGAGCTTTCTGTCGCTGATGCTGAGCATAAGCTCTCTGTCGGCAGGAAATATCACTCCGCAGGGGACTGTAAAGAGGAACAGCTTTGGAGAGCGGGAGTACGACCTTGACCTTGTGGCCAGGGACGATGCGGGGAACGAGCTTGGGGAGTACGACCTTAATGTGAAAACAAGGCAGTACACCACTAATGAGGCAGAAGTTCTTTTCAAGGAGGCCTCAGAGGTTATGGAGAGGACCATCCTTAAGGAGAACAAAAGCCTTGAAGAGGTCCGCTCAGATCTTGACCTTTGTGAGAAGCTGACAGGATACCCCTTTGACATCAGATGGAGGGTGGACAACTACGAGGTGATGCACTTTGACGGAAGGCTCATAGAGGAGAACATCCCAAAGCAGGGCGTTTCAGTGACCCTGACAGCCACCTACAGCTACGGTGAAAAGAGGTGGCAGCAGGTCTTTGGAGCCTTTATCCTTCCTAAGGTCCTGACCCCACAGCAGCGCATCTTTGAGGAAATAGGAAGACTTTTAAAGGACGCGGATGAAACTTCAAGAGAAGATGCTGAAATAGAGCTGCCGGACAGCCTTGACGGAAGGAAGGTCAACTGGAGCGAGAAGACAAGTGACAACAGTCTTCTGCTTCTTATCCTGACTCTCATCGGTGGAGCCGCCTCATACGTCTACAAGGACAAGGAGCTTAAAAAGTCCATGGAAAAGAGGCAGCAGGAGCTTCTTGCGGACTACCCGCAGCTGGTGACAAAGCTTGTGCTGTACATGGGCGCCGGCATGACGGTCAGGAACATCTTTGCAATGATCAGCGCCACTTATCTTAAGGACCTGGAGAAGGGCGGTAAAAAGAAATATCTCTTTGAGGAGATCGTAAGGTCCCACAGGGAGCTGATGGCGGGGGCATCGGAGGCGGAAGTATACGAACGCCTGGGCTTTCGCTGCGGCATAAGACAGTACACGAGACTTACGACCCTGCTGTCCCAGAACCTCAAAAAGGGCAACAGCGAGCTGTTAAAGCTTCTTTCGGAGGAGTCTGAAAAGGCCTTTGACGAGAGGATGGACAGGGTCAGAAAAAGCGGAGAGGAAGCGGGAACCAGGCTCCTTCTCCCGATGATAATCATGCTGGTGATAGTGATGGTGATGATCATTATCCCCGCATACATGGCATTTTAAAAACAATGGAGGAATAGACATGAACAAGATCAAAAATTACGGAAAGAAAATTTCAGAGGGAATCAAAAGATTCTGGCAGGATGAGTCGGGAATGGGCACGGTGGAAGTTATACTCATCATCGTGGTGCTCATTGGCCTGGTCATCGTATTCAAGGAGCAGATCTCCGGAATTGTGGAGGATGTGTTTAAGACCATCAGAGAGGAGACCCGTGCGGTCACACGTTAAGGGATATCTGACGGTTTACCTGTCAATGTCCATCACCAT
>JAEEGL016184079.1_pt1 | contig 12996 bp, 10 predicted proteins | sample 9134231 | NCBI WGS metagenome assembly JAEEGL01 (sample SAMN16246548, study PRJNA631951) | gut metagenome | biome: gut microbiome; feature: rumen; material: fiber-attached | host: Bos | place: Iran: Karaj | collected 2018-10 | reverse complement strand
TACGGAATGGATGGACTTGCAGCATTAAGCTTATTGCCCTTCTTTTCTTTTTAGCCAAGCATGAAAGGGGGATACCCGTATGAAGCCTTTGTTTAAGTTATTGGTCAGCCTGATAGTTAAGTTGGCAATTGTCGCATTACTTTATGCAATAGCAATGGGTTTTACCAGTTGCAGCAGTGAATTCGATACGCCTGAAGATCTTTCTTTTTGCCAAGCAAATAAAGAAGAAATCAGGAGTGTTACGGAATCTTCAAGTGAGGAGACGACACCCACTTCTTTTTTGCAGGCCAATGAAAGTAATCAAGAAGGAAGCTCGGAAGTTACGGAGACTACGACAAGCATAGAGGTTGCAGAGTCAACAAACCAGACAAGACAGACAGTTCGTAGTTCTGAGCCGGCGAATACGGTTCCGATAAATAATAATAATCAGAGCCGCGCGCACACGCAGGCGACAGCGACTCCGACGCCCGTGCCGACAAAGGTTCCCACCACTGTTCCAACGGCGACACCCAAGCCGACCTCAACACCTAAACCGACGGCTACTCCAAAGCCGACGGCAATACCTGAACCTACAGCTACACCGACACCCGAGCCTACGGAAGCACCGGAGCCGACGAAAGCTCCGACATCAACACCGAAGCCTACCCCGACACCCAAGCCGGTAAACGATCCGAAGTACACCAAGTGCATTGCGGACATCGAATACTGGGCAGGCCAGGATAATTGCTATCACGGTTACGTCTATGGTGTTCCGTGCAGAAGGAATGCTTCAGGGCGATGGATCACGACAAGTGAAGGCGAAGAAATGGTATGGAATGCTATCGAGGCCGAACATCCGGATTATGGCGGATACTCAGCCAAGATCGTTCAGGGATCGCAAAGGAATTTCTCGTAAAACAACCAAACAACAGAGCAAAGAGAAGAGCTTCAGAAATGAGGCTCTTTTCTTTTGCTCGCAATTCAAAAGTCGAAAACACAAACAAAATCCACAAGGAGGAAAAAACCAAAATGCAGAAGAAAATCGCAAGTAAGATCTCTGCCGGAATGCTCGCAGCTTTACTGGTACTGCAGGGGATGTTCCCCACGGTTGCGGTAATGGCTGACGAGGTATCCGAGACAGGAACTTCAGAGACAGTGATCGAGGAAACGGTTACGGAACCTTCCGAGTCAGAAGAGACTAAGGTTTCCGAGACTACCGAGACGACCGCTGAGACGAAGCCTTCCGTGACAGAGGAAACAGCTGCTTCCGAAGAGACAACGGCGGTCACTGAAACATCAGAGACCGGCACGACTGAGACTTCAGAGACAGCTGAGACGACCGAAACTTCTGAGACAACTGCTCCTTCCGAGACGACAGCACCGGTATCAACGGTCAATATCGTCGATGCGGCAGACTCAAAGAGTTTCAGTGATATCGTTTCTGATCTTTCAGCGTCCAATCGTCTCATTGTTCAGACGGCAACTGATATCAGGGACAGCATAAAGAATGCTACGGGCGTTTCTTTTGACGGCACTTATGTTATCTCGTTCGCGGATAAGGCGTCTTACAACAGCGCAATATCTTATTTCGAGGCGCATAAGATCACTTATGCCGAAGACGGCGCCGTAAGACTTTGTTCCGGCAGAGTTGAGATCATCAGGAATGCCGGTATCAACCCGAATGCGAAGACCAAGATCGCCGTAATCGATACGGGATCTGATGTCGCAAACGAGAAGTATTCGGTCATCGGTGATGATGTTACCGATCAGCACGGACACGGCACAAACATTGCGAACTATATCCTTTCCGAGACAGACGATGCCTATATCATCTCGATCAAGGCGATCGGTTCTGACGGAATGGGTAATGTGTCCGATATCTGTGCAGCCATAACGATGGCCCAGAGCATGGATGTTGATGTGATCCTCATGGCATTGTCCGTAAAGGATAACGGCGATTACGATGCCTTCAAGGAGATCGTCAAAGGTGCAAAAGCAAGCGGTATCACGGTAATTGCTTCAGCCGGCAACAATAATGCAGATGCTTCTGCTTATCTGCCTGCCGGTATCGAAGGTGTCATTACTGTCGGTGCCATCACAGATGACGGTTACAAGTATTCGTCTTCCAACTACGGTTCTTGCGTAAACTACTACGTTTCCGCAACTTCCACATCTCAGGCGAGCGCTCTTTTTGCCGGCAAGTTCATTGCCAAGAACATCGGTGATGTCGCTACAAGCTGCACTATCGCTCCCGACGATCCGACTGATTCGGATGATTCCGACTCGGATCTCGCCGAAGTAAACCTTACCAAGAAGAAGGCAGGCGTTTATATCTTCGTGACAAAGGATCAGATGGTCGCTGCAGGCTATACAAGCTCTGACGCTTTCAGAAATGCCGTTGTTTCCAGCGCTGATGCCATGACAGGCGCAAAGTACGCTCAGTCAGGTTCAGGCGGTTCCGGTGAGAAAGTCGACTGTATCACTTATACTCACCTGGCTTTCGCTCAGGCTCTTAAGAAGATCTCTAAGCTCCGTGAGTCCGGCGGCTACGTCTATTTCAGCGGAAGTTGCAAGGGCGAGAAGCCTTGGAGACTCTATACCACAACAGGTGCCACAGGATGCACTTCCTGGCTCTCGCTTCATGGTATCGGCAGTCCTAAGTCAGCAGGTGTCAACATTGATACTCATTCGCTTAAGGATCTCGGCGTTGAGAAAGGCGACCTCGTCTTCTTCGGTAACAGCAAAGACGGCAAATGGCATCACGCTGCTATCTATGCAGGTTCAAGCACATACTTCTGGCAGGCCAGAGGTTCTGCTTATACTGCAGGTAAGTCCAAGAGATCAGGTGTGTCCGTAAACGAAGACGGTTCCGGCAATGACCGTATCCTTGTTCTTCATATCGAAGACTTCAAGGAAGAGCCTAAGATCACTCTGACTAAGTCCGTTGATAACGATTGCACTGCCCTGACAGACGGCAACAGCTGCTACAGCCTTGCAGGTACAACTTATAAGCTCTACAAGTCTTATGAGTTCGGCGATGTTCCCACACAGGAGCTTGCAACATTCTCTATCGACGCAAGCGGCAAGACAAGCACGACCTACAAGATTGCTGCCAATTCGACATACTTCCTCGTCGAGACGGCAAGCGGCGCAGGCTTCGAGATCGATCCTGCTATCTATAAGATCGTGACCGGAAGTAAGGTAACAGATCCTATCACGGTAACTAACCTCTTAACGGAAAAGTCTACAAAGATAAGTGTTAAGAACGATGTTTTCACGATTCCCATGACGGACGTCCCCGTATCCGACCCGTTCGGATTCAACCTCGAAAAGGTTTCTACCGAAGGTCAGCATACAACAGCGGACTTCAATAATGCCAAGTTTAGGCTTGAGTTCTACGGTCAGAAGATCACATTCGATACTCCGATCACAACTCAGAAGCCTACTGCGGTATTTGAGTTCACATTAAACGGCAAGTCCCAGAAAATCACTCTTAAGTTCCTCGCAGGACTTAAGGCTGTTGAAGGGTCCGATAAGACCTACTTCAAGGATATCTACGATGCAGATATCATCGACGGCGGTTTGAGACTGCCTCTCGGCACATACCGTATCTACGAGATCAGTGCACCTGCAGGATATGAGCTTAATACTCAGGTCTTCCGTACAAGGATCTATCAGAAAGATGACGGCACTGCCGCAAGAAAGAACGGTGTTGAAGGAACTGCAGCCAACGGCTATAACTACTTCTCACATAAGCTCGACAAGTCCGATCCGAACTACACTCAGCTCAAGATCACGCTCAATGAGACTACGGTAAACGGTCACTATTCTCTTACCAAGACGATGGATGACGACGAGATCGTTAAGGATATCACGGGCGTTTATAACTTTGAGCTCCGCAACATGACGGACGATACTCTAATCGCTACAGGCGTTTCAGAGAAGGACGGCAGAGTTCACTGGACATATAAGCTCCCTGATCTCTATTCGGCAGACAATCCGGAAAAGGAACTCACAGGAAAGCAGACCTACGAACTTGAACTTGCCGTCTATAACAAAGGAAAGACCAAGATCTCCTACGAGGTCAGAGAGTTCATCCCTGATACAGTTTACGGGAATACTTCTATCGGTTATTCCTATACAACTCCTTCTGGATGGACAAGAAGTGCTGACGGTACCTACTTCTACAAGAAGGTAACGCTTAACGATAACGATACTTTCGTGGATGTTCTCAAGAACAACGTCGAGTACGGCGATATCTCCATCAATAAGGCTATCCCCGTTGACGATACGTTCGACAGGACAAAGGTCACATTCTATCTGTATAACACAGATAAGAACATCCTTATCGCTTCAGGCAAGGTCGACAGTAACGGCAATATCGAGTGGACTAAGCTTGCTCCGTCCGGCTATGGCGTTGATGACTGCAAAGTCGGAATCAATGAGATCAAGGATCTTCCCCTCGGTAACTACAGGATCGAAGAAGTCTGGAACAGAGCATATCTTGAGTCCCTGGACGGCAAGAAGGTCGAGATAATCTCAACCAATAACTCCGGTTGGACTCTCGATCAGAAGGCCGAAACCACAAGGTACTACAAGAACTTCGTTCTCAAGGAAGACGGAAAGGTATTTGCTTTCGGCTCCATCAAGAACGATGAGCATGTTCAGTGGTTCAACATGACCAAGACAGTTACTGTTGCAGGCGATGTTTCAACCATCAAGGCAGAGCTCTACTACGTAACGGACAACAAGGAACTTGTAAGAGTTGCTGACGGTACCTGCACGACAAGCAAGGGCAAAGGAACATATAACTTCACTTGGGAATACAACGGTGTATCCGAGATCCGAAAGGGCCTCCAGACACTTAAGCTCCCGGAAGGCGATTATATCGTAAGAGAGTATGTCCCGAAGACATTCTACGCGAACAATAAGGATAACGTGCCTTATACCTATATGGTTCCCGAGGGGTTTACGGCTGTTAAGGATAAGAGCGGAAAGACCGTTTATTTCGAACAGAGTTTCCACGCTTACAATAACGAGAAGACCGTTAATTCCAGAAGCATAACCAACACAAGGATCGAGGCATCTCTTGAGATCCGCAAGGTCGAGCAGGCTGCTACGATCGACCGTGACTTCAGATTCGCTATCTACTACAGAGGCAATGAGGCTGAAGCCCAGAACATCGGTGTGTTTACTGACAAGTATTTCCTTGATACTGTTACAGTCCGCACATCAAAGGGTTCCGGTATGGCAAGCCTTAACAAGATTCCTGAAGGCTGGTACGAGATCGTTGAGATCCCGTCCGCAGGCTGGGCAGCTTCCTGGGTCAACAGTGATACCAACACTGCTGACGGCAAGCTCGTTCACGCTTCTTCTGAAGGCGGCACTAATGCAACACCGGTTATCCGTGACAACGTTGCACTCTTCGGTATCGATGTCCCGGGCGTTCTCGTTTATAACAAGATATCCATTGATGTCTTCGTTAAGAAGTACGACGCATGGACAAAGAAGGTAATCACCACAGCAGGCGATCACCCCGAGAATATCCACCTCACGTTCTATCTGTATAAGGATACGAACGGTAATGGCGTTCTCGATAAGGATGAGATGGGTTCTTATCAGGTAATGGTCGACACTGATGACGACGGCAACGTAGTCTTCAAGGACATCCCTGCAGGAAAGTATATCCTCAGAGAAGTTGCTACAGTCAACGGCTACTACTTAACAGCTCCCGATATTGCTTTCGAGGTAAACGATGCGATCAACTTTGAGGCACATCCTGCCAACACTCCTTATGCCGAGCCCGTAAAGGTCACAAAGGTCGATAATGAGACAAATGAGCCCCTCTCAGGTGCTGAGTTTGCTGTATTTGTCGACTCCAACGACAACGGCGTTTGGGATAAGGCTGACAAGAAGGCTCAGGTCTGGGTAGATGCTAACAAGAACAAGCTCATTGATGACGGCGAACTCAAGGAATGCGTCATGACCGAGATATCCAAGGGTGTTTACGAGTCTAACGGCGTGCTCCACTTCAACGATGGCAGCAAGGATTTCGGCAATAGGTACTTTATCGTCGAGGTAAACGCTCCTGCCGGATACTTCTTTGTTAAGCCTGACGGCACGTTCACTACTGAGAACACTTGTGAAGCTTTCACCATCAAGGCTAAGGATACGACAGCAGCTGATTTCAAGGTCGGCGTTAAGGAATTCACATTCCGCAACCAGACCGGTTCTGTCTATATCCACAAGATCAACGACAAGAACGAGTTCCTCTCCGGTGCCGAGTTCACCATCTATAAGGATGAGGAATGCAAGGTAATCGTTGGTAAACTCGTAGAAAATACCGAGAAGCAGAGATATGAGTACAGAGGCTTGGGCATTGGTACTTACTATATCAAGGAAACAGTCGCCCCTGAGTACTATATCGAAGATCCGAACGTGTATTCCTTCGAGATCACGACAAAAGCTACTCACGCCACAGTCGATAACATTGACTGGAAGCCTGAGGACGGCATTCGTGGCGACTTCCTGAACTTCAATCCTATCGTTAAGACGACTCTTACCGATACGGATACAAAGGCTCATGTTGTTGCACTCAAGAAGACGATCACTCTGGTTGATACTGTTGAGTATGAGGGCCTCATCGTAGGCAAGGCCTATGTGATGGAAGGCACTCTTTACGACAAGGCAACCGGAAAAGAGATCCTGGATGCTGAAGGTAAACCGATAACTAACTCCGTTACCTTTATCGCTAAGACGGCAAACGGAACTGTCGATGTTCCTTTCACGATCGAGATCGAGCTCGTAACGGGTAAGACACTCGTTGCAGCCGAGAAGGTCAAGCCGGAAGGTTCTGAAAGATACTGCGGTATCCACTATGATTTGAACGACGTTGAACAGACTGTTTACGTTCCTAAGATTGGCACTACTGCAACTATCGGCGGCGATAAGGCTATCTACCTTGGTTCCACTGAGGTAAGGGACATAACGATCACCGATAAGATCGCCTATAAGGGACTTGAGCCCGGAAGGACATATCGTGCGGAAGCAGCTCTTTACAAGAAGGACGGCACTCAGCTTATGAGAAACGGCGACCCCGTCATCGCAATGCTCGAGTTCACGCCCAAGTCTTCTGAAGGATCTGTGGAAGTTAAGATCACGTTCTCTTCCGAGGGACTTTCCGAAGGCGATAAGATCGTCGTTTTCGAGAAGGTTTACGATGTCGAGACCGGTATCCTTATCGGTTCACACGAAGACCTGAAAGATGATGGTCAGACAGTAACAATTCACTTCAGACCTTCTACAGGCGAGGTAATGCCGACTTATATGAAGTTCGGCGCTGCTCTCCTTTCCTTAACAACTCTTGTAGCGTCTCTCCTGATCAGACGTAAAAAGAAGCTCGCTTGCTGAGGGTAATGGTTCACTGCCCCGTGGGTCAAAAGCTCACGGGGCTTATCTATTGAAGGAGGCTTTATGAGAGATAGCAAAACACTTCGGATCATTGTCAAAACAGTATTGGTGGTCCTTTTTTTGCTTGGCCTGGCCTTTTCGTGTATCGGCTGGATCAAGAACCACGCAAGGCAGTCTGTTTCAAAAGAAGCGGTCAAAACGGTAGAAAGCGTTATTGAAGACGGCGGGAACCGGGACCAGAAGGTCACATTTGAGGTTCCCATATCAGACTTTCTTGCAGTCGATGGTGAAGCCGGAGAAGACGACACGACGCTGGATGAGCTCTTGCGTGAGATGGGAGATCTTTCTTCCAAGCACGAGACATTAACGCTGATAGGGATACTTGAGATCCCCTGCATAGATGTTAAGGAACCTATATGGGATTCTTGCTCCTCTACTGCCCTGCGATTTGGCATCGGGAGATTCCCTCAGACAGCCAATATCGGAGATGAAGCAAACTGCACGCTCTTCGGTCACAGGATGAGACAGAGCAAAACCATCTTTTGGCAGCTCCAGACTCTTGAGAAACATATCGGCGAAGAAGTCATAGTCACAACCACAGACGGTATAAGACACACATACAAGATCTATGACACCGTTTATGTAAAAGATTCTGCGATTGATCCGTACTTAACAGCGGATATGTTCGACACTGAGCATTTGTGTCTCGCAACATGCGGCTACGGCCAAGACCCTTACAACAAAAAGATCTACAGGGCGAAGAACACGGAGTTCATCGTGATCTGCGTTCCAGTTAACTGACAAAAGGAGATATTCATATGACAAAAGAACAGGAACTCTGCTTTTACCTTATGGATAAGCATGTAGGTAAAGCCAAAGCGATTCACAGCAGGAAGCTGGAAAAGCGTTTCCATATCTGCCCGAGAACCGTGCGCACATATGTCAACAATCTGCGTAAGTCCGGCATTCCCATCTGCAGTAACGATAAAGGATACTGGATTGCTGAAAACCCAAATGAAGCGAACCAGACTGTCAAACGTCTGGGCGATTTTGTAGGCGAGATAAACAGCGCCAGAACAGGACTTGCGGTTGCTGCGGTTCAAATGAGAAGCATCACACAGATCACGGAAGAAAGAATCCGGATCACAGTAAAGGTTGGATAAACCATTTTCAGGACCTGCTCTCCAGTGATGCGGAGATGCAGGTCTTTTACATGCCCAAACTGGGCAAATAAATCACAAGGAGGTATCTGACATGGGTTCAGATGAAAACACAATGCTGAAGCCGGAGTGGTTTGCGGACAACAACAGCTGCAGCGTAAGACTTTTCGCTTATTCGTGCGCATTAAGCGGAAAAGAAGGCGGAGCTTTGGCTTCAAAGGGAGTCAAGGCCAAGGGCGGTACCGGCATCACCGGGTTAATGAAAGAGCTTGAAAAGACAAAGCTCGATGTATGAGAAAGGAAGGTAAAGAAACATGGATTTTGAAGAATTCAAGAACGAACTGATGGACCTCATCACTGAAGAGGTAAATGACAGAGGCTTGGAAGGCATCTCTATGAGGTTTGACTCGATCAATTCTCCTGATGGTATGACCGACAGGCTCATCGTATCTGTCGATGATTCGAAGATGTCTATGGCATTCAGGCTTAAGGAGATCTTCAAGGATGTCACCGAGGGCGAGAGCATGGATACTGCCGTCTATAAGATGGTAAATACCATCGAGGCAAACATCTCCGTCATCAAGACAAAGGAAAGCGATGTAAAGAGCTTTATTACCGATTACGAGCAGGTTAAGGAACACACTTACCTGAGACTTATCCCGGGGAACTCTCCCATCCTTGGTGAGACACCCCACAAGATGATCGAGGATATGGCGGTAGTCGTTAATATCCAGCTCGTGAACTTCTCCGATGAAAACGGCAGATCATGCGTAGTCGTATCTAAGCCCCTCATGGAGATGTATGGCATTGATGAAAAGCAGCTCTTTGCGGATGCCGAGAAGAACTCTCTTGCGAACGAACCTCTCGTTTTTACTCCACTCGGTGATATGATCAAGCATCTCATCGATGCTGAAGAGGTTCCGTCCCCTGAGGAAGCTGGTATCGTAACCTATATCGCTACCAACAAGAGTGGATTCCAGGGCGCTGCTGTTGCGGCTTATCCTGAGTTTGCTCAGAAGGCGGCTGAGGCAATCGGCGGAAGCTTCTATATGATTCCGTCCTCTGTTCACGAGTTTATCCTCATAAAGGATGATGGCAAGCCCAACGCTAGGGATCTCAACAAGATGATCAAGAACGTCAATGAGACAGTACTTGAGCCCAGAGATCTTCTCTCCGAGCAGTGCTATCACTACGACGCCAAGACAAAGGTTCTTGAAACCGGTCTCAGCTACGCAGCTAAGGTGCAGCAGAAGAAAGGCGGCGTAAGATGACCTACGAACAGTATATCGAGGAGACTACCGAGAACTGCAAGAAGGTCTTGATGGATTGTGCTACCGGCGAACTGTTGGATGTCGAGCACATGAGAAAGCGTCTTTGGGAAGATGACAGGGTCACTGGTGTTTACAGTGGCCACTGTACTTCTGTGCAGGGATCTGCAGCAGATAATATCAAGGATGTCCTCTTTGATGAGAAGTTCCTCAGGGATTTCAATGAGCGCGGAATGGATATGCAGGAAGTTATGGCTTATGGCGCTGAGGCGATCGATGTGGTCGCCAGGTGCCTGGCATTAAAGCATATCAGCATGCTCGAACTCCTTGAGCAGGAACATCAGAGGCGTATCAGGAGACGAAGAGAAGCACGGAACAATTCCGTGAGAGCGTAATCGAGGGAGGAGGATCCGGTTCGGGTCCTCCTCTTTTACATTGCGGACTTTTGCTCCTTTTCATACATGGCCACACGGCCAAATACTACGAAAGGAGTACACATCATGCAGTTAATAAGTGATGAAGATCTGGCACGCGCCCGCGAAATGGACTTGCTGACTTATCTTACCTATTACGAACCTGGGAACCTTAAACATGTTTCTGGGAATGTATATTCTACGGTGGAACATGACTCGCTCATCATAAACAATGGTAAATGGTGTTGGTTCTCACAAGGCATCGGCGGAAAGTCTGCCCTGGATTATCTGATCAAGGTCAAACATATTCCATTCCGTGAAGCTGTCGAAAGACTTATCGGATATATCTCGGAACCGCTGCCGCCGGTAAAACTTCCAGAGGAACCACCAAAAGCGTTCACTATGCCAGAACTTAACAGTGATCCGTCACGCGCCGCACAGTATCTTATCGGTCGCGGAATCGATTCTGAAATAGTTCAGTGGTGTATCGATCATAAGCTCATATACGAGACTACAAAATATCAGAATGTTCTCTTTGTCGGCTATGACCGTGAAGGCATTCCCCGATATGGTGCTGTCCGATCTGTCTTTGGAAACTTCAAAGGTGATGTTACAGGCAGTGACAAAAGGATCGCTTTCCGTTTGGTCAAAGCAGAACATCCAAGAAAGGTTCATGTATTTGAGTCTGTCCCGGATCTGCTCTCATACGCCACACTTGTCAAGTTAGAGGGCAAAAACTGGCATAAAGAGACATATCTGTCACTTGCCGGCATCGGTGGCAACGTTATTCCAAGAGCACTTGAGCAATTCCTTAAGGATTATCCCGATGTTACTCACATATATCTTCACTTGGATAATGATGGACCCGGGCGTAAGGCTGCTCAAAGGATATCGGAGATCCTCAGCCCTAAATATCACATAAGAAACTGTCCTCCGCCTGAAGGCAAGGACTACAACGAGTATCTGAAGATTCAACTATCAAAACCAAGACCAAAGAAAAAGGAGACTTACAAAAGATGAAGAAGTTTAAGAATGCGTTGGTCATATTACTCATGGCCAGTATGTTGGTATCGTCTGCAGGATGCTCCAAAAAGAATCCGGAGCAGACATCCGAAACCACGACTACAGAAACGACCTGCGGAATAGGCATACCCGAGAAGACCGAAGGATTCGAGTTCGGTGTTACCGGGATCAATTCTTTCGAGTTCACTACAGAATACGGAGAGAAATTCAGTTGCCTTTTGGTGGGCGTAACTTACACAAACCTCACCGAGAAGGAACAGGATATCAGCAAGAGAAACGTCGAATTGTATCTCGATAATGAGCAGATATTCTCCATGGAGTATCGTGATGAGCTCAAACCTTTTTTCGATGAGGGGCTGCTATTCAACGATAAAAATGTTAATCCCGGCAGAACAAAACGCGGCTATATCGTGTACCGGATCTACAAGGATTTTTCCAAGATCGATGTGTGTATGAACAGTGTGGACATTTCCGCAAATAGGAACGAAGTGACTCCTTTAGCAACGCCGACACCAACCGAAGCGACGGTACAAACAACAGAGAGCTCGGCAGGTCAGACAGGCTAAAAAGCCGCAGGCTTTTCCCAGGGGTCTCAGGGTCTCCCTGACAAGCTCTCCTGTGTTTGTGTCCGCACAAACGCGTTGCTTGTGCCTACATGGGACAACCCCGAAATGTACACACAGACTTTAATCGCGACAAAAGACAAGGAGGTACAAATGACAATGCAAAAACCATACAGAAAGAGGAGTAACAGACTCAATTTTTATCTGAGTGACGACGAGTACAGAGTGCTGTTGGAAAGCACTGAGAAGTCCGGATTATCCTTGAGCGAACATTGCAGACAGCTGATCAAAAACGGAAAAGTCACTGCTGCCCCACCCGCAGATTTTAGAAGACTGATCTGGGAGTTGAAAAGGATCGGAACGAATCTTGACCAGGTCCTCTTCAGGCTCAACTCGGTTGGTGATTACGATAAAGATGATCTCAAGAGTTGTATCGATGAGATCCATGGTACGATCGATATGCTTAACCGGACTTTCACTTCCCCGGGAGGTGGATGATGGCAGTAACTTCTATATGGGCAGTGACGGACCGTGTGGACAATGTGATCAAGTATGTTGAGAATCCGGAAAAGACGATTGAAAAACCTGAACTCAGTTCAGAAGCCATTGCAGCCCGAAAAGCTGTCGGCGATGTAATCAATTATGCTGAGAATTCCGACAAGACAGAACAGATGATGTATGTCACCGGGATCAATTGCTCGGCTAAGGATGCTGCAAATGATTTTATGCAGACGAAACTGTCCTGGCGTAAGACCGGAGGCAGACCCGCTTATCACGGTTATCAAGCTTTCAAGGAAGGCGACGGCGAGATCACGGCGGAACAGGCTCACGAGATTGGCATAAAGCTAGCCCGTGAGATCTGGGGTGACAGATTTGAGGTCGTGGTTGCCACGCACCTTAATACTGGCCATTACCACAATCATTTCGTCATAAACTCCGTATCATTCTTGGACGGTCTCAAGTACCGAAGGACCAAAGCTGATTACGCTCATTTCCGCGCGGTCAGCGACAGACTTTGCAGAGAAGCAAAACTCCATGTCGTAGAGCATCCTTCAATAAGGAAGCGGAAAACCTACGATGAATGGTTGTCAGAAAAAGAAGGACGTTATACCGTGCGTGGCAGAATCCGCGAAGATATCGATAATGCGATTTCAATGTCGTGCTCAGAAAAGCAATTCGC
>JAEEGL015207751.1_pt1 | contig 12996 bp, 10 predicted proteins | sample 9134231 | NCBI WGS metagenome assembly JAEEGL01 (sample SAMN16246548, study PRJNA631951) | gut metagenome | biome: gut microbiome; feature: rumen; material: fiber-attached | host: Bos | place: Iran: Karaj | collected 2018-10 | reverse complement strand
TCGCTATCGGTTCAGCATAACGTTCATCAATAAGCATCGGCATCTGACAGCCGTTGACGATACATGAGATTTCACCTTTTGCCGACGAAATCATGGTAGCGGGGATAGTACCCTCGTCATGGATAATCTCCGGGACATAGTCGCTTTCCGGAATCGGAGTATTGACCAGATCAATCACTTTGCCATCCTCAGTGCGCTTGATGGTGGGTGTATCCGAAGCCAGGTTGTTGATAAGCTTCTTGGACACATAATCCGTACGTAAAATCAGGAATTCCAGTCGGCGGTTCAGCTGGTGGGCAGCCTCTTGACGGCCCTTGTCGGTCATGTGTTCAATATAGTCGCACTCCAGCACAGTACCTTCGGAGAAGGAATAGGGAACACCGTCGACGCGGATGGTCATATTGCGGTCGAGGACACGCGGCACACGTTCCGCATACCCTTTGGCCACCAGACGTTCCGGTTCGATGCCACGAGAGATGAGGTAGTCGACCACCGACTGGGCGCGGCGTTGCGACAGCGTGTCGTTAGTAAGGCCCAGGAAAGGACGGCAGTCCGTATGTGCACGGAGTTCGATGACCACATTGGGATTGTTGACCATCACAAGGTAGAGGTCCATCAGCGAATCCATAAATTCCTCCTTCAAATCCCACTTGGCGAGGTCGTAACGGATTTCCGGCAGCACCACAGGCTGTTTCGGCACCGGTTCAATACGGAAATCGTGAACAATATCCTTGTCCGTAGTGTAGCCGCAAGTGCTCTCAGAACCCTCGATGGAGAAGTAGTCGACCTTCGAGACATACATCTTGTAGACCACGTTGCGTCTGATTTGTTCAACGCCAAAGCGATAAAATCCCTGCTTGTTGGTGTAGGTCTCATATTCGCTGCCGTCGGAACCCACAATGCGCACCTTGGCTTTTTCCACAAGTTGCATGGATTTCTCGTCACGTATGGTACCCTCTATGCTGTACAGCAGCGGAGGCAGCTCAAAGTAGAACAGGTCATCGTTGACCGGCGGGAGTTTTTTGCCTTTTTTGTCCGTCTTTTTGTTGTGCGGATCGTCGAAGGGGCGGTTCGAAGAGAAGAATCCGCGTTCCAGCATGTAGTGGTTGTCTCCCGGGTAGTAGACGATACTCATTTCATCGTAGGAAGAGTTGATGGGGATACCGAGGTTCTCCGGCGTAGACCATTTACGGCCCGACTTTTCGGTACGGAAAATATCCAAACCGCCGACGCCCGGAAGACCGTTGGACGAAAAATAGAGCGTCGTATCGTCACGTAGCGTGGGGAATACCTCGCGTCCAGCGCTGTTGACAGCACCACCCAAGTTGACAGGAGTACCGAAATCGTCGTCCAGCGACTTACGGGTCACCATCCAAAGGTCATAATCGCCGTATCCGTTAGGCATATTCGATGAAAAGTACATGGTCAGCTGGTCGTGCGACAATGTCGGGTAGAGATAGTTGTAAGACGTGTCGCCCAAGTTGATGCGGATAGGCTCCGACCACTCGCCATTCATCTCAGCTTCGTCGTTTTTCTTGCCCTTCTTGCCTTTGGGCGAATCGAGGGAAGAGGAGCCCTTTTTGGAATAATATACAAAGCAGCCTCTATCCTCATGTTCCATCTGGTCGCAACGGGAGAAATAGATGATATTGCCATCGGGCGAGAACCAAGCCTCACCTTCATTGACAGGCGTATTGACAATGCCGCCCTTGTCCAGAAGTTCCACATCGTCCGTCCAGTTGCCCTTGCGGTCCTGGAACACATAGAAGAAATCCGAGAAAGCCTGACCGGTCCAAGCATCGTGTTTGTCGTTGCCATCCGTAAAACGCGAGGAGGTGAAGACCAATTTGGTAGTATCGTCACCGATAAAGCGCGGAGCCCAGTCGTTGTAGTCCGTCGACCATTTCTCCAGTTTGCGGATATTGTGACGTGTACGGTTCATAAAGAGCTGATTGACATAGATAATGGAAGCTTTCCGCTGTTGTGCCAGCTTGTCATCCGGCACCAACTCAAGATATTTGGCATAATATTCGTCCGCCTCATCAAACTTGTTTTCAAACCGGTACATCTCAGCCATATAGTAGTACAACTTCGGCTCAGTGGTATAATATTTCTGGTTGATCAGACGCTTGTAGATACGTTCCGCTTTGGGGAAGTTGTTCATCAAGCGGTAGCATTCACCCATCTGGAAATAGCAACGGTTCTTTTCAGCCTTGTTGGAACTGATTTTGTTGTAAGCTTCTTCATACTTCTCCAAGGCGGCGATGAACTGTTTCTGGTTGAATAGATCATCCGCCTTCTGAGCCAAGCTTTTGGTCTGAGCAAAGGCCGTAGACGCGAAAAAAAGTGAAACTGCAAGCAGTAAAAAACTTTTTTTGAATGTTTTCATATATGATACTTTTTCTTTTTCCTGAGTATATTTATATGATTACCATTGCATTAAAGACAACAGTAAAGTCGTTTTAACGCAATCAATCAATTTGCTAAATTACACATTTTTTTTGAAAAATGATGTTTTTTAGCAAATAAAAGCAAAAAAAGGGAAGAATCTACAGAAAAAGTTCCGCGTAGGAAGTCTCGGTTTCGTAAAGTTTCAGTGAGAAGAGACGAACCCCCTCGGGGAATTTTCCGTCAAGCAATCGGGCAAAATAGAGGAGCAGATTCTCACAGGTAGGCTGAAACGCAGAGACAACCATCTTGGGTTGGTCATCCGGACTGTCGACCCCTTCGAGCAACGACAGGTATGGTGAGTCCTCTGGGAGCATCAGAGCATGGTCCAGCGGTTCTATTACCTGTTGTTCGACAATATGTTTCAAATCCGAGAAATCCAGAACCATGCCGTTTTTTGCCGACTGTTTGTCGTCCAACGGGAGGCCCTCCACCGTTACAAAAAGTTTGTAATTGTGGCCATGGATATTGCGGCATTTTCCGTCGTATCCGCACAAGGCATGTGCCATTTGGAATTCGAATTGCTTGGTCAGATGTAGTTGCATCGGGAAAGGGGTTTAAAAGGTTCTGAAAGGTTAGGGTGTGTTACAGGATTGCTCCGAGACATTATTAAACGCATAACGTCAAACATAGAACGTTAACTGGCAAAAAGGTCTTTGGACTTATTCAGTTTTTCTGCCACCATTTTCTTTGTGATGCGGACTTTGGTGCCCTTGAGCGTAGGCAGGTCGAACATCAAGTCGTTCATCACAGCCTCGACGATAGAACGCAGTCCGCGTGCACCCAATTTATAGGCGACCGCGGTATCCACTATTTGTTCCAGTGCACCCTTGTCAAATTCCAACTCCACGTTGTCCATTTTGAAGAGCGCCTTATACTGTTTCACCAGCGCGTTTTTCGGTTCCGTCAGGATGCGTCGCAGCGCGTCGCGGTCGAGCGGGTTAAGGTGCGTGAGTACCGGGAAGCGTCCCACAAGTTCGGGAATCAGTCCAAACTTTTTCAAATCCATTGGAAGGATATATTTCAGCATGTTGTGACGGTCAATCTCCTCGCGTGTCTTGGTACCGTTGAATCCCACCACATTCGATTTCATTCGCGAGGCGATATCGCGTTCGATACCGTCAAAAGCACCACCCGAAATGAAGAGGATATTGCGTGTATTCACTTGTATCATCTGTTGTTCCGGATGTTTGCGTCCCCCCTGGGGCGGCACATTGACCACGGCGCCTTCCAAGAGTTTGAGCAAGGCCTGCTGCACGCCCTCTCCCGACACGTCACGGGTGATGGAAGGGTTGTCGCTCTTGCGGGCTATCTTGTCAATCTCGTCGATAAAAACGATACCCTGTTCCGTTGCCGCCACGTCGTAGTCGGCAGCCTGCAGCAGCCGGACCAGCACATTCTCCACATCGTCGCCCACATAGCCTGCTTCGGTCAGTGTCGTGGCGTCTGCAATGCAGAACGGCACATCCAGCATACGTGCTATAGTCCTAGCCATCAGTGTTTTTCCTGTACCAGTCTCACCCACGAGGATGATATTGGATTTTTCGATTTCCACGTCGTCCGTATCGTGATGGCTCTCCGAATATCGCAAACGCTTGTAGTGGTTGTACACTGCCACCGCCAGCACCCGCTTGGCTTCTTCCTGACCAATGACATACTGGTCCATCAAATCCTTGATTTCGGCAGGCGTAGGTATCTTGTTGTGGTGTTTGTGCGGTTTTTGTTCCGCCGCTTCATGTTGGTCGACAATCATGGATGCCTGATGCACACAATCCGAGCAGATATAGCCGTCCAGTCCGGTGAGCAACATAGAGCATTCCGATGCCGGGCGACCGCAAAAAGAGCAGTAATCTTCTGATTTCTTCTTATTGGACATGAGAGAGGGTTAAAGTTAATTTACAAAATGGTCTTGGTACGTTCCTGGTCTTGTCGCAGGAAGATGAAAAGCATCATCGTGAAAGCCATCAGCGAGGAACCGCCGTAACTGAAGAACGGCAGCGGGATACCGATGACCGGCAACAGGCCCAGAACCATACCGATATTGATAAACACATGGACAAACAGAATACTCGCCACCGCATAGCCGTAAAAACGTGTGAAGCGCGAGTATTGTCGTTCCGCCAGTCGTACAATCCGCATCAACAATGCGATATAGAGCAGAATCACCACTGTGGCGCCCACAAAGCCCCACTCCTCGCCTACCGTGCAGAAGATAAAGTCTGTTTCCTGCTCCGGGACGAAGTCCGCCTTGGTGATGGTACCGTTCAGGAATCCCTTGCCCAAAACACCGCCAGAGCCGATGGCGATTTTCGCCTGGTGGACATTGTATCCCGTATCGCGCGTGTCGGTTGTCTTGCCCAGCAGCACATAGATACGGTCGCGCTGATGCGGCTCGAGAACATTCTCAAAGACAAAATCGACCGACATGGTAAAAACAGAACAAGCCAGGAAAAGGCCTATCGCCCACATATAGTGTTTCCGTGTCCGTTTGTTCAACCATACGAAAAGGTAGAACAGTGCAATGGCGGCCAGCGCGGCAATCACGATGTACCTGTTAAGCAACAGTGCCATAACAAAAAGAATCGCAGCAACCAATCCAAGTATCAGGATTTTGGGCGACATTCCCTCACGGAAGAATGGCAGAAGGAAAGCGCCGAATACCAAGGCCGATCCCGTGTCGTGCTGCAACAGTGTCAGCGCTGCCGGGATGAGGACAAAAGACCACGCAATCAACTTGGTGCGCAGCATTCTGTAATCGATGTCCGGCGCGCTCATATATTTGGCCAGCGCCAACGCAGTGGCGAATTTCGCAAATTCCGACGGCTGCAATCGGAAAGAACCCACATTGATCCACGACTGACCTCCTTTGATCACCTGTGCCACAAACAGTGTAACTACCAGTAGCACCAGCACGATCATGTAGATAATGTAGGCTGTGGATGAGAACACTCTGGCCTCCGTCATGGTAATTACCATCGCAATGAGAAACGAGATACCAATCCACAGCAATTGCTTCCCGTGGCGTGTCGAGAAATCGAACACCGCTGCATGCGATTCATCGTAGCAAGCCGCATAGATATTGAACCATCCGAATATCAGGATGACGAAATAGAGCAGCAATGTTATCCAGTCTATCTTGTTTTCCATTGACGATTACTTTCCTTTTACTATTTCTTTTTTTTCTGGGCGACACGTGTCAGCGGCAGTTTCTGGCAGGGGTTGGTCTCGCGGTACATCTTTTCAAAATCTTTCCGTGTCACTTCGCCTCTGATGTATCTTTCAATCACCAGACTGGCGATAGGAGCCGCCCATGTGCCACCCGCACCTGCATTCTCCACATAGACAGCCACCGCAATCTTAGGATTGTCCTTGGGGGCGAAAGCGATGAAGACCGAATGGTCTTTTCCTCTATTCTGGGCCGTTCCCGTCTTGCCGCACACGTCGATGTCCGGAATATTGGCCTTGTGGCCTGTACCACCGCCCTTGTGCACCACGTCGTACATGCCGTTGGCGGCAATCTCGAAATAGGACGACTTGATGCCCGTTTCATGTTTCTGGTAGAATTCCTCGTTCCGGGTGGAATCCGGTCCGTAGTAGCGCACCAGGTGCGGTGTATAGAAGTAGCCCCTATTGGCGACAATACAAGCCAGATTGGCCATCTGGAGCGGGACGACCATCACCTCACCCTGTCCGATACTGTTGGAATAGATCGTGGAGAAAGCCCACCGTTCTCTTCCATACCACTTGTTGTAGTACGCCGTGTCCGGAATGTTGCCCGAATTGACATCCGGCAAATCGATTGCCAAACGTGTTCCGAACCCGAATCGCTGCATATAGTCGTGCCACACCATCAGTCCATACTGGGCATCCTTGTAGATGCTCTTGTGTTTTCCCTGCTGGATGATGCGGCGATAGGTATAGTAGAAATACGGGTTGCACGACATCTTGATTGCCTCCTGTACCGAACGGGCGCTGGGGTGCCCATGACAACCGATAACCTTGTCACACACAAAGCCCTGTCCCGGGGTGATGACCCCCAGGTTGAGCGCTGTCATCGCCTGTGCCACCTTGAAGATGGATCCCGGCGGATACTGGGCTTGGAGCGCCCTGTTAAAAAGAGGTTTGCTGATGTCTTGCAGCAACATCAGGTAGTTCTCGCCACGCTTGCGTCCCACCAGCAGATTCGGGTCGTAACAAGGCGCCGACACTAGTGCCAACACTTCGCCTGTCGACGGCTCGATGGCAACGACGCATCCACGCTTGTTGGCCATCAGTCCTTCGGCATATTCCTGCAAACCGGCATCGAGGGTGGAGTACAGGTTGCCGCCTTCCACCGCCATGGTGTCGTTGGCGCCATTCAGATAAGGTCCTATCTCCCGGTTATGGACATCGACGTGCATGATTTTCTTGCCCTTGATGCCCCGCAGGATGGTCTCGTACGATTTCTCCAGACCGCTCTTGCCGATGTAGTCGCCCTGGCGGTAGTAGTGGTCTTTCTCGATGTCATTCTCATTCACTTCGCCGATATATCCCAAAACATGGGCGGCAATCGGTTTCTCGTAGACGCGGAGCGTGCGCTGCTGGACATAGAATCCGTGGAAACGGTACAGGTAGTTCTGCCACGATCCGTACTCCTCTTTGGAAATCTGTTTCATGAACACCGAAGCTGAATAAGGCGAGTAGCGACGTGCCTTGTCCATCTTGCTGTCGAAGTCGTCGCGCGTAATCCCCATAACACGGCAGAAGAGGTTCGTATCCAAATTCTTGACCATTCGGGGAATCACCATAAGGTCGTATACGGCTTCGTTGTACACCAGCAAATCGCCATTCCGGTCATAGATAAGGCCTCGTGCCGGGTACTGAGTTACAATGCGCAGCGCCTGTTGGTCGGCAAGGTGACGGTAAGTGTTGTCGAAAATCTGAAGGAAAGCCAGACGCACAACAAAGATAGCTCCCACCACGATAAAAATGATGCGGAATACCGCGCTTCTTTCTTTGTACTGGTTAGTCGACATGGGCTACCTCCTTTGCGTTTGAATCGTTGGTCACACACACATCCGTCCCTATCGGCATCCGCATAGCGGAGTCGAGTTGGTACAAAGGTTCTGTGACGTACGGGATATAGTAACGCATGGCCAGCGACATGGATTCATAGTATTCCCGCTGTTCCTGCAAATCGCGGCGTACTTGGGCCGCAAGCGTCTCGTATTGGTGTCTGTCTCCGGCAAGCGCGTACGCTTTTGCCACCCTGTAGGCCATCGGCAAATCGCAGAGCTGCCGGACCGGTATTTCCGACTGCAACGTGTTCAGCAGTTCCAGTGCCTGCTGCGGCTTTCCGTGGGCTGTCAGGTTCTCCGCCACCAGCACCGCGTTGCGCCAGTACTGGCGCAGGAACGAGCGACTTGTTTCATCAATATGGACATCCGTCAGCGGCTGCCAATGGAGACGTTGCGTCATCAGCCGATGGGAAGTCTCCCAGTCAACACTGTCGGTCGAAATGGAGTCCAGACGATAGGCCAAGCCGCACAGTCTCATCCGTCCAGCGAAATAGTCTTTACGCTCGTCGTAAGCATACTGGCTGAAATAGACCGGTCGCTGTGCTTCGTTGTTGTCCAGAATCATCTTCATGCGCCCGAAGGGACCCTTTTGCCGCCAGGCGTCGCCCGGCATCATGTCGCTGCCCTGCCGCATCAGTTGCTGACGGGTGGCGGCACAATAGCTCTCCGTTCCCAAGAGCGAGAGGTTAATGATTTGCACATCCGTCCGGATGCCTTCCACCTGCTGCAGATACCACAGCGGGAACGTGTCGTTGTCGCCCAGCGTGAAGAGAAGGGCGGCATCGTCGCACGAATTGAGCAGATTCAGCGCCGAGTCGCGGGCAATATAGCGGCCCGAGCGGTCGTGGTCGTCCCAGTTCTGGCAAGCCATCAGCGTCGGAGTTCCCAGAACCGCCAACAGCGCCACCAGGTTGCCCGCCTTGCGGAGTCCCTCACGTTTGTAGCGATGTGTCAACAAAGCGTAAGAACCGACACCTATCCAGGCTGCGAAAGCATAGAAGGAGAGCACATAGGCATAATCCCGCTCCCGCGGTTCGTAGAGCGGGTGGTTCAGATAGACCGACAGTACGATGCCCGACATCAGGAAGAGCGTCATCAGCGACCAGAAACCCTTCTTGTCGCGCTTGGCATGCGCCACAATACCGACAATAGCCAGCAACAGAGGCAGCAGGAAATAGCGGTTGTGTGCGTCGGCCGACATCGAAGAAGGCAGCGGGCGCGAGATGCCAAGATAGAGCCTGTCGATGGGCGGGATGCCCGTGATGAACTGGCCCCGCTGCAGATTGCCGAAACCCTGCTGGTCGTTGTACCGACCCGAGAAGTTCCACATCAGGTAACGGAAATACATGTAACCCAGCTGGTAGGAGCCGAAAAGCATCAGATTGTCGACAAACGACGGTTTGTAGTATTCCTTTCCTCCCACATTGACCATTTTGCCATGCCGGCCCGTCCAGTCGGTATAGTACTTTTCGGCGTTGGCATGACGTGCCCACATGCGGGGGAAAAACATATCCATTTCGGGGGCAAACACCGGCTTACCCTCTTTATAGGAGATGATAGGGGAATTGAAACAGCGACCGTACAAGAGTGGAGCGTGTTCATATTGGTCGCGGTTGATGTAGGCCTTCAGATCCTTCCAAGTGGCAGGATTGCCCTGATTGATGGGCGGGTTGACACGGGCACGGATGGGAAGGATGGCGTAGGTGGAAAGACCTGTTACAAAAAGCAATAGCGAGAGTAGCGCCAAACGCACTGTAGCCGTTGCCTTTCTCCGCGGCATCGGCTCCGACGATTTCTTTTGTGCATGCCGTTTCAGCAGAAATATCAGCACCCCCAGCGGCACCGTCAGCAAGGTCAATTGGTGGACACCTACCGAGAGACCCAGCAGCAACACCGTCAGCAGCACCCAACGCGGGGCATAGCGTCTGTCGTCGCATTGCGCCCATCGCACCATAGTCCACACAACGGCGGCCGAGAAGAGCATCGACAGGCTGTACACCTCGCTCTCCACCGCCGAGAACCAGGCCGTGTCGCAAAACAGGTAGCAGGCGCTGCCCGCAGCGGCGGCAAGCCAGGTCTGCCAATGGCATTCAGCATCCTCATGCAGGCGGCTCAGCAGGCGCACCAGTGTCCAGAAAAGGAACATCGCCGTTAGCCCGCCCGCCACAGCCGAGAGGGCGTTGCTCCACCATGCCAGTCGCGACACATCGTCGCCGGCAAGCAGCATGAAGCAATGGGACAGCAGTTGATAGAGCGGTGCTCCGGGAGGGTGGCCGATTTGGAACTTATAGGAAGTGGCAATGAATTCGCCGCAGTCCCAGAAACTGACAGTCGGCTCCAGGGTAAGCATGTAGACCAGCGTGCCCGCCACAGCGACGAGCCATCCAAAGATGTTGTTCAGTACCCTTGATCTACGCATCCCCATCCTTTCAAAGAGTTACCAGTTAACCACCGATTTGTTGAAGATATCGTCACAGAGTTCAGCGACAATCTCGCTCACCAGCGAACTCTCCACCGAGGAGAAGTTCAGCTGGGCGTTGTAGTCCCGATAGCGGGAGAACGACTGTTCGAAATTGGCGTCCGGGTCGCAGTTGTTGACAAACTTCACCTTGATGGTGATGGTGAGCCGGTTCATCGACACCTCGTCGCTCGACGAAAGCGCAGCGGCGCGAGTGGTATAGGCGGTGATTTCGCCCGACACTTCCAGGTCGGCATCGCCGTTGACCACGTTGAGACTTGTCTGCGAGGCGTACAGGTTGCGGAGGTCGTCGGTAAGCTTCTGGCTCAGCTGCGGGTTGACCGTAGTGGCGTAGTTGGGGAACGCCGCCACCGAGATGGTCTTGGCGTTGGGCGGAATGGATGCGCCCGTGAAGCTATAGCCACCCTTGCACGCCGTTATCAGCATGGCAGCACAGGCCAGCACTGTCAGCACCCAGAATCGTATATGTCTGCTTTTCTCAAACATTGTGCGAGTCGTTGTCGATGTGTTTTTCATCCTCCATCTGCCAAAGGAGGTAACCCGCCTGCTGCTCCATATAGGTCAGCACCGCGTGTTTGATGTTGAGGTCGTTGATGGCGCTGATTTCGTTGACGATTTCGTCGATTTTCTTTTTGATATTATTGTCCATATAAGGCTTAATCGATTGAGGATTACAAAATTCAATACACAAGGAAGCCTCTGCTTCCTTGTCAACCAAAATGCAAAAATACGCTTTTTTTAGAGAATAAATATAATTTAAGCAAAACAATTCATCCTTCCGGAACGAGGATCACCGATGCATCGCCGCTGACCAAATAGGGAATCTGGCTCTGGGTGTCGACACATCGGAATCGGGTACGACGCTTCTCAAGCGACCGGAAAAGGATCTGGGGACGATCCTTGATACGGAAAAGAGAGCCCAAAGGCAAGTCTTTAAGCATTGTCTCGTTCGAGATTTTGTCGGGCGCATCCGTCAACCGCAGCTGGCGTTCCAGTTCTTTGCCGAGGTTACGGTTAAGAGGAATCTTGCCGACATATTTGGACAAAAGCGGACGAACCGCCTCCGGAAAGTGCCCCTCCCGGCTGTAGGTCAACAGCAGCTGGCGGTAGTGCTCCTGCCACTCGTGACCGTGGGGCTGCACCTTGCGGCCATATTGGAGATAGGTGTTGAGATGCGCCATTTCGTGGAGCAGCACCAAAAGGAATAAATGGGGCGTAAGGTCGCCGTTGACGCTGATTTCGTGATATTCGTGCCGTGGCTGCGGCATACGGTAGTCACCTAGCTTGGAGTTGCGCTTGCGGGTGATATGGAGGTGTACCGCGTGGCTGTTGAGATAGAGGTAGACGGAATCAACGGCACTGGGCGGCAGATAGTGCGACAGGGTTGCCTTATACTGTTCCTCTTTCGTCATAGCTGACAGCAGCCTGCGCTGCGCTCGGTTGTTGTGTTACCGTCTGGGAGAAAGTGGGACAGTTGCAATGGCGGCTTTTGCGGTTCTTGTGCATGTGGACTCCCTTACGGCTGCAGGCAGAGAACAGCAGTGCGACGCAAAGCAGGAGGAGGAGTGTCTTCAGAATGGGTTTCATACTGCTAATAACGGATGGAGTCAAAAAAAAGTATTTTTTAGGGGGTCGGCATGTGCTCGATTCTGTCTGTACCAATTGTTTCGCCGTTTTCAGGCGCACCGACATTTATTACTGGCGTACTACCTATTCTTGAAACAGCTGGCATTCCCATAAGAACTGGGGCACCTCTTTTTGAAAGTGCTATTGCTCCGATAGTAACGTTGTCGTCTAAAAGGCTGATGGGAAACTCCTGTGCGCGATAGCCGACATAACTTACAACTAGAAGATACTTCCCCTTGGGAACGTTGATAGTGAAATTCCCTTCCCAATCCGTTTTGGCTCCTGCGACGGGTTCACCATCCTTCTTTTTTAACACCACATTGGCACAAATCAGCGGACCCAAATCTGCACTGTCTTTGACACAGCCTTTGAAGATACAGGTATCTGATGCGGATTGGCGTTCTGAAAGGATGTGATGATTGTCCTTCGGTTCGGGCATTACCGACTGGGCCGCCGCCGTCAGGGAGCCTGCCGTCAAACCCACCGCCATACCGGCTATCATCGCCGCTTTGCCCATCGCGGAGCGGCACGAGAGCTCCTGCTCAAGGTACTGCAGCTCCGCCTCGCAACGGGGACAGGTGCCTTCGCATTCGCCCTTGTAGTTGCATTCGGGTATATCCAATAGGATATCGTTCTCTTGAGCGATGTCGCGACGAATCGCTTTCAGCTGTTCACAAATGTCTTTGCCGTGGTTTTCCATTGCTTATTTGTTTATTTGAATATAACCCCATTTGCCGTTGAAACGTACAGGTGCCAGACCCTCATGGAAATCTCCAACACCACCAAACTGTGTTGGCACAACCTGTCTCCCGGTTTTATCAATAAAACCGTATTCTTCCCCATTAATAAAAAACCACGAATACCCCTCTGAGAAAATCATATATGGACCGCCTTCAAAAGGTTCGATTACTGCTGGAATTACCATCCTGCCTGCTGTGTTGACGAATCCATATTTTGTACCTGTTGAGACTAAAGCCAGACCCTCAGAAAAGTTATTACACCAAAAGTATTTCGCAGGAATAACCATCCTTCCTGTTTTGTCAATAAATCCCCATTTGTCTTTTACTTCCACTGCGGCTCGTCCTTCATGGAAATAGCCAGCCGACTCTTCGTATTTCGCAGGAATAATCATCTTGCCAGTTTTGTCAATAAACCCCCACTTATTATCTACTAGAACCGCAGCAAGTCCTTCAGAAAAACCCCTTGCTTCTTTGTATTGCGCTGGAATTACCCATTCTCCTGTTTTGTTGATATATCCCCACTTGTCATCTTTTTTTTGTGCTGCAAGACCTTCATGGAAACCAATGTCGTAATCATAATGGGTTTCAACGCATTCTGTAACTCCATTAGATATGCAAAAAATAGCCACAAATTGATATGTCGCTG
>JAEEGL013972537.1_pt1 | contig 12996 bp, 7 predicted proteins | sample 9134231 | NCBI WGS metagenome assembly JAEEGL01 (sample SAMN16246548, study PRJNA631951) | gut metagenome | biome: gut microbiome; feature: rumen; material: fiber-attached | host: Bos | place: Iran: Karaj | collected 2018-10 | reverse complement strand
GGCCTCGGCGCCACCATCTCGGCATGGTGGATTCTGGTGGCCAACGCGTGGATGCAGTATCCTGTAGGCTGCGAGTTCAATCCTGACACGATGCGCAACGAGATGGTGTCGTTCCTTGACGTAGCCCTGTCGCCATTTGCCGTCGATAAGTTCTTCCATACCGTCATCTCGGCATGGATTATCGGTGCCGTCTTTGTGGTGGCCGTATCCTGCTGGTATCTCTTGAAGCGGCGCGACACAAAACTGGCCGTGCAGAGCATCCGCATAGCAGCCATCGTAGGTCTTGTGGCCTCGGTGGGTGCTGCCATGACCGGTCACAAGTCGGCCCAGAGCGTTGCCGAGGTTCAGCCCATGAAACTGGCGGCCATGGAGGCGCTGTATGATGGTGGCATAGATGTCGGTCTGACAGCCGTGGCATGGGTGAATCCCTTCTGCCAGCCTGACTATGTCAATGATGCCGAGCCGCCACTGAAGATAGAGATGCCTTACGCACTGTCGTTCATGGCTACCAACGACATTCACGGCTATGTACCCGGCATCAACGACATCCTGAACGGCTATACCACGCCCGACGGCAAGGTGGAGCCCTCCGTTGACGAGAAGATAGCACGCGGCAAGAAAGCCATCGAAGCCCTCGCCACCTATCGTAAGCTGAAGAAAGAAGGTGCCAGCGAGGAAATGGTCAATGAGCAATTGTCAATCATCAATGCCAACATGCCTTACTTCGGCTATGGCTACGTGAAGGACAAGAAAGACATCGTGCCCTACGTGCCCGTCAACTTCTGGGCATTCCGCATCATGGTGGGCTTAGGCTGTCTCTTCATCCTGTTCTTCGGCGTTCTGGTCATCATGGCCTTCGACATCCCGCTGCTGTCTGTCATCACGCGCCGTCTTCTGGCAGCCATCGGCATCATTCCTGAGACGGAAGCCGACAGCACCGGCATCACCGCACTGCCGGCATGGCACTACTGGGCAGCCATTGCCCTGGTGCCGTTAGCCTACATCTGCTCGGAGAGCGGATGGCTCGTCGCGGAGTTCGGCCGTCAGCCGTGGACCATTCAGGACATGCTGCCCACATGGGTAGGTGTCAGTGACATCGGCAGCACGTCAGTAGCACTGACCTGCATCCTCTTCCTGTTCCTGTTCACCCTCATGCTGGGTGTGGAAATCAGCATCCTGCTCAAGCAAATCAAGAAAGGGCCGGAATACGGCGCTACGCTAAATGAGAAATGAGTAATGACAAATGAGAAATTATTGAAGCTATGACATACGAATTCTTACAACAATATTGGTGGTTCCTGGTTAGCCTGTTAGGAGCACTGCTGGTGTTCCTGATGTTCGTACAGGGCGCCAACTCCATGGTGCGTTCCCTTGGCGACACAGAGGAAGGCCGTCGGCTCGTGGTCAACTCCACCGGTCGCAAGTGGGAACTGACGTTCACCACACTGGTCACCTTTGGCGGTGCCTTCTTCGCATCGTTCCCCCTCTTCTACTCCACCAGTTTCGGCGGTGCCTACTGGCTGTGGATGCTCATTCTGTTCACCTTCGTGCTACAGGCTGTCAGCTACGAATTCCAGAACAAGCTCGGCAATCTGCTTGGTGCCAATACCTTCCAGATGTTCCTCGTCATCAACGGCATTCTGGGTCCGCTGCTCTTAGGCGGTGCCGTCGCCACGTTCTTCGAGGGCAGCAACTTCATCGTGGTCAAGGACAATCTCATCAACGGCAACTCGCTCATGCCCGTCATCAGCCACTGGGCCAACGCCTCCCACGGTCTCGACGCATTGCTCAACCCGTGGGTGCTGGTATTCGGCCTGGCTGTCATGTTCCTGGCCCGTGTCCTGGGTACGCTCTATATCATGAACAATGTCAACGACGATGACATCCTGTCGCGTGCCCCCCGTCGTCTGCTCGGCAATGCCATTCCCTTCCTCATCCTCTTCGTGGCCTATCTGGTCCACCTGCTGGTGAAGGACGGCTTTGCCTATGACCAGGCTGGACTTATCACTATTGAGCCGCTGAAGTATCTGCACAACTTCCTCGACATGTGGTATCTCCTTATACTATTATTAATAGGTGTAGTGCTCGTCCTCTGGGGTATCGCTACGGAAACGTTGCGCGGTAGCGAGTTTTTCACTTCTCACTCTTCACTATTCACTTTTAGCGGAATCTGGCCCGCAGGCATCGGCGTCGTCCTCGTCGTCCTCTCCCTGCTGCTCTGTGCCGGCTGGAACGGTACGGCCTACTACCCCTCTACCGCCGACCTTCAGTCATCGCTTACCATCGTCAACTCCTGCTCCAGTGAGTTCACGCTGAGCACCATGGCCGTGGTCAGCCTGCTCATCCCCTTCGTCCTGGCCTACATCATCTATGCCTGGTATGCCATCGACAAGAAAAAGATAGACCGCCAGGAGATTGCCGACGGTCATGCGTATTAACTGCATAAAGATGATTGGGCAAAAAGCACCATAAGCACATCAGTTTATTGCCTCTTATTGCTGCGCATTCATGGTATCGGCCGTGAGTGCGCAGCAGCATATTTGCTGTGCCATCTGGTTAAGAGCCAGACACATGGAACGCGTTAACGGAACACGCTCATTCTGGTATTCCCAGGGTGCCATCATCAGGAAACGACCCTCAGCACATGCTTCATAATACTGATGTCCTGGCTTTGAAAAGGTATTGAATCCCCACGGCGTCAGAAATATCTGGGGAAGCCCCGCATCCAAGACAGCTCGCATCACGGCCTGCTCACCCTTCGATATAGCAGGAGAAACTATCACCGTTCCCTTACGTGCCAAGGACAGGAAATGTTCCACTTGCTGTTTCACTTCCTCATCTGTAAGACTACGCGACAACTGTACCTGTAGCTTATCTGGATAATTCAAAAGAAACACATTGCCTATAGCAGCGTAACTTTGCGCGGCAACAGTAATACCGAAACGGACACGGAACAAATCAGGATAGGCACGGCGAATGGCGAGGCGGCGGGGGTTATCATACAGATAACCTTTCCATTTTTCCAAAGTGCTGTAGTTATGCAGTATCTTGTCGTTGTATTTGGGCTCCCATAGCGTTTCACGGCCTATTGGCTGCGAAGAATTCGCAGCGTACGAGCGAAGGAGGTTAGCATACTCACCATCCTCACTTGCCCCCGCACGTTCCCTTTCCTCTGCACCTTCCCTCGTACGCTGCGTTTCCAACGCAGCCCCCACTGCGCCTTCCCTCGTACGCTGCGTTTCCAACGCAGCCCTAAGCAGCCTGTTGCACCCTATTTTGAAGCCCTTTATTACCTGCCCGAGATGGAAATCAGTCTTTTCGCGCACATACAAAATACCATGAAGATGGTCTGGCATTACCCGACACGCAATAACAGCCACCTCCTCATAAATGGTCGAAATACCAGCCCATTCATCGGCAATCGCCTGCCCTAAGGGAGTCAGAACGATGTGAGGAGCATTGGCACTGCCCTCTGGAGCCTCGGCATCCCCTGCCAGTCTCCCCAGCAAAGGGCAACGGCCGTTCACCACCAAAGTTATCATGTAAAACCGCTTGGAGTGATAGTCATGCGTCTCACTCCGTCGTTTCATTGACGGAACCTTATCACCCGCAAACTTTCTTTTTTCCTCCTCTCGCTTACGTCTATTATCATCTGACATACACCTTCACTTATTACACCTGTTGCCACTATCTTCCTTACCTCCCCATCAATCCTTTCCTTGTACGCTGCGTTTCCAACGCAGCCCAAATGTGTCATTTGCGCTTTACACCAGCCTTCGCCATGGCAGCAACATACTTTGACGCGCTCTCATTAGTCGGGTCTAATTCAAGTATCTTATCAGCATAATCCAAGGCTGTCTTACGATCATTAGCAGAAAAAGCGTTGTATGACATCATATATCTATATGCCATGATAAGTCTTTGCTTGTCATTCTCTGTAAGTCCTCCAGCTTTTTCCAGCATGAGGGAAATATATTGATTTACACAAGGAATTCCTGCGCCTGTATCAGCGCCTTTATCTAATTCAAGGAAGTAAATATTATACATTCTAAAGAAGGCAAACGTTCTCGCATTGTCTTTATCTGCAGAATTAATCACTGCATCTTCAAATGCTTTATCTGCTTTCATCAGAATCTCAACTTTCTCCCCGCCATTTAGTTCTTTTGCCCATTCCAAGAATATATTTGCATAGTTATAGTACATAAGGTCATTAATTTTACCTTCGGCCTTACGTTGGTCCATGAACTTTTTATAGAAATCTATTGCTTTTTGATATTCTCCCAGGTTCGTATATTCTTTTACACGTGCTGACATCATCTGATTGATATACAGATTGGTATTGCTACGGTTTGCTTCTGACAGATTCGGCATTGACAGAATCTTCTCATAAAGTTGCATGGCCTCATCATACTTTTTTGTACCCGCCAAAGATGCAGCATAGTTAATCGTATCAACCATTTCAGTATTTGGAGTTCCTACTTTGGGATTATCAGCCAATTCCAAACGCCCATACGCCTCTAAAGCTTCCTTATACTTTTTTAATCCCACCAATGTACGGAAATAGAAACGGTTCAGTGCCAAGGACTTGGGAAAATACTTCAGTCCTTCCTCTGCCTTTGAATTACATTCTGCAGTTTGTCCCGAGAAATACATACTCATCACCATGGTCTCTATTTCTCCCTGGGTCATATCCGTCATCTTCATGTTGCTGTAGTATTGTGCCACCTCAGCACGATACTGGTTGCCTCGCACATCAATCTTATCATAGATACGGGCCACGTAGCGGTCCATCAGGAAATTGGGGTCCAGCGCCTTCAGCTCGGCCAACTTTTCCTTGGCCTTTTCTATGTCAGTACGAGCCAAAATCTCGGCCTCAGCAATATACAGGGTAGAGTCTGACCGGTTATTCTTCAAGCCACGTTCCAGCCAGTCCATCGCCACATCCGACTGTCCGTCATAGTCGAACATGTCGGCTGCCAAGACGTATGCTTTTGCGTAGGACGAGTCCGTCTGTAACGCGGCACGGATGTACTTCAAGGCCGTTACCGTATCGTTTTTGTGGAAGTTACGGTACTTATGCGTAGCCTGTGCGTTATACCTGTTCTCCTCTGTTGTCTCGTTATAGTGGTAGTATGCCTGGGCGATACGTGTTCCCAATGCGGCGTTGCGGTTGTTTTTTTCGAAGACATCGTTGACGATTTTCGTCACGATATAGTCTTGGGTAAACACACGCACGATGGTATCGACCGCTGCACCGAGTGCGCGGATGTCGTCCTGAGCCTTCACGGTGGTTACCATGCATGCCTGCATGATTAGCAACAATATGATTTTCCGTCCCGTATGTTTCATAGTCTTTTTCCTTTCTCGTTCTTATTTTGCATCGCCTAAGCTGTACTGGACACCGAAATTAATCGTCTCCATCAGTTTCAGTCCCGTGAAGTCTATACCCGGCATCTTGGTGGACAACAGCGAATAGACCGTGGGGCTTAGGTAGAAGCTGAGGTGCTTCTTCCAGTGGTATTCCAGTTTGAATCCCAGATGTGCGCCGAGCGACATCTTACCCTTGGTGTCGCCGTTAGGTACTACGGTATGGTTTTCCATGATACGCTCCAGCGGCGATATCTGGCTATTGTAGTTCAGCATCATGACCAGCGTCGGACCGGCATAAGCCGACAGGCGCAGGCGCTGCGGACGATAGTGCATCATCAGGTGGTTCAAATCGACGATGGCACCCGGTGAGATGAGTAGCAATCCGTACTTATGTTCCCAGAGTCCGGTACGCTCCACGGGGGCATTGCCCTCCTCGGGGAAGTCCATGTTATAGTCGGTATAGGCCGTCAGGTTGGTACGTTTCAGTCCTGCATACTCTATGCCAAGGCGTCCGCCAAGGGTACGGTCTATATGGTAGATACCGAACACCTGTCCGTTGTACGACAGTCCGGCACCACCGGTATATCCGCCTTCCGTCTGCAGGAAGTTCATACCCAGTGCACCACCCACCGTCCAAGTGCGCTGTCGGTCCACAACGAACTCCATCTCGTAGTTGTGCGGATAGAAACGGCGGTCGTCACGCTGTTCTATGGAGAATCCGAAGTTGATGGTCACGTTGTCGTCCGAGAAACGCTTGTACCAATCGACATTGCTATATGGAATGTTGTATTCGTTGTGCATGAAACGCGGCTCCACGAACACCTTCAGGCCTTCCGTCGGCTGGTACCACAGGTTGATGCCGCCACCCCAACCGAAGGTGCTACAGCTCAGCGGTTCACTCTGCGTCTTCTGCAGCCATCCCTTCTCGAAGCCTGCTGCCACATAGACACCCCACTGGCGGTCCCATCGGAAGTGCTTCAGGAAACCAAAGGGGTTGATGATGGCTTCTACACGGAAGCCCAGATAGGCATTGTGGCGGTCGATGGTATATTCCGGATTGAACGTAGCCGCTACGGCATCACTCCTGACCTTGCGCCACACATTGGTACGCTGGAACAGCGTGGCACGGATTCCCATACCCGGTGACAGCCACTTGCCACCGCTCAGCGCCACCTCTGTACCCATTGTCTCGCTCATGCCCAACTCGGGTGAATTCATGAACGAAGGTCCCGTAGTGAACTGCAAGAACCACGGCTGCTGCCAACTCTCCAGGCGTCCGTCCTTCGAGACCTGGTCGTAGATGGTGTCACGTTCCAGAATCAGCCTCTTCCACGACTCCTGTGTCAGATTGCTGCGCAGATAGTAGATATAGTTCAGGCTGATGCCGTAGAAAATATCCGTAGAGCGCCAGTTACGCTTGCCGCTGACATCCATCTGGTCAGTGCCCAAGCCCACGTAGGGTTCCAGCGTAACATACGCTTTCGGACCTGTGAAGCAACGCAGCTGCAATCCCATGTGTACTTCGCCGGACATGGCAGACTCATGATGCATCTTCGAGTACTGGCCACCCACGCCAAGGATGGCTGACAGGTTCAGTTTTCGGGTAGGATTATAGCCGTCGAAGTAGCTCGACAGGTCGTAGAGATATTCTGCCTTCAGACCGTAAATATTCAGTTTGTAGTCACGCTGTTGGGTATATCCCCACGCAGCATGGCCCAACAATCGGACGGAATGCCACTTGTTGAACAGTTTGCCGACGCCGAACTGTACCGTCGGCATACCGCCGAACTCAAAGTCCTTGGAGGGCGGCATGATTTTCTGTCCGCCGGCACCCAACTGGAGGTAGATGTTCTTCATCCAGCTCTTGCCTTTACTGAAAGTCTCACCCTCAGGCATATAACGACCCTCCATCACGTCATTGATCAGGTTGTGACCCTTCACCATGTCGCGTGGCTTACGGGTAGAGTCGGCCTGGAAACTGCCGTCCTCGTCGTATTCGTCATCCTCACCGTAGCGTGTCGTATCGGCGGGAATCGTCATCGACGGCAGCACGGGCAGTGCCCGCGACGGGCTGGCAGCCGTCATCAGCAGCAGGGTCAGCACAAACAGCAACTGTCTCATTATTTCTGGCCCTCCTCGTCCTTTTTCTCATCGGCAGCTTTCTCGTTGCCATCAGCGGCAGCGTCACCATCCTCCCCTGTCGTGGGCGGTATGAAGCCGATTTCCGCATCGCGTACCTTCAGCAGTTCAAACATCTCACGGTACAGCGGGCGGTTCTTGATCTTGTACTTGTATTTCTTGCGCAACTTCTCGTCCACCAGCTGTTCAGCATGGTAGTAGCGCCAGAACTCCTTGGTCTTGTCCAAGTCGAAGGCCCGCTGGAAATAGCCGAAATACTGCGGAATGTCCTTGAACTTTGTCACATCCACCGCTGCGGCCTGCGGAGTCTCCTCGGCAGCTGCATCCTCCTTGGGCTCCGGCTTCTTGGCAGGTTCCAGTGGCGGGTCTTGTCCGTCGTGTTCCTTCTGGTATTTCAGCAGTTTAGCCTGATACTCTTTCAGCGCCTTGGCCTTGGCGGGGTCAGTATATTGTTCTGCTTGATAATCATAGAGTTTATCGTCGCTCCACTTATAGAACGTGGTGTCTGCGGCAGCGTCCTTCTTCTTGTCCTTCGGTTCACTGGGCGTCACTATCAGCGGCTGTTCCTTCTCGATGTTCAGCGCGGCCAACAGTCCTTTCAGATACCACTTCTTGGGATTGTCATCAGCCATCTTGTCCACCCACATCGGAGCGATGTCGCGCATCTTCCAGTCCTCAATCTCGGTATAGAGTATGGCCTTGTTGTCATCGCTCATCTCCAGCACAGCAGCCTTGGCCCGCTGGTATTTGGCCTCGTCAGCCGGTGTACGTGCCTTGAAGTGCAGGGTCTTCAGGTTTATCAGGTTTTCCAGCTGTTCCAGTCCTGAGTCCATCTTGTTGTTGCCTTTCAGCCAATCTATCAGGAACAGGGCGGTATCGGTCTTCTGTTCCATATAGTACGCAGCGGCCTGGTTGGCAATGATTTCGTGGCGGTTCCACTGAATCATGCCACGTGAGGCCGTCCACTGCTTCACATCGACGCCACTCTTGCCGTTACCATAGCGCTTCAGGTCGATGAACGGACGCAGAATCTCCACATCCGGCGTGCCGCGCTTCAGCTGCATAATGGCATAGCGGTTGCAGACGTAGGGGGCGATGATGTTCTCTATCTGGTAGTCCGGCTCGCCGGTAATCTCACGGTAGGCCATCACGGTGATGGTGTCCAGTTCCAGACTGTCGGTAATCATGTCGAACAGATTGTAGTAGTCACCGTTCGAGAAGTGCTTGGTAAACTCCAGATAGTCGGGCTTGTTCTTGTAATATTCCACCACACACTCGTCGGGAGTCATCACATGCTTGGCCTGATACATATACGAACAGCGCATGGTACGCTGGGCAACCAGCACCGGCTCGATGTCAAGCGGATAGAACGGCAGGGCCTTCATACGGCTGGTCAGCGACTGGTCGTCGCCCCCACCCTGTATGATTTCCTCCACGGCCTGTGCCTGTTCCTCCTTCTGCTGTTCGCGCAGCGTGTTGGCCACGTCCGTCCAGGTATATACCTTGATTTCCTTCTTCGGCGTCACGGGAATCTTGCCTGCCACGATGCTCTGGGCCACGGCCACGCGCTGGTTGGCAAGTTCCTCGTTGCGCTTCATCGAACCGTCCGGCGAGGCAGCACCCATAATGGTCACCTGGGCCAGTGAGTTGCCGTAGCCGCGGAGTTCCTTGACCAACTTATCCTGCGTCACCATGTTCAGCGAGTCCTGAATCAGTCGGCTGGTACCCATCTCGAAGCGGAGGTCGATCTTACGGTCGCGCTTCTCGAACTTCGACTCAGCGACCTCGTAGAACTCCTGTGTCAGCGGCAGTTCCGACGTTGCGGCATCAAACGACAACATCTTGAACGGACGGCGCTTCAGACAGGTGCCGTCGTTGTCCTCGAACTTATAGACGTGGTGGAAGTCCTCAAAGGCATAGGTGAACGGGCCGCGGAACGAGCGGGCCTTCATGGCAGACGGTTTTGGCCACACGATGATGGTATCCAGTTCAAAGGTACGGTCTTCGCGGAGAATGGCGTTGGTACGATAGAACTGGGCCAGTTTGTCGTTTTTATCGTAGTTATACGCCATGCGGCGGTCCTGCTTCTCGTGGTATTCCTCACCCTCGTAGATCATGCTGGCACAGTAGCCCAGCGTGTCGTCCGTCTGGCAATCTACAGCGTAGGTCTGAATGAGCATGCGAGAGTCGGAACGGGCCGTGCCCGGGGGGATCAGAATATGAATGTGGAAACGCTCGTTACCGTCATCGGCATCATCAGTACTGCTGACGTTGATGGCCACCTGCTGTGCCTGACCGGTCACATCGACGCCCTTCACCTGTTTCAGCTGCTTGGGAATGTCCTTATACTGTTCCTTGCCCGCCTGCAGGTCAATACGGATGTACTCACCGATTTCCGGAGCCACCATGATGATGACCATCGAGGGCAGCGCGTTGGTCTTGAAGTTTCCCTTCGGGGCTCGTTTGTCTATCTGGTTGGCCTGGCGCACCTCGTCGATGGCCAGTTCACGGTCTGTCTCGCTGTCGGCATATTTGTTGATGACCTCACGGAGCTTATTTTCCACCTCGTTGGCCTGCTTTCTGGGCATCACACCGTAGAAGAGACGGTCGGGGGCGTCAATGCGCTCGTTGGCATCATTGACAAACTTCACGTTACCCCTGACCTGCATCATTTCCTCATCGACGTTCTGCGCCGCCATCGTCAGGGGAAGGATTATAAGTAGTAAGGCTAATATCTTTTTCATCTTCATCAGTTTCCGTTTTGTTATTGGTTGCCTGTTATTTCAGAATATACGTCACCGAAACACCTATTCGCGTCGGCCATAGGTAGTAGCCCTTGGCGTTGGCACGCTGCTGACCGTCAAGCGTATAATAGGTGTCGTAGCTGTCATGTTGGAAATACTCCTTGCGGTTATACATCACGATGCCGAAACCGCTGTGAATATCGATATTCAGACGGCGCGTCAGATTGATGACGTAACCATAGGTCAGGCCAACGCCCAAGGCATAGCCGTCATAGACCTTTCCTTTGTGCGTGATGTCGTAAAGGGCACCCAGGCCACCGACACCCACAAACCATTTGTGGATGGGACGTCCGGAGAACCAGTATCGGTACTCGGGCTGCAAGGCGGTAATCTTCGCTTCCTTGAGCATTCCCAACCAGCTGCCACCGCAATAGAATCCGTTAAGAGCCACAGAAGAATAATTACCCGTCACCAGTTCCAAACCCAGCGACGGAGCCATCAGCAAATCACTCGTTGCCTCAGTTCCAACCACGAACATCTGTGCACGTGACACAATCGTCAGTCCCATGAGCACAACAGCCAGCAGTATTCTTCGTTTCATCTATTATTCTATAGGTTTTCCGTGCAAAGGTAAACAATAATTTTCAATTCACAAAATTTTTAACGGGAAAAGACAACAAGGACAGCGAAGACAACTATTTCGCCACAATTTTATGGCCCTGTATGATATATAAGCCCTTGGATAATGAGGCAGAAGGAATGCGGCGGCCACTGAGGTCAAAGACGCGAGTGTCACGATTGACACAGTCTGATTTGACGAGTCGTATACCACTGGGCAGTTGGATGGTGTATTCCGCTGACCTGCTGGATCCTTCAATCTCTTCCAACCCATCCTCTTCTGCACTGATGTAGGCAATGACCATATATTTGCCATCAGGCTCCAGGTCGTCGAACTGGAAGGGGATGGTCTTCGTCTCACCAGCTTCTATCCTAACGATTGAATTAGTTCTTTTCAGACTATAATAGCGCTTACTGGCGGTATTATACTGAAAGATGAAAAAGGAAATCTTGTTGTTGAAGAACTCCGTATCGTCATTCCTGATGGCTGCCTCACCCCTCAAGACCGTTTCCTCGATGATTTGTTCACTATTGGCATTGACGGCCCTCATGCTGACTGCATAGAGCTTCGGCTGGCGTTCTTCACCTACCGTCACATTACCTGTCCACAATGCCTCCCCGACGTTGGCATTGCCCCGAGCAGGGTCAATCTGGCCGAACAGTTCCAACTGATACGCCCCCTCATCCTCAAGCACGAAATGCATCTGCACGTCGTCAGTACTGCCGGCATCAATGTTTACCCCAATGCCGAGTGACAGGACGCCGTCAATAAAAAGATAAAGGTTGCTGGTTGGCAACGTCCCAATATTAGTAACATTGACTGTCAGCGTAACCATATCCCCTGAACGCATATTCCCATCCATCGTCACCTTGTTCACCCTAAGTTGGCTCTTGCCCGTAACATCCGGTCTGAGAACACTTGCCACTGGTACCATCGCATCAGGTTGCACCCATATCAAGGCCTTCTGGTCCATGCTGTAGCCACCCATGCCACTGCTGCCGCCAATCCCCGTTCCGCCGGGATTAGCCTCAGACAGCTTATAGTATCCGTCATAGTAGCCGCTCCATCCCCAGTTAAAGTGGAAGAGTCCGTCGTGATAACCGTCGATGATAAAGGTATGCGTAGTGCTACCGTCGGCAGCCATTGCCGTCCCCGAATACATCACGGGTCTTCCTGCCTCCAGTTCACTGTAGATAAGTGCCTCCCATTCTGCCGCTGAATAGCTGTTGCGAGACACCACCACGCTGTTAGGATTAAAGCCGAAATACTGTGAAAATGCAGTGCTTTTCATTGTAGCAAAGGTATTCTCTTCCGTGTAGCAGGTTTCCAATGCCTGTCCGCAGTACCGCATCAATTTCGATACCGCATCCACCGCCGCACCCGTCTCTCCCGGCTGATAAGCATCCTTCATCCAGTCGTAGTCGAAGGTTGTAGCATTCAGTGATGGTATGATGACTTCGTAGCCGTCATCGTATGGATGCGTAGTGCTGTATGCCGTGCCCTCCTCATCAAGATAATACCGATACGAGGGAATGGCAGTTGATCCTTTCCCTGAGGCCCAGTATTTCATGATTTGCGCCATGGCCGTGGCTGCCGACCCTGTAAAGTCGAACGTGTTTTCCGTTACCGGACTTTGTGGAGTCTGCCCGTTATATGGAGACGTTTGGTCCCAAGTCGATTTCACCAAGGGGGCAATATCATTGTACGGTTGCTGTGCCATGGCCGTCATAAACGTACATGACATCAGTAACACAGCGATAGGAAAACGTTTCAGCATCATCGGAAGGTCAGTTAGAAGGAGTCAGCGTCATATTAATTTTATATGGTGCACAGGAGGATAGTCCCTGTATGCACTTTAATTTCGCTACAAAGATAGGGATATTTTTCCATTCCACAAAATTTTGGAGCAGCGAATGCAGTAGAAAACACATTTTCATACTGCTGAGTCATGACAAAATTGACCAAAGGTCAAATTTTTCAAGGGAAAAGTTGCATTTCCTGCACCTACGCTCATTATCAATGAATTACGCAGATTTTCCTGCACCTAAAGTTGCACCATAAACTACAGTACCAGATTTTGTCCATGTAGCTGGTACTGTCAGTCCAAGCAGCTTGGACTGACAG
>JAEEGL013823350.1_pt1 | contig 12996 bp, 13 predicted proteins | sample 9134231 | NCBI WGS metagenome assembly JAEEGL01 (sample SAMN16246548, study PRJNA631951) | gut metagenome | biome: gut microbiome; feature: rumen; material: fiber-attached | host: Bos | place: Iran: Karaj | collected 2018-10 | reverse complement strand
CATAATCAAAACATTGATTAGCCCAATTTATACCATTACGTATATTGTATATTGCCTGGCGACTAACACCAGAATATGCAATAATTTTGTATGGTGAATATCCAGCCAGTAATGCTTCAAGTACTTGTTCATATTTATCTAGATATTTTTCTTGATTAATACTAGATCTATTTTCACGTATATACTGTGGCCATAAGGCACTCGCTATTACAAAAGAACTTTTACTTTTTCCATGTTTAAGTGTACTGAAAAAGTCCTTGGATACCCATAGCTTACTATCGCCTTTAGTGTGCATAAAGTCTCTCATTATGTTATACGAAAATCTAGCCATAATAAACATAGCACAATAAGCCAGCCGTGATACTCTTAACGACATATCACACTTAGTATAAGTAATAGCTGATGCATTATGTACATATGTGTATAATGTACCTATGATAATATCAAACTGCTTATCTGACAAACGAGAACCTAGATATTTTCTAACAACTAATGTGAATTTATCATTAGGTATATTGTTCAGGATTCGAAGTGCAGCTTCACGATCTTTTTCCATTTTGCTATTGTTATTAGTTACTAGGTTAGATGTTATAACCACAGGCTGTTTAACTACTGGTGTTGGTGGTTCAACCTTAACCTCCTTCACGGTAGTAACTACTGGCGACGCTTTAGTTACTGGTGTTTCAATAATCTCAATACAGTCCTCCTTATACTGTAAATCAATTGTACCGTTAATATTGAAAGAAAAAGTGGATTTAGCCAATTTTAAAATTAGTTCCATAATTTACTCCTTGTCTACACTAGACATAAGTATCTAAGTAACAAAATTGTTTTACGATGATGGTAACCTTACCACTCACAACTTAGATGAATAAGGTTATGAAACACACCTTATTCACGAATATTATATATAATCAAAAAATAAATGAAGATACTACCACCCTAGTAGTATCTTCATATAAACTATTTTCTATTCTTAAAACGTCTATAAGTACGAGGCCATCCTCCAACAGCTTCGTAAAGTTTACGATAACGCCTACTTTTAGCTATACGTACCTGGTATACACTTTCAACTGAGATATCTAAAGTATCTGCTATATCACGATTACTATAACCTTGCTTTAACATCTCAACTATACGGTCTAATGTTTCAGCTGAAATAGCTATTCGTCTATGATCAGCTAAGGTATAATTACGATTATAGCTTAAGGTCATATTACCTGCACTATGATCTAATTTACCCAACACAATATCTACAGTATCCGTTTCAAGATGTACAGTAACTTTAGCTTCTACTTCAACTTTAATATCGTTAGCAAATCGTACGATTACTTTAGTCATATATTCAAAACTCCTCTTACATAACACAATGAAAATAACTGTAGAGTGCACTAAGGTACTCTACAGCTACTCGCTATATGTGTTTAAAGTTATTGCTTAAGTGAACGGTCTACTTTAGCTAAAACAGTATCGATCTACTTTAGCTAAAATAGTATCGATAATCGCCTTAGCGACAGCATGAAGTGCATCATGTCTATCCTCACATAGGTTAGCCTCAAGGTCAGCACTATTCACGATCCTAATATCTTCTGTGCCAATAGAGATTAGTGGATCTTCCCATTTATAGAAGATTCTACGCTTATCAAAAGCTACCCACACCATTGGTTTATCCGGCCCAGGTGCAATATATGTTGGTAGAACATAACCACAAGCACCTTGTTTAGATTGGCTAATATCGATATCGTGTGTAGTAGTAACAACAATATCATCATCATCCGGATCGGGTGTAGTAATAGTAAATTTTAGTATAATTTCTCTCCCACAAACTGTTGTTACAATTTGCCCACAAATACCATCAGCGAAGAATTCATCATCAACTGTTACTAATACATTAAAACCGTTAACAATATCAGAAGATGAACAATCTAACTCATCTAACCGACAATATATAGCTGTTGCTAACGCTGTAAAAATATTAACCACTACTGGTTTCATACTCACTCCTTTAATAAATTAAAACAAGATAGTTAAATTACTATTAACTATCACCAATATATCAAGGGAATTATATATAAATATAGTTAACATGAAAATAACTGTAGAGTGCCTTAGTGCACTCTACAGCTACTTACTATATATGCTTATAAAGTAGTAATGTCATATATCGGGACATAATCCATTATACATAAAAAGCACCTGATAAACAGGCACGTATACGCTTAATGCGCTCGTCAATTATTTCGTTAGCGTACTTATATATTTCTTCTTCTGTCATCTGACGATCACCTACTTCTAGCTTGAAGATAAGTGCTTTTTTAATAACTATGAAAAAAGGACATTTACTAATAAAGTAAGCTTCATCGGCATTGTGTATATGATTAATGACTGCATCAGCTAGAATATCATTTATAGCAGATTTAATCATGTTAGTATTCCACATAACAATATCACGCTCTTCTTGTTCTTCCATATTTCATTCCTCATAATAAATTACAACAAGATAGTTAAGTTACTATTATCCCATTCTAGCAATATATAAATAAACATACTCTGACCTTTATTAGGCCAGAGTATGCTACTATTTGTATATACTATATAAATTACTCTACTAAGTTAAGTGTTGCAGTAGGAGCAGATGATTCTCTTCTGGCATCGTATTGTGGATCAGGTGAATATGATCTGAGTGATAGTAACTTAGATACTGGAACACCTTCACCCTCTCTACGACCACATCTAGGACATACACCATCTGGGAAATATCCTACATAACCACATACAGGATCTCTATCTACTGGATGGTTGATAGCGAAGTATCCCATGTTGTTATCACACATCGTATCTACGATAGTTTCCAATGCATCCAGGTTACTTACAGCATCAGCATCTAACTCCAGATAACTGATATGTCCAGCCGGACAATACTGGTGATATGGTGCTTCGATCTGTATCTTATCCCAGGCAGATAACTGCATAGCTACAGGTACATGAAAACTGTTAGTTAAGTAGTCTTTGTCAGTAACACCCTCTATCGTTCCGAATTTCTTGCGAGTTAATCGCAGTAATCTACCAGAACAACCCTCAGCAGGGGAACCCATAACACCAAAGTTAAGCTTAGTTCTCTCAGATACTTCAGTCATAAAGTCATTCATATACTTAACTATCTTTAACCCTAATGCTTGAGCTTCTGCACTTTCACCATGATGTTTACCAGTTAAAGCTACTAGAGTTTCAGCTAAGCCAATGAACCCAGCAGTCATACTACCATGCTTAATCACTTCACCGATAGGATCATCAGGATGTAAATCATCACTACCAACATAAAGATGTTGACCCATCAGGAACGGATAATTCTTAGCTTTACGTTTAGCTATCAGATTAAATCTATCCATAGATAAGTCGACTACATCATTCAGTCTTTCTTCTAGTTTGTTGAAGAATAGATTAACGATGTCATCACCATCCTTAGCTTCCTGCTTAACTTCCAGTGCTATATACGGTAAGTTAATCGTAGTAAAGAATAAGTTACCTCTACCAGTTACCTGTTCTTTAGATGGATCATGGATATTACTGATAGTTCTAGTACGACAGTTGTGACTAACGATATCATCTACGTTAAATCTATCTGTAGATGTTTCAATATCGTAACCAACATACTGTTTATCAGTTATTGGTTCAATTTTATACACCTCACATTCATATGCATAAGTGTTACCAGTTGGAACTAATAAATCACCTACTTTAATATCCTTAGCCAGAGTACGTACAGGATTACCATTCGCATCAAGTACTGGTAACGGATGATCATCAGTTACAATAATGCTTGAACTGCGTGAAGAGAAAATCTCATGGTTCGGTGCATATTCACGTACTGAATAATGTATCTGATACCATTTCAGATTAGGATCTTTGAACACCATGAACTTCTTGATAGTGGTATAGCCTGTCTCAGATAACTCATCAGCTGTCTGGACACCTGGTACCAAATTGTAGTAGTAAGTATTCTCATCAAACTTAATAGGTTCTGTTGTTTCAGTTAGTTTATGTGATACTAAGAACTCTTCCATCTTTTCAAATGTTACGTTTGGTGCAAATAAACCAACTGAGTACGAAGTATTAGGGTAAGAAGTATTAGGGTAAGACTCACGATAATCGATATATATGCTACTACTACCAGTTAAAGCACCCATAGCAGTTACTTCAGTTTCAGGTCTACCAACTTTGTAGTACTTAAGGTTATATGGTGCATCTAAGTTTAAGAAGTTAGGGAATAACCTCTTAGCAGTAACTCTTAATGCTAATTTCTTAAGATCATAGTTAGGGTCACCTGGAGCACGGTTAACACCTTTCTTCAACTTAAAGATAGAGATAGGGAATATAGCAGTTTCACCATAACCTAACCCAGCTTCTACTGCAAGTAACAGATTACGTGTTACCATACGTCCTTCTAAGGAAGTACAAGTACCCAGATTAAGAGAAGAGAATGGTACCTGTGCACCTGCTCTTGAGGCTAAGGTACATAAGTTATGTACAGTAGCTTCCATAGCCTGATAAGTATCTCTTTCCGTATTACGATGTGCATACTCATACATGTTAGCTAATTGTTCTACTGAAGTGAAACATTTAGCCTCACATTTACTATTATTGATTAACCTGATAAGAGTATACGCTATCTGGTCATAACCGATATGATCACAAATCTTACGAGCTTTAGCAATATATTCATCTAACGGTTTGATGAAATGTTCTCTCAGATTATCCATACTGAAACACTCTACTTTATCGTAGTGTGCTTCTAAGTATCTAGCACAATTCCTTACGAAAGATTTAGCTACATATGGTGCTAAATCGTAATCGAAGGTAGGTATAGCCTGTCCACCACGCTTATAGTTGGACTAATATGCTGACTATATCACATACTGCACCTTACAGTGGTCAGTACTCACATTTTCGAGCAGTATCTATCTTCTGCCCTACTCTACTCTGTCACGATGACATCCAAGTTATCTAAATGAATAGGTATCTCTTTGCCATATGCATTTCGATAGTCGATTAACCTATGTCGATGATATTCCATTGGTGGCATATCTTCTATACGGAAAACAGATAACACTTTGACTCTTTCCCATAAGTGATATGGTAAGTCAGATGTGGTTATAGGACCTTTATAATACCGGTCATATAAAGAACTGATAGGTATACCAGTTACTTCTGATATTTCTTTCATCGGACCAGTATAGGAAGAACCATCTACTAATACTACACAAAACTTAGCATCTGGATAACATCTATGCTCATTAGTAGTAGCACGCATGATGTTGTTCTTATGGTCTGAGAACATTAGATTTTTAACCGTTAAATTAAGTGGGTTATCATCCAAATGCTCAATCAGAGTATAAGGTTTGTTACGTATCCTAGCTAAAGCAATAATCTTGTGTAATGTAGTAGTACATGCATGTTCACCAGCCTTACGAGTACGTAAGCTGACATATGGATACCCAACACTAAGTATACCTATAGTTGGATATTTGTTGTTCTTATTATCCCATACTAAGTTATATGAAGTCAACCAGTAGCACGGGTTGATATGACTCATACCACTTAGTTTACATATTTGCACATCAAGTGTATCTTTAATTTTACGTGTAAATATAAACTTATTCATGGATGTAACTCCTCATGGTTCTATTACATCACGAACAAGGATATATTCGACATGTGGCACTGGATTGTCTATATACCAGCTATAAGAGTATATAGGTTTCCCCAGTTAGCTAAGTATCTAAGTACTCATTTCCTAGTACAAACTTATGCGTATACTTAACACCCCTTAGATACGCAGGGTTAACGTGATTGTTCAATAAGTATTTCTACTTAAGGGCTCTAGTATAAGTTAAAGCAATCATTCTGAGAAGCCTGAATAATGATACAGGCTAAGGTAGATGCACTACCGATAGTAGATGGTGAACGTAAGTAACCATGCCCAGTAGCGAATCCGTTATCTAGTAGTTTACTTAGTGGTATCTGTAAGCAGTTAAAACACAATGCATAGAAATCTAAGTCATGGATGTGAAGTGCACCTTCTCTATGCTGTTTAGCATACTTAGGTTTGATTAGATTGTTAAGGTTAAACTCTTTAGTTACCGTACCACCGATTTTTAACATACTTCCCCAATATACGTTACGATATAACCGTTACCGTTATATCTCTCTATGTTACCATAGAGTTCAGACTATATCACAAACTGTAATTAAGGTTACAGTTTCCTATCTTTTCAGGCTCACTTGAGTCTTACGCTACTCATTCCCAGTAGATACCTATATCTACCTTGTTTTCGCTAGTCGTTAGGCATTTACACACTGTAGTGTGTGGTTAGCACGGTAGTTCATCCTCTATAGAGGACTTTACCCGTTTAGATAGGTTTTATCATATCAAATCACTTCGATATGCCACAGGTTTAGTTTATGGTCGAGTCACCGTCGATATTGGCGTTCTCTCTCTTATCATCATTGTCCTTACTATCAACATAGATAAGATCAGAGATAGTTTTGTTAACTACATTGTTAGCATTACGGGCTCTAGTTCTAAGATCTCGATAGGAAATATAACTCCTGGCCACATTAAAATCAGCCGCACTAAGTACCTGTTCAACTAAATCTTGAATATACTCTATATCAACGATACTACCATCTAGCATATTACTTAGTGGATTAGCGTAATCGAGTACACTAGATGCAATCTGCTCGGATAAGGTATCCTCTTTATCACCATAAGTACTGACATATGCACTATGTACTGCATTAATAATGCGGTGATAGTCAAATGGTACTACTCTACCGTCACGTTTTTTAACTTTTAGATTTGGTAAATTCATTTAAGCCCTCACTGAGTTTAATCATAAAAAGCTATTGGATAATGTTCTAACTAAAATAAAAAATATTTTACTCTGTAATTTATTAGAGAGCATAGATTTTATAGTCTATTTATCTAGGAGAACTAACTAACATGTCTAATATACCATTAAAGAAGAATAAATATCAGGAGTATCTGGATACCTTAATCAGTGAAAATACTTACAGTGTAGCTGAACAGATTAATACCTCAATAGAAATAGCAGGTAAAGTGCTTAAAGTTATAGCTATTGATTCAGGGTTCGATGAAGTTAATCCTAACTCTATAGTACGTACGGCTGAGCTGTATGGTGATAACAATAATAAAAATACTGCATTAGTCAAGTGTTTTGTAGCACCTATGAGAAGACAGCGAATTGATTTAGAATTGCTTGGTAATATTTATGCGTATCGTAATGGTAATGCTTGGGTATCTGTTGATCCAAATAGTACTGTTAAAATAAAAGTAGTTATACATGAACTTAAGGGTGATGTATTCATTAACGGTTTAGATCCAATGTACGATTTCTATAATAACAGAAATCTACAATGTAAGGATTCTTTCTCAGTACCATTAGCACTTAGAATGGATAACAAAGCATTTAAGCTTAACATTAAGAATATAAGAGAAATGTTGGATAAAGTTATTAAATTCTATAAACTTACTGATAACTTTACCTTTACTATTGATGATTATAACTTACTGTTATCTGAGATCAATAAGCTTAAAACTGAAGTAGCTAACCTTAAAGAAGAGTTAGCACATGGTGCAGTTAAAGTTAAACGAGACAAAAAGATAAATGATGCTATTCAGAATAGCATTAATGAAGCTAATATTCTCGGTATACACGATATCGATAAAGCTTGTGCTGAAATTGTAGCTACTATGACTACTTTAGGTTGGGTTAAGATAGAAGTTAAAGATGCAGTTATTGAAAATGTACGTCAATTAAGGATATCCTTTACTGATTGGAAAGTACATCCAGTATTGTTAAAGATAACTATCACCAGCAACAAGATAGACTTTTTCATAGCAAAATATGCCACACCAGTGGATGAAACCACCGGCGGACAATATATTAACTATGATCTGGTACATAGTTCTGTCACTCTGACAGATGCGATGCAGTATATTAAGACTGAGTTATTACCGTAAAGTTAATGCTTAACTTCTGTAGTACCTGGTTGAGGTACATCTGCTACTACAGCCTGCTTCTCTTCTGGAGTAGCAGGTTGCATATCTACTTCACGTTCATTTTGAACTTCCTGAGCTTTTTCCGTTTCAGGTTCTATCAACTCTCTAACCTTCTCAAAATTACCGTCTTTAACTAGATAGAGATCACCATAGGCAACACTACCCTTCTCGTTAATAACTGTACTACTAGTAAGTAGGTAGATAGGTCTAGTTCTACTGATGTAGGATAAACTACGCTTAAAATTAGTACCTAAGCGATCTATGTTAGATACCGTAGTACACCAGTATTTAGTTAGTCCTAACCCTCTAGTAGTTACATCTATAGCTGAAGAAGTCTGCATCGAGTTAGCGATAACATTATCCTGCTGTGGTATGATGCATACTAAATCACTTAGTAGTGACATGGCATTACCATATACTACTAAGTAACGTTTAGGATCTTTCATAAACTTACGTAATCTATCCTTCCAGGGTAACAATCTACGTAAGTAATCCTTAAGTAACTGTTCACTGCAACTATGTAGTATGATACTATCATTACCATATACGTTACTATCATCCATGTAGGTTTGACCTAATCTTACGATAGTCTTGCTACCCTTAATTCTCTGAGCTTCTAACTCAATTAATGGATTCTTATTATCAAAGTTATGTAGTAACCTGATTACTTTCCTACCAGTAAACGATATCGGTGTAGTTGTTATCAGTAACATATACTTATCTCCTAACAGTATCAGCAGTTATGTCATCGCAGATAGGGAACAGTACTGTATAGCAGGTGTTACCACGATAGATAGGGAGAGTCATCACAAACTTAGGTTTGTATAATGACTCTATGGTATCTAAAGCTTTCTTATATCTACGGATATGATAACTAGGGATAGTAAGATATCCTGGTATGTAGATATTGATTTCACCAGTTACTACAAAGTTACTGATAGTCTGTTCTGATAACTTAACTAGAGTATTATACTCCTCCGGTTTATACCAGTTATGCATGATCTGATCAAGCTTAGCTTCCGGAGTATCTCGATGTACTTTACTACATTCAACTTTCTCCAACCAGGAGAGGAAGAACTCTAAAGTATCTGAAATCATACTGAAATCATCAGTAGTACTATTATACCTGGATAGGAATAGTATATCTTTATCGTTAGGCCATTTAAATTCGTTACTTAATTCATCTGTCCATAACTTAGGATTGTTATAGTTAGTACTACCTAGAGTATAGATAATAATCTTACATTTAGCATGACCAGCATCTAACTCCTTAGTATCACCAGTAAGCGTAATAACTGGTACACCATGCTTCTCTACATCCCAGTACTTATCCAGTACATCATTAATCTTACCAAGTATATACTCAGTAGTAACAGTTTTAATAGTACTTCTATCCTGCAACTCTCCCTGATAGAGAGAACGATATTTTCTAGTAGGTGAAGCACTGAATGAATCGTATAAGTGCTCATCTACCTCTATATCTAGTTTAGTTTTAAGATATAGTAGAAAGTTATGGTTCTTATCACTTTCTACCATAAACTCTAGATTCTGCATATAGCATCTCCTAATTTACGATATTCGCTATAGGTTACTGGTATACTGCATATACAGCTTATAGGTGTAAGATAGTCCTGTAACCTAGCTGCTGCAACATCACACCAACCAGTAGTATCATGAATATATGTTTCCTTATCAGATACTTCATTAGTGAACATAGTAGATGCTACTACCGGTATAATACCTGAAACACACCCATAGTAGTTACAGATAGTACTATGTGTTGGTTTGTCCTCTAATGAAATTACGATAGGGTTAGGCATACCGATATCATACACATCTAATACTAACTTACCTAATAACTTAGAGGCAAATTTACGTATATGCTCGGTTTCATCTGTATCAAATACCAGCTTACTGATAGGATTAAGTAAGGTATCTGATAACTTAGCTAATGATTTAGCATCATAACGATGAGATGACTTTATTTTAGCCTGAAATGGTTTAGTAATGTGATATAAACTATCTAAGAGGAATGGTGGACATTCCTCATTAGCTTTATATACAGTACCTTTACCGTCTATATGCTGTCTAGTATATAAAGTAATCTTATTAGCTTTACGTAAGTTATGCTCATGTACTAGTATAAGTACGTTACAGATAACTGCTCTACGTAATTCCTTACTGTCATATACTACATTAGTGGTAATAGGTAACTCTTTAACTACTATCTCGGTAGAAACTAAAGATGTATCATGCCAGGTTATACTTAACATACATACTACAGTATCTTGCTGATCCAGTATCATGTAAGTATGATCATTCTTCACTAAGGTGTGATAGATCGGTTCACCCTGAAATAATTTATGATACAGTGGTTTATAAACAGTATCATACTGCTTACATAATAATTTATCTAATTCTGATAACATACCTAAACTCCTAACAAAAAATATGAAAAATCCTACCTACTATCCATATAGTAGGTAGGTATATTTTTATATGAAAAATAGACTACTCGTTCTTCAGTTCAACCTTCACGTATGGACTTACTCTCTCATCAGTACGATATCTACCTAATAAATAGAAGACATCAGCGATAACAAAATCCACTAATGCTTCTGGTTTATGTATATAGAAGCTCCTCGTACCACGATCAGTTACCGTACTATGCTGTGCGATATCTCGAGTTATCACATAAAAATCAGCATCATCTTCAAATGCATGTACACGTATATAGTAGCTAACCTCTACCTCTTCGGATAATGCTATCCATACACTTATATACTCATCATCAATATCTGCATAATCAGTATTACCTTGATGTACCGTAACTTTATCACAGAAGATTAATGTTTTACCCTCATGTATTTGTGGAGATGATTCATTAAACACATGTAAGTTATGTGCTTCCAGTATGTGTGATAGCCTAGTAGTAAGATAAACAGTTAAAATATCTAGGTTAAGTATACTCATAAGTTCTCCCATTGAGCGATTTTGAGTCCTAACAATTTATCCATAAGCTGTTTGGATTCCTCTTTAGTGTACCAGTTACAGATAGCTTCTTTAAGTTGTGTACTTAGAGCTAATTGATGTACCTTTTCTGGTGATTTGAATATATCTACCAGTACAGATAAGGTAGGTGCTTCGTAGATAATCTTACGTGCAGTAGTTAATCCTACTCCTGGTATACCCAGCATAGAAATCAACTCGGCTAATGAGATACTACGTGCTTTAGTTACCACAATATCTAACAGATCTTGTGATACAGAAGTTTGGTTATTGATAGGAATGAACAAATCACTTAAATTAGTGATACTGCCCTTATTAACAAGTTCAGCACATGCCTTCTCACCTATACCCTTAACACCTAATATATCCTTGATGATGTATTCCAGATTAGCTATTCTTCTAGCCTGACAGGTAGCATTACCACATACTAGATCATGCTTACTGAGAATAAGTGGTTGACCACATGACGGGCAAACTTTAGGTAAACCCTGATAGTCCTTACTCTCTATAACTTTACTAATCTTAGGAATCACATCAGCAGATCGACTAACACTAACTATACTACCAACACCTAATTTGTTACACTCAACAAACTGAGCATTAGCTAAGTTAACGTTAGTTACCATCACTCCATCAAAATTAGATGGCTCTATAACTGCTACTGGTGTAACTTTACCAGTACGACCTACTTTCCACTGAATACCCTTTACAGTAGTCTCCAGTGTATCTGCAGCAAACTTATAAGCTACATTAAACAATGGTGCATGTTTAGACCAACCGATCGGCTTACGACAAGCTGGGTTGTTCTGTTTAATTACAATACCATCAATGTTAAATAGTAACTTACTACGTGCAGCATAAGTCTCTCTAGCAAAAGCCTCAATTTCATCAACCGAACTGCATAATACTCCTTTAGGTGTACTAAAACCACACCATTTAAGTAAACGTATAGTTTCAACCTGTGTCAATGGTTTGTTAGATGTATCTATGATAGCGTCATAAGCATAAAACCTTAAATTACGCTGTTTAGTTATTTCTGGATTAAGCTGTCGTAAACTGGCAGCTGCATAGCTCCTCATATCAGCGAAAGGTTTTCTACCTAACTGCTTCATCGTGTTATTGATCATATTAAAATCATTACGATGAACTACCACTTCTCCTCTAACAATAATCTTAGCTCTAGTCATGATACGTTTAGGTAAACTATCTGGAAGTGTCATGATGTTAGTAGTAACATCTTCACCTTCTCTACCATCTCCTCTAGTAGAAGCTAGAACTAATTTACCATCTACGTATACTAACTCACATGCTAATCCATCCATTTTGTAATCACAATAAAAGGTATTAACATCCTCCATTTTCATTGTGGTTCTCAGCTTGTCGAATCTTCTCCAGAATCGAGTTAAGTCAGCCGTATTAAACACGTTATCTAAAGAATACATTATACCGTGATGAGTTACTCGTTTAAACCCTTTAACTGGAGGTTCACCAATACGCTGAGTTGGTGACTCAGGTACGATTATTGATGGATCTCGTTTTTCCATCGCAACGAGTTCTCGGTATAATTGATCGTATTCCTCGTCCGAAATTATCATAGCGTCTTCGTTATGATAAATTTGACTACATTTGTTTAACTTAGCTACCAGCTGATTGTATTTATCGTTTTTCTTCATTACCCTATATCCCTATTACTTACTCTCTTAGTAATATCGCATATTATCAATGGCAGTAATTAATTTTATAACAACAGTCTACCCAGGTCCTTATGACAGGACCCAGGTAGAACTAGCTATAGCTATAGATAAGAACTTGTTATATTAACAATTAAAGTCATCTTCTGTATTTGCAGCAGCTAAACGATCAACTTTCTCCTTAAGTGCTATAGCTCCTTCAGCAAATACTTT
>JAEEGL013306148.1_pt1 | contig 12996 bp, 11 predicted proteins | sample 9134231 | NCBI WGS metagenome assembly JAEEGL01 (sample SAMN16246548, study PRJNA631951) | gut metagenome | biome: gut microbiome; feature: rumen; material: fiber-attached | host: Bos | place: Iran: Karaj | collected 2018-10 | reverse complement strand
GATACTCAAGCCCCCGCTCTCCTGTGAAACTTTTGGGATGCCCCACCAAGACAAATATGTCTCGGTCTTGGGTGGAAATTCTCTTCAAAAAGTCTTTATGTAATCCAGGAGAGAAAAGGCAGTAGTCCCAGGTTTGCCATTCAGTCTGAATAAAGTATTGGAGTTTATCTTTCAGTCCACTTTTTTTCTCTGCTGTGGAAGTTTTGGCATCCAGGCTATTCTTCGCTGACTGACTATTGTTGAGAATCCCTAACACCCTTTCCCTAGTAAGATACTTTCTCAAACGGATCATAGGAAATGCGACGATTGGAAGTTCCAGGACCTCGGTTTCACCGAATTCTTCCAAATACTTTCCCACACGCCAGACCCCTAACGTAGGATCGATGGTTGTGTAATCATAATTAGAAAGCAATCCAGTTTCTTTTCCTCCTGGGTATATGGAACTGTCTATGAACAGTCGTGTCGTATTCATGGCGGTAACAATTGACTCAGATGGCTGAATGTTATATCCTCCTGCCCTAAGGGCAATACAGGTATAATCGGGATTAACTGGACGTAACAAATCCTCTAAAGTCTTTTTTCCCCTTTCAAACAAGTTCTCTAATGAATCCTCGCCATCTCCTGTATACCCTCCCAAACGCCATTTATCGAGATTGACAGTCCATTTCCCTTCTTGCCAACATGCATCAACCCATTGTGGATGAAGGTGCAATTGAACATCGTGCCCATGACGGTAAGCCTCACGGATTTGATTCGCCATAGCTTCAATAGGGTTCTTTTCATAACCCATCTTGTTGCCTTTCTCCCATTCCTCTTTCAGTTTCCAGTACTCAATCACCTCAAAAAAGAATGTAAGCGTCATTCCATATTGACTGGCCATGGTTAATATCTTTTCTGTTGGTTCAATGATGTGCTTAAACACATCGCCTGTACCATCTCCAAAAAGTTCATAGTCAAGAGTAAAGATGAAATGCTTCATTATTTGATGAGTTTTCGTTTGAAATGCTCTTCGCCTGTAATTACAAAGCGAGTATGATTAAGCCATCTAGATTCAATTGTTCTACCTATTTCTTTGAAACCCCAATGCTCGAAAGATCTACGCGATGGTATATTATTGGCATTGACAGAAGTATAATACACTTGAGCGTCAGAATGTTCCATCTGATATTTTATTTGCTCTTTGTTTATTCCTCGACCACGATAGTGCCTATCAACAAAAGTTGGTCCTATCCAACACTCTTTATTGCTTAGAACAAATGTACCCAAATCGTGAATTGAATAAGAACCATAATGTGACCACGTAAAAGCAACTTGCTTATTGTCAGTTAAAACAATGAAAACGCGGCTACCTGAGTCCATCCATTTCTTATAAGTTGTTAGTTTCAGTCGTGGAAAATCCAGGCCATCCATATCTTGGATTGAAAGCTCTTTTATCTGGATCGTGCTCGATGGTGTAGTTATGTGCTTGCCTTCCCATTTGTAGAAAACCGTTTCAGAATTCTTTCGGATTGGAGACAAGATAGATTTTCCCACAAAACCGAGTGCATTCACAATGCCATCTGACTTACAATAAATTAAGAATTTCTTGATCATAAAAACTGTTTGAAAAACGGTTTTAAATCTTGCTTATCGAAAATATCAAAACTACAATGGAGGATGTCGGTTATATGGCTAAAATCTCTATTTTGAATACGACTTCTAATGTCTCTTATTATATTCATCCAATTAACAGGCCTCTCTACTGGCAAAAGCATCTCTTCCAAATTCGGGTTAGCCGCTATTTGTGCCAAGTTCGTGAACTTATTGGCTAGGGAACTCTGCAGTCCACAAGTTCGCGTATTAACTTCTATGAAGTAGAGCTTATCATTCCGCTTGTCATACATAAATTCAAATTCAGCAAAACCGCTATAGTCCAAATCTTGCATGAATGAATCTATTAGACCTGATATGTTACTCACAGTTTCATTGTCCGTTATCTCCTCAATGTAGGACGTGATTCCTTTCTTCAGGCGCCTTAATTGGCTAGAAAGATAATGGCCTTTTGACAACCCATTACAGTAAAACGATTGAGCAGATATATTAACTACATCTTCTTTTGGTATGTTTATCCAGTCCTGAACAAGAATATTCTGCTTCTCTTCTTCTTTTATCTTATTGATGTACGAAGCCATCATTTCTCGAGTCTCAATCTTTGCAACCTTAAAAAAAAGGGGTATTTCATAGTTCCGTTTCATAAAGCAAGGGTACGAGAAAGAACCTTCCTTATAATTATCCAATGTCGTGTATCTCGCCACCGTAAAACCTTTTTTAATGGCTAATTCATACATCTTGTCCTTGTGGGCAAGGAGTTCTACGACCCGGTAAGGCCCAGAGGATACTTTGCATTGGTCGTATAGTTCCGGATATTCTTGTAAAATCAAGGCTAAAATTTCACCGGAAGTGATATAGCAGAGTGGACTATATCCTAATTCATCGACAATCTGGTGTATCTTACTTTTCAGATCATTTATATCATGAAATTGAACCTTCTCTCCATATTTACTATATACCCCCACATTTTTGGGATTCTGATAAAACGCTATCACATGAACTCCTATTCGTGAAAGGCAACGGAGCAAAGAAAGCCCTTGTGGAGTCAAACCAATGATAATAATACAATTATTTCCCATGTTCCACGATTCTTTTAATAGCATTCTCTGTTTGCGTCGCTACCTTCGACGCCATAAAATGCTCCTTTGCATATTGATGATTATACAAAGAAACCTTCTTTGTTAATTCTCGATCTTGTATGTATCTTGAAATTGCAGTTGCAAAGTCATTGGGATCGAAAGAATCTGTAATGAACCCCATATTCTCATCATCAAAAAAATCAGAGAGTCCTCCAACATTTCTTGTAAAGATTGGTAATCCAAATGCCATTGCTTCTAAAACTGAGGTAGGCATACCTTCACTATAAGACGGGAATAAAAAGCAGTCCGCACTTTTAAACTCCTCGATAAGTGCATCTCCCGATAACGCTCCTGTTACGGTAACATCTTTGATATCGTTTTTTTCTATCTCCTCTTTGACATTATTAAGTTCCGCTCCACTACCCACTATCGTTAACCTCAAATAAGGGTATATCTTTTTTAATAACTTATAAGTCTCAATGGCCTCGTATATCCCTTTGGTCTTTTCAACGCGTCCTAGTATTAAGATATTTTTTATATCCCCGTCTCTTCTATTAATATCAAAGGTTTCAATTAATCTATCATCTACCTTTGTGGTCAAAACTTCTATAGGAACAATAACCCCGTCTGCCTGCAACAAATTCTTAAAATGCTCAGCTAGAACGATAATCCCGGTTGCCTTGTTAAATCGCCTTATTAACTTTTGTTTGTTGAGTTTTGCGTAATTATCTAAATTAAAACCATGGATAAAAACGATAGTTTTACATCTGAAAAAAATGGCAATCTTCACATAAATAAACTCTCGATTTAAGGCGTTTTTCATTATCGAGGGATTGACTACCACAACCTCTGGTCTCCAAATCAATAGTACAAAAATGAACTTTAAAACATCGTATGCTATCCAGATCTTAGCACTACCAGGAGCATTAAAAAATCTTTTACCGTACGTATTATACCTCACATCCTCTCTCCAATAGGGATGAAGGCCCCACCAATGATTATTAACCCCCCCCTTATGAGCACGTGATTTTATTGATGTATTAACCAGTATTCTCATATTACACTGACGCGGAACTTATTTCAAAATAACGTTAGTTTATTGATATCCTTACTTAAAAAGAGTGGGTTGGAGCCAAAATAACTGAGCTTATTTCACTTTGCGATTGTCAAAGAACGGATATATAATAAAGTTTTATTATTTACCAGCATGGATGCAGCTTTTATCGTATCACTAGAAAAATGCAGAACTAATACAACTCTAAAACAACCCCTCATATTTCTCAATAAAACTCTCTGGAGAGAACATCTTCATAGCTTTTTTTCGGCTTGCTTTACCCATTTCACTTAAGGCGTTTTCCTGCAGGGTTAGCATTCCCTTTATCTTGATATACATATCATCTTCATCCTGAGGATTAAATAATCTGCCACAAGATGCGTCTACAATGTCTGGGTTGTCGCATACATCACTTACCACCACAGGTAAACCACAACTCATAGCTTCGCAAAGGACATTCGGGAACCCTTCGTAGATAGAAGGTAAACAAAATATGTCCACGGATTGATAAACTTCCACGACCTTCGTTGTCTTTTCCTTGAATTCAAATACATCTTCAAGGCCATGCTCCCTTATAATATCTTTACACTTGTTAGAATAAGCATCCGTCATATCTCCATACCAAAATGCCTTGAATTCAAACCCATCATATTTTATACGTTTTAGGACATTCAGATATCTTAATACGTTTTTCTGCTCTGTAACGCGCCCAATGGTTAACAACACAGGTTTGTCGTGTTGTTCCTTGTCAGTAGCAGGTGTAAAAATATCGGTATCTACAAAATTAGTAATTGTAACTGTTTTAGATAAATATTCCGGATAATGTTGGAAAATAAAACGTTCCTGAGAGTGAGAATTAGGCACGATCACATCTGCCCATCTATAAGACCAAAACTTAAGTTTTTCAAGGAAGTCCAACTTTTGTGTTGTGTTACGTTCCGATACAATTAAATTGAATGATCTATTCTTACTATGTATTATTGATGATAAAATACATGGAATACGAAGATATGCAACAACGACATGTGGACTAAAGATTAGAATTTGTCTTTTTAGAGATATATAGACCTTTATGTACTTAAATCTGCCACTATAACCTCCAATACAGATATTCTCCACGCCATTTTCGTCGAGAAACGGCTTATAAAATGGCTTATCAATATAGCTTACCACACGAACTATATGTCCTCTGTCGTGAAGTAATTTAGCTAGACCAACCAATTGTCGCTGAGCTCCCCCTGAATTGAGGAGATCGATAACCAATAATAATCGTTTATTATTCCATTTCATTAAAAAAGGTGAGTTAAGGAGGATTATATTCAATTCATCAACTAACTTAATTAATATCCTATATGTCGGCTTCCGACTTTAACTCATCAGATTTGTACTTTCTTTTGTGGGTAGGTAAATATACAAAACATCCAAACAGCCATATAAAAAGGTTGTATCCAACTCATATAACTCACCATCATTCCAATAATTACAATAGGAATCATTAACCAATTAGAACTACAAAAGAACTTATTCAAACATTTTGCAGAATTCCAAAGCAGCACCATAAATACTGAGGTCATAATAAAACCATATTGTGCTAATAATCTACCTATACCACTCCATGTTTGTATTTCATGCTGTTCGATAATTGACTCGGCATAACCATAACCCAAAAGTGGATGTAATAAAAATTCATCCCACATTATTTTGAACGACAATAATCGACCATATCCAGAGCCGACACTAGAACCGGAAAGAGTCGCTTTAGTAAAGTTTTCTGACAAATAAGCCAACTTGTCTCCGATAAAGGGTAATCCGATAAAATACAATACTATAGGAATTAAAATAATACCCCAAACTACTTTTTTGTTAGCAAACAGCCAAACCGTTATCATCAGTCCAAAAACACAATATCCTGTTGTAGATTGAGTAGAAATTAATGCGATTAAAAATACAATTAAAGGCAAATTCTTTTTAAATTTTAAGTTTGTTCGTAGTGCATTGAATGCTATTCCTAAACACATGAAACAAGAAAAAGCACCAGGTTCCCAAGCAAATCCGGAGTTTCGGATAAACAAATACCAATCACCTGGGCCATCTGTTATACTTGATAGAATTACAGTATAAATCAAAATATTCGAAGATGTATAACGCTCATTATCGTTAAAAGGCTCTAATGCATAAGAAGATATAAAATTAGTAAATGGTCCTGGAATAATCAAAAGAAAAGCCCATCCAATAATCGAAATGATCGCCAAATGAAAAAGGATTGTTTCAGTCAAAGCAACAAAACGAAAATCATAACCTTTACAAATGGTATATGTTATAAAGAAAAACATCAGCCACCTTGAATATTGCCATGCGAAATAATGCGATGACCCAGTCGCTATAATAACCAAAATGCTATATAATGAAAAGGCACCGATTACAAAAAAGAGCTCTTTTTGAATACGAATTCTTTTGTATATGGCAAATATGATCGATAATACTAAGGGAATTAAATTTCCAATAGTTCTAATATCTCCGATTTGACGCGTTAATGCAGACGCAGAGCCTGCATATATTATTATACACAATAAGAAAAGGTATTCGAATAGAGAAACCTTTGAATTATCAAGTAATTTAATCATTACCTTTTATACTTTCTATCACCTTCTTGTAGAAAGCTTCAATTCTATTCACTTGAGCATCAGATCCAAAGCATTGTAGCGCCACTTCTTTCCCTTTATTGCCAATGACCTTAGCTCTCTCCATATCGGACATAACTTCTTCTAATTTCTGGGCAAACGCTTCTTCGTTGTCTGGCGCAGAAAGATAAGCACTTTCCCCGTCTTTCAAATATTTATTGATTTCTCCAAGCCCTGTAACCACAACAGGATTTCCTGTGCAAAGATACTCCCCTACCTTGCATGGCATCGTAGCACAGGCGCGATCAGAAGTCGGACTAGCTAACGCCAAAATGGTTGCATCGGCAAGTAATTGAGGCACCTCATCCCTAGATACACGACCCAAGAAAATCACTTCTTTTTTTATCCCTAGCGATTCTGCCAATTGTTTTTGTTTTGGTACATCTTCTGAATCGCCAGCAAGGATTAATTTCACATTTGGGTATTTCTTATGGAAGATGTTGAACGCCTTTATTAAGATACTCACGCCATCATACTCGGCCATATTGCCACAATAAGCAATATATTCTCCGTATTTAGTAATGGGATTTTTTTCTATATCGAATCGATCCACTTCTACCGTCATTGGGACAACAACCTTTTGCGCATGCGTTGAAAAGAATTGGCTATAATAATCAACCAGAGTTTGTGTTTCTAATATCCATCCATCAAAAAAGGCATATGCTCTTTCACATTTTTGTTTATACTTTCTTCCTTCTCTAGTTTTGCTAAATTTTTCTTTTTCTTTAACAAAATCCGGCAATTCACTTCTTTCAATCAAAAATGGTAATTGTAACCATTTGCATAACTTGCCGAAAATATAGTATAAACTGACATCTGAAGAATAAACTTGAACAATATCAGTAGTTATTCTATTCTTCCATATATAATAAAGGGCGTTCAACCGTGCCTTTACAAACAAAAAGGTTTTCGTTAAGAGCTTGTTTCGCCCAATTGGCCATTGTATGTTTCCTGAGGGGTATTTAATAGTTATTCCTTCGTAATAGCATTCCCCATTCTTATCAAGAAGCTGAAGGTTTCTATTCTGAGAAAGAAATAAACATAAAACCGTAACAGTATGCCCCAATGAAGCGATTCCTGGTAAATAGGTCAGCATCCTATTAGTGGCAGCAGCTCCATAAGGAAACTCTTCTCTTGTGACGATAACTATATTCATACTAGATTCAATTATAAATTGTTTCTAAGTCGTTCAATTATTTTAACCCTTTCGTAATAGATAGGTTCTTCTTCATACCAGATACGTCTTTCGCTAATTGCTTTTGCCGGTGCTCCAACTATTAGTTGATTATCATTAAAAGATCTATTTACGACGGAATTAGCTCCTATCATAATTCCATTCCCAAGTGTTACTTGTTTTGTAATCTTTACACCTGTTGAAAGATATAATCCATCGCCTATCAAAGAGTCTTTTGCTGAAATACAAGTACTTGTATGTAATACAGCGTAATTACTGATTCTATTAGGGGCACCTACGACGATTGTCCCATAATGGGGTATTACAAGACCATACCCAAACACGTCAGGATTGATAGAAAAACCTAACAATAAGCCTAACTTCTTGTAGTAATAACTATGCCAATAACATTTTGTCCTATTAAAAATCCCTCTTTGGTGTTTATAAAAAGAGACTTTTCTCATATGTTCTAAATAGCTTATAATAAGCATTTTCCCATCGCTGACGCCATGCATCAGAAGCGTATCAATTATTCGTAATAAAATCTCGCGAATGGATTTATTCTTTGAATATCCATTCATGATCCTATCTGCGCAAATATAAAATGATAGTTCCTTTTTTGTGCTTATCATAATTTTATATTTATATTCTCGCACGCCTTCTGATAATATGTGTCAGGATCATCATCATTGTGCTGAACGGTACCGTACGATACTATCACTGCAACTTCTTCTTCTTGGTTAATCAATGCGTGGATTGTCTCAGCAGGGGCATACACTAGTTTGGGCTCTGCCGCTGATATTTCTATCACTTTGTTTTGCGTGCCATCAACAGTAGAGAGCAGCACCTTAGCCTTGCCATGTACGCAGGTGAACCACTCCACTTTTTTGTGATGGTAGTGGTCTCCGCGGCGAAAATGCGGATTGATAGAAAAGGTATATATCTGGCCGCCAGTCGGAATGTTAAAATCTTGGAAGCGTATTATTTCAAACAAAGTGCCTCTTGGGTCTGTGTGGGGCACCAATTCAAGTTCATCGAAGGGCGTCTTCCATTCCATAAGGCTACATGTTTTTTTCGTGATACTTTTTGATTAACTCACAGATATAAAATATGTCTTCGTCTTCAACCCACCAGCCGCAAGGTAGAGATAGTTCCCGTGCACCAAAAAAGTCTACGCCGGGCAGATCTCGGCGAGAATCCTTGAAAATACTCCAGACATCATTGCGTGGATGGTTCTGATCAGCAGAGACGCCATTCTCTCCCAAAAAAGCGCAAAGCCCATCGCGTTTTTCGGACATAATAACGTAGGTCCAATAGGATGAATAACACAAAGGGTCACGACGTAGAAGCGTGACACCAGGAACCTTCATTTCTTGCAATGTCTTTGTGTACAGTTCTCCATTGTGATGATATTTCTCAATAACGAAATCAATTTCTTTTTGGGCTTCAATTCCAATCGTAGCAGCAATGTCGTTCATGTTGGCCTTGTACCCCAGTTCTGTAATGTCAGCACGCCAAGGATTGCCATTACGTTTGTCATGGTCGACCCCCATCCACTTTAATTTTTTTGCACGGTCGAAAAGTTCCTCATCTTGTACGGTCATACACCCACCATCACCCGTGGTAATTTGCTTAATCGCCTGAAAAGAGAAACAACAGAAATCTCCATGATTTCCAATCATGCGGCCATTATATTTGGCTCCGTAAGTGTGGGCACAGTCCTCAATGAGTTTGACGTTATAAGACTTGGCCAGATCAACATATTTATCTAGATCGACGGCATCTCCGTCTTTGTGTAACAGGATTATGGCCTTCGTGCGTTTGTTTATGAGTCTCTCCACGTCGTTGATGTCGGATATCCCGGTGGTGGGATCGACATCTGCCCAGACGGGTTTGCCTTTTAGGTGGGCGATAGGAACATTTGTACATATGCTAGTGAGAGGAGTGCTGATTACTTCATCGCCTGGTTGTACTCCTGAAAGGTGGCAAGCAATCTGGAGTGCCATTGTGCAATTACACACCATCATAGTATTGGGATTCTGCAAATATGCAGACACCATTTCTGTAAATTCTTTCACGCGTGGGCCTTCAGCAATGTAACCGGTATAGAGGGTCTTAGCCAAAGCTTCAGCCGCTGTTTTTGGCATATAAACGCCAAACAAACTGATTTTCTTATTAATACCCATAACAATATTTAAGAAGATTAGATTTCGTTTCCTTTAGATCTATTCTGAACGAATTTCTTTAACCTTTGTGCGAGGTTGCAGTCCCAAGTCTTCACGAACAAAACGAAGCCTTAGTAGTAATTCTTTCATACCATTTATATCCAGCCGTTCTGTGTTGTGACTATGATATGGCGCTACTAATTTGGCGGGATCTCCCTCGAAATAAGACTTATCGTAGTTCAGGTCTCGTGCGTCACAAGGAATACGGAAATAATCTCCCATATCTTCAGCTTGAGCCATTTCCTCGCTGGTAACCAAAGTCTCATACAACTTTTCTCCATGACGAGGACCAATAACTTTTATCTCCGTATCTCCATAATGAGGATCCATTTTCGCGTACAAATCCCGGAGGGCGTGCGCCAGAGTATCAAGTGTCGCTGACGGAGCTTTTTGAACAAAGAGGTCTCCATTTTGGCCGTGCGTAAAGGCAAATAATACCAAATCGACTGCATCATCAAGTGTCATCATAAACCGGGTCATTTCTGGGTTGGTGATGGTGATTGGTCTACCTTCAATCATTTGCTCAACCCACAAGGGAATTACGCTGCCGCGGCTGGCCATAACGTTGCCATATCTTGTACAGCAAATAGTTGTTTTGGCATTTTTCCCTAATTCACGTCCTTTGGCTATAGCAACTTTTTCCATCATCGCTTTGCTAATTCCCATCGCATTGATGGGATATGCCGCCTTATCGGTGGAAAGAACTACCACATTCTGAACACCATGTTCAACTGCAGAGAGAAGTACATTGTTGGTGCCAATAATGTTGGTACGAACAGCCTCCATCGGATAGAACTCGCAAGACGGTACTTGTTTGAGCGCGGCAGCGCTAAATACATAGTCGACACCGTCCATTGCTACATCAACGGTTTCTTTATTACGGACATCACCGATAAAAAACTTCACTTTGGGGCTTTGAAGCATATGACGCATGTCATCTTGCTTTTTTTCGTCTCGACTGAAGATTCTAATCTCTTTGATATCACTATTTAGGAAACGATGCAAAACAGCGTTTCCAAAACTGCCTGTGCCACCAGTGATTAGTAGCACTTTGTCTTTAAATACTGACATATTATTCTTTAGATGTTGTTATTTCTTCTAATCTTGGCTCTTCAAAGGTTACCATGTTTTCATTAACGCATTTCTTATAGTAGAAAAGGATAATACCAAAATAAACTAATCCAGCAGCCACATGAGCGATTGCTGCACCTGTTTCATGCAAAAAAGGAATTAGAGCAACGCTGGTCGCCAATGTACAAAATCCAACAATAAATGAACTATTTCTCAATGATTTGCCTTTCCCTTGAGCCATTAAGTAGCGTGAGAAAAAGTCAGAAAAACCATAGAAAAGCGTGCCAACACTTGAAATAAAAGTTAACCAAATAACGGGATGGAATTCCTTTGTATAAAAGATGTTAATGAAAGGTGTAACGAGTATCCATAAACATAACATCGCACCAAGTGAAACGAGGAAGGTGGTCATCATAAGTTTCTTTGGAATAGCTTTATACTCAGCAAATTTTTGATAATGTGATGTCGCGACTACTACCGGTATAAAAGATAGAGGAGCAGAAAGCGACAACGATAGAGCATAAAAACCAACCCCGGCATTATCCTCTCCAAAAAAACTTAAGAAGATAGGCATCAACGCTGCGAAGACGTTTGAAAACAAATTACCAATATAAACTTGAATACCATATTCCTTATCTATGCGAAGAATAGTTCCAACCCTTTCCCTAATATTTTTGAAAGATGGTTTAATTCTTCGGAAAACATATAGATATACAAGAACTTGAGTACCCCAAAACAATGCCCATACGACCACAATAGGATTCCACCCTAATTCTACTTTCATAACTGTCAAGTAGATTATTAAAGCCATCAGAAATAGCCCTATCCGAGGTATATATCGTTGGATAATGAGTTCTGTGATCTTGTTACTTGATGGAAGTATCTGTTCGAAATATAGTGTTGTATAATGAACTAACGAAAAAGGAATCACACATAACATAAGTCCTACTAATCCTTTCGCCTTGAAGTTTGGACTTATAAAGGTCGCGGCATAAAGCGCTACGCATACCACTATCCATACGAATAAGAGAGTGAGAAAGCCACTGCCATAAAGCTCTCGAGTGGATGTCTCGTCTTTGCTGAGCAAAATAGCCCGATTGACAGATTGCATCAGTCCAAAGCCGAGGATTACATACACAAGATCAAATACTTTTTGAATATACAAATAATCGCCGTATGCTTGGGCCCCCATATATCGTGTTATAACGATATTGGTGACTAAAGTAAGGGGCATACTTAGAAAATTCCAAAGCATCAACGTCACCGACTGACGAAGGTGCTTATTCGTCCTGTACCTTTCCCGGAATTCAAAAATGCGTCGTTTGATACTCATTTGATTTTGATGATAGCCAAAAGACAGACATGTCTAATGATTAAACAAGTGGGTTGGCATATCAACGAACCATAATACTTCCCTTTTCAAGCAGTATAAATGCCATACAAACACTCGAATGTGCTGTCAGACTGCGAAGCGTTACTCATCTATTTAAGATTCAAAAGAGAGAAGCTAAATGTGATATGCCCCCTCCAACGGACAAATATTATGACAATCCAGAATCACTTTCCCCTTCAACTTCTCCCAATTCTGCTTAATATGCTCATGCTTCACCATAATCACCACCATATCCACTTCACTGAGGAATTGGTCGAAGTCAAGGATCTGATTCTTGACGATCTGCTTGTTGGTGAAGAACGGATCAAAGCTCTTCAGCGGCCGGGCGAGGTGGCGCTCCTGGATGTCCAGCATCTGGAGGGTCGGGCTCTCGCGGATGTCGTCCACGTTCTCCTTGTAAGTGATGCCGTAGAGACCCACCCGGCGGTTGTCGGTGATGCCGTTCTCCTTCATAATCTCGTAGATACGCTCGAGCACGAAGACCGGCTGGCTGTCGTTGGTCTTCATTGATTCGTCGATGACCTTGGCGAGCTGGGGGTAGTCCCCCACCAGGAACCAGGGATCAACGCTGATGCAGTGTCCGCCGACGCCGGGCCCGGGCTGAAGGATGTTCACACGCGGGTGCATATTGCAGATCCGGATGATCTCGTAGACGTCCATGTTGTCGTGGCGGCAGATGCGGGCGAGTTCGTTGGCAAAAGCGATGTTGACGGCGCGGAAGGTGTTCTC
>JAEEGL010682109.1_pt1 | contig 12996 bp, 7 predicted proteins | sample 9134231 | NCBI WGS metagenome assembly JAEEGL01 (sample SAMN16246548, study PRJNA631951) | gut metagenome | biome: gut microbiome; feature: rumen; material: fiber-attached | host: Bos | place: Iran: Karaj | collected 2018-10 | reverse complement strand
GAGATAAAATAACTTAAAACCGATTTATCATGAGCACTACAGAAATTGAAAACATCTGTGGCCTGAAAAGAGAAGATTTTCAGACCACTATCAACGGCAAGCAGACCGACTTGTATATTCTTAAAAATCAAGTTGGTAACGAAGTGGCTATAACAAATTACGGCGGTGCAATTGTCGCAATAATGGTTCCCGACAAGAATGGGCAGTATGCTAACGTAATACAAGGGCATGATAACATTCAAGACGTTATCAATTCTCCAGAACCTTATTTGTCTACTCTCATAGGTCGATATGGCAATCGTATCGCCAAGGGTAAATTCCAGCTTAATGGAAAAGAGTATTTCCTTGCAATAAATAATGGCCCCAATTCTCTTCATGGTGGAAAAAAAGGATATAATGCAAAAGTCTGGGAAGCTTTGCAGATGAACGACCAGACTCTCGTATTGCAATACGTAAGTCCTTATGGCGAAGAGGGATTCTCTGGTGAGGTTAAAGTTACAGTTGTCTATACATTCAATAATGAAAATGAACCGATTATTGCATATATGGCAACGACTAACAAGAAAACTATAATCAATCTTACCAGTCATGGTTTCTTCTCACTTGCAGGTATAGCCGATCCTACACCTACTATTGAAAATCTCATCTGCGAAATTAATGCTGACTATTATATTCCGATCGATGAGACAAGTATTCCTACCGGTGAGATATTAAAGGTTGCAGGTACTCCATTTGATTTCCGTACTCCAAAACCTGTAGGACAAGACATTGACGCAGATGACGAACAAATCAGAAACGGTGCAGGATATGATCATTGCTTTGTTCTCAACAAGAAAGAAGAAGGGGAATTGAGCTTTGCGGCAAGAATTGAAGAGCCCGTAAGCGGACGTACTATGGAAGTTTATACAACAGAGCCTGGTGTACAAGTTTACACAGACAACTGGGCCGATGGATACAAAGGACAACATGGAGCCACTTTCCCACGTCGCAGTGCTATATGTTTTGAGGCTCAGCACTTCCCCGACTCCCCCAACCATCCTTATTTCCCATCGGTAATACTCAAACCACATAGGCATTATCGCCAAAAAACAATCTATAAGTTCGGAGTGAAAGAATAATAGAAGAATCGAAATTTCATAATAATAACTAAAAAACAAAACAAAATGAGTCAAGAAAAGAAAAACGGCAATATCATTGCCATTATTACAATGTGCTTCATCTTCGCGATGATTTCATTTGTGACAAACATGGCCGCACCATTCGGAACCATATGGAAAAACCAATACGAATGGGCTGGCATGATGGGCAACATGATGAACTTTGCAGCCTATCTCTTCATGGGTATCCCTGCTGGAAAGATGTTGGTAAAGCTGGGTTACAAGAAGACCACTCTGATTGCATTGGCAGTGGGATTCATTGGCATCTGCATCCAGTATCTGTCGAGCTTTGAGTTCCTTCAGGGTTCAGCCATTTATGTTTACCTGCTGGGAGCTTTCGTCTGCGGTTTCTGCGTATGTATGCTCAACACAGTTGTCAACCCAATGCTTAACCTCCTCGGTGGTGGTGGCAATCGCGGTAACCAGCTCATTCAAACTGGTGGCACACTGAACTCACTTACTGGCACACTCACCCCACTGTTGGTTGGTGCTCTCGTAGGTACAGTGACTGATAAGACTGCCATGTCAGACGTTTCTCCTCTGCTGTTCATCGCCATGGCTGTATTTGCCATCGCATTTGTCATCATCTATTGCGTATCAATTCCCGAGCCCGCTCAGGAGCGTAACACAAAAGTATATGAGCACAGTGCATGGAATTTCCGTCATTTCGTTTTAGGGGCAATTGCAATATTCTTCTATGTAGGTATTGAGATTGGTATCCCTGCACAGGTTATCTTCTATCTCTCCGATGCATCTGAAAAGGGAGCCGGCATTGCATTGAACGGTGCTGCTATCGGTGGTGCTATCGCTGCAATCTATTGGCTGCTTATGATGGTTGGACGTTTCAGCAGCACATTGGTATCAGGCAAGATAAGCAGCCGTGCACAGATGATCACCATGAGCTCTATTGCAATCGTTCTTATTCTCATTGCCATCTCAATTCCAAAGAGCACAACAGTGAGCATGCCTGGCTATAGCGCAGCTGATGGCTTCGCAATGTTCCAAGTTCCACTGAGCTGTCTCTTCCTTGTGTTGTGCGGTCTTTGCACCAGTATAATGTGGGGTTGCGTCTTCAATCTTGCAGTGGAAGGTTTAGGTAAATATACAGAGCAGGCATCTGGTATCTTTATGATGCTCGTTGTAGGCGGTGGTGTTATGCCTCTCATTCAGGAGTATATCGCTAAGGCAGCAGGCTATATGAACAGCTACTGGCTAGTAATTGCCATGCTTATATACATGCTTTACTATAGCCTGATTGGATGCAAGAACGTCAATAAAGACATCCCTGTAGATTGATCAAATATGTTTAATTTTAAAAGGATAAAAGCACAATTATGGATATTGAGTTTGTAAGAAGCCGTTTCATTAAGCATTTCGACGGCAAGACAGGTAACATATACGCATCGCCGGGTCGCATTAATCTTATTGGTGAGCATACCGACTATAATGGAGGATTCGTTTTCCCAGGCGCAGTTGACAAAGGTATTATGGCAGAGATGCGTCCTAACGGCACAGAGAGCACAATCCGTGCATACTCTATCGACCTGAAGGATCGTGTTGACTTCGACTTCCACGACGGTGTGGGACCACGTGCTTCGTGGGCACGCTACATCTACGGCATTACTCTCGAAATGGAAGCTCTTGGCGTTCCTGTAAAGGGATACAATATTGCCTTTGCCGGTGATGTGCCCCTCGGTGCAGGTATGTCGTCATCAGCAGCAATGGAGAGTTGTTTTGCATGTGGACTTAACGACCTCTTCGGTGAGAACAAGGTTTCAAAATGGGATATGGTTCTCGCTGGTCAGGCTACTGAACACAAGTATGTAGGAGTGAATTGTGGAATCATGGACCAGTTTGCAAGTGTCTTTGGACAGGCAGGCAAACTTATGCGTCTCGACTGCCGCAGTCGCGAATTTGAGTACTTCCCATTCAATCCAAAAGGATACAAGCTTGTATTGCTCAACTCTTGTGTTAAGCATGAACTTGTTGGTTCACCATACAACGACCGTCGCAATTCATGCGAGAATGTTGTCAGACATATTGCCGCACGTCATCCAGAAGGCAAATTCGAAACACTTCGTGACTGCACATGGGAGCAATTAGAGGAAGTTCGTGCAGAGGTGGGCGAAGAAGACTACACACGCGCCCACTTCGTTCTTGGCGAGAAAGACCGTGTACTTGCTGTCTGTGACGCACTTGAGAAAGGCGACTATGAGACCGTCGGCAAGAAAATGTATGAGACACACTATGGTCTTTCGAAAGAGTATGAGGTAAGTTGCGAAGAACTCGACTATCTGAACGACATTGCAAAAGAATGTGGTGTCACCGGTAGCAGAATCATGGGTGGAGGCTTCGGAGGCTGCACCATCAATCTTGTAAAAGATGAACTCTACGACAGCTTCATCGCTACTGCAGTGAAGAAGTACGCCGAGAAGTTCGGAAAAGAACCAAAGGTGTACGATGTAGTAATCAGCGACGGCTCGCGCAAGATTTGCTAAACGCGCATCAAAACTCAAAGTTCGGGAGGATAATCCAAATCCTCCCGTTCTTTTTTTAACATAAAAGGAAGGACTGATTTACTTATATCATACCACTTCCATAGCATAAGTATCGGCAGAGTATATTACTATAAATAAAAGAATTAACCTAATAGAGTTACTTTGCGGATTATCAATTAATTATAAACTAAACTGTTTTCTTAAATATGGAGCGAAGAGAGTTCGTCAAAAGAACAGGTATTGCCAGTATGGCAGGCATTGCAACCACCTTCGGATTATCATCTTTTACATCGAAAAATGATGACACATCCGACACACGATTCAATGTTAAAGACTTTGGCGCAAAAGGTGATGGGAAGGCTTCCGACAGCAAAGCTATACAACAAGCACTCGACAGAGCCGGTCAAGTGAATGGCACCGTTTGGTTTCCTTCAGGAATATACCGGTGTCACAACCTGAAAGTGCCGGCATATGTTACATTGCTTGCCGATCCAGTGTGGATATTTCATACAGAAAAGCGTGGTGCCGTTCTCGAACTCGACGATGACGAAGCCGATTGCATGCTTGATATAACGGGCTCATTCGGTGTCAGAATACACGGATTAGTTATACGTGGACTCCCGGAAGCAAAGAAACAGATTCATGGAATATATCTCAACAACCCCGAACACTGGAGCAATAAGGAAGACACTATTGTAATCGACGACACCAAAGTGATGGATTTTTCCGGGCATGGAGTATTCTTCCGCAGGGTATGGCTGTTCATTGTTCGGCATAGTCAGTTCATGTCAAACAAAGGCGACGGCATTCGTCTTCTTGGTTGGGATGGCTTTGTCACTGACAATCAGTTCTCTGGCAATGGCGGCAACGGCTTCGGGTGCGACGACTGTGGAGCAACAGTAATGTTCACTGCCAACCGTGTGGAATGGAATCGCGGATATGGATTGTTCATCCACAACGGCGACGACTGGAACGTGACAGGCAACTCTTTCGACCGCAACCATGGTGCAGGGCTGTATGCCTTAAAAGTTAGTGCCGCTACAGTAACGGGTAATGTCTTCCGCCGTTGTGGTAAAGACTCCAGCTATCTTGCACATGGAGAGCACTCATGTCAAGTGATGATGGAAGATTGCCACGGCATCTCGATGACAGGCAATGCTTGCCTGGCAGGACAGGATGACGGCGGGCATGGGCTCTTCACGCCACAGGTGGGATTTATAGTCAAGAAAATGTCGCACAGTGTGATTACAGGAAACACCCTTTGGAATGGTTACATGGATACAATGATTATCGATGAGGGCGAGCATGGTGAAGACTTCATCATGAAAGACAATGTCGGTTGTGCCAAAAAGTTATAATCATTCTACCCAACTGACACAAAGCCAATTTACGACCAGGTAAGTTGGCTTCTTTTTTGCCCAATTCTATGGGTTTCATTAAAGAGCCTCTTAACCGCGACATAAAAGCCCCTTTAATGAGACTAAAGAGGCTCTTAAGCGGCATTAAAGAGGCCCTTTATTGACGACTACAAAAATAGCATCTTAAACGATATAAATTATTTGCTATAAAAGAAGTAATAAATATCGGAATGAATTTGTGCGGTTCAATTATTTTTGCTAACTTCGCAAAGTTAAACCTTATCATGAATAAAAAACCTAATTATATTCATACAATGAAAGCAAATCACCTTATTATTATCGGTTTGGCATGCTTTATCGGTGCGTCGTGCACTCATCCTGACGACACAATTGCCGAACAACGCGCAAAAGAGATTATCTCTAAGCTCACTATCGAACAGAAAGCATCGCTGATGATGCATCACTCTGCGCCAATTGACGAATTGGGTATTCCCGCTTACAATTGGTGGAACGAGGCGCTTCATGGTGTGGCTCGCAATGGCAAGGCAACAGTTTTCCCACAGCCGATAGGCATGGCAGCTTCTTTTGACGAGAATCTTATATACGATGTATTCACTGCTGTGAGCGACGAAGCAAGGGTTAAAAACCGTCAAGCTATCAACGCAGGTCATGTGGACCAATATCAGGGACTCACCTTCTGGACTCCTAATATCAACATCTTCCGCGATCCGCGTTGGGGTCGCGGGATGGAAACTTATGGCGAAGACCCCTACCTCACTGGGCAACTTGGAGTGGCTGTAGTGCGAGGATTGCAAGGACCGTCGGATGCAAAAGTGCTTAAGGCACATGCCTGTGCAAAGCATTATGCGGTGCACTCAGGTCCAGAGCCTGACCGCCATCGCTTCAACGCAGAGGTATCAGAACGTGACCTCCGAGAGACTTATCTTCCTGCATTTAAGGATCTGGTGACAAAAGGCGATGTGCAGGAGGTAATGATTGCTTATAATCGTTTCCGTGGCAAGCCATGTGGTGCAAGCGACTATCTTATCAACACTATATTGCGTGGCGAATGGGGATATAAGGGATTGATAACATCCGACTGCTGGGCAATCTCCGATTTCTATTCCCCTAACTGCCATAAATACAGCGAGGATGCTGCACATGCTGTTGCCGAAGCTATTCACACGGGTACCGACCTGAATTGTGGCGAGTCGTATGAGCATATCCCTGAAGCAGTGAAAGCTGGCTTACTCGACGAGGCCGACGTAGACCGCTCACTTGAAAGGCTTTTAGTGCAGCGTATAAAGCTTGGTGAACTTGATGGCAACATCGAACCATGGGCCAACCTCTCAGATGACATAGTGGAAGGCAAAGAGCATCTTGAACTTGCAAGGAAGATGGCGCAAGAGACAATAGTGCTTTTGCAGAATAAAGACAACATCCTGCCTCTTAGTAATGATGTAAGCCGTATTGCCCTTGTAGGACCAAATGCTGACTATGCCGAGATGCAGTGGGGTAACTATAATGGCATTCCTGACCATACGATAACGCTCGCTGAAGCTATGAAGACACGTGTACCAGGCATTCTCACACTTGCCGGTTGCAAACATGTCGATTCACTCGATACGGATATCCTCGGTAAATTAAGCGACATCGACATTGTTGTATTTGCAAGTGGCATCTCGCCTGAACTTGAGGGTGAGGAAATGGGAACAAATATTCCTGGCTTCAAGGGCGGTGACCGCACCATTATTGAGTTGCCCGACGTGCAACGTAATCTCCTGAAGCAACTCCACGACGCGGGTAAAAAGATTATCCTTGTTAACTTCTCAGGCTCTGCAATCGGACTTGTTCCTGAGACTGAAACATGCGATGCCATCGTTCAGGCGTGGTATCCAGGTGAGATGGGCGGCACTGCCATTACCGACATACTCTTTGGTGACGTATCACCTTCGGGAAAGTTGCCCGTAACATTCTATCGTAACGTTGAACAGCTACCAGACTTCGACAATTACGACATGCAAGGCCACACATATCGCTATTTCAACGGTTCTCCACTCTTTGCATTCGGATATGGACTCACATACACCACTTTTGAATATGGTGAGGCAAAACTCAAAGGCGACAAACTGATTATACCTGTCACCAACAGCGGAGATAGAGACGCCACAGAGGTTGTACAGTTATACACAAAATATGTTTCCGACTCAGAGGGACCATTGAAATCACTTCGTGGATTCCAACGAGTGGCAATACCTGCAGGCAAAACAGTTAATGTTACTTTCAAACTCGATGACGAAACATTCCTTGGATGGTCAGAAGAGAGACAAGATATGGTGACACTTCCTGGTGAATGGCAGTTGATGTATGGAGGAAGTTCTGACAATCTAAAGTCGGTTAGCTATAACAAAAAATAATAAACTTTTTTGTTGTTGAGATAATATTGGGCAGCAATATAAACTCCAAATTTATAGATTCATGAAAAAGTTATCGATTCTATTAAGCATAGTGCTAAATGCTGGTATATGTGTGGCACAGCCGCTTGAAACAGAATACCAGTTAGAGGACAATCCTGGGGTTACCACCAAGTTGAGGAACCCTATCTGTCCAATGGGAGTTTATATTGCTGACCCTACTTCGAGAGTAGCACCCGATGGACGGTTATATATCTATGGCTCGCTCGACACTACTCCTGAACAGTATTGCTCAAAAGACTATCATGTACTATCGACGTCAGATTTAAGTAACTGGACATTAAACAGATATTCATTTTCATGCGACAAGGTAATGTATGCTCCCGACTTGATGTATAAGAACGGTATGTATTATCTTTACTATGAAAACCCAAACGGTGATGAGTTCGTGGCCGAAAGCAAATCACCAATCGGACCTTTTCAGAATGGCATTAAGATTGAAGGTCCTCAGCAGATTGATCCGAATGTGTTTATCGATGACGATGGGCAGGCCTATTACTTCTGGGGACAGTTCTCTGCAAAGGGAGCGAAAATGAATGCCGATATGAAGACTATCGACCAGTCGACTATTGTCGATGGCATTGTGAATGAAGAGAATCATTTCTTTCATGAAGGAAGCTATGTGATAAAGCGGGGCAAATACTACTATTACATTTTTGCGGATATAAGTCGCAACTCACGTCCAACATGTTTGGGATATGCAATGGCAACATCTCCATTCGGACCTTATGAATATAAAGGTGTTATTATCGACAATGCAGGTTGCGACCCGGAAACATGGAACAATCATGGTTCGCTGGTTGAATACAAAGGACAATGGTATGTGCTCTATCACCGCTCAACCCATGCCAGTCGATCTATGCGTAAGGCATGCATCGAGCCCATTAAGTTCAATGCCGACGGTACCATCCCCGAAGTTGAGATGACCTCGCAGGGTGCATGCGGTCCTATTGATGCCTTTGAGAAAATACCTGCTGCAATAGCATGTAAAATGCATGGAAATGTAAGAATACAACGTAAGTACAACCGTGGCGACATAGAGGAGTTGGGGTGTATCCGAAACGGCGATAACGCAGAATGGAAATATATCGACTTTGGGCGCGGAGCAAAAAATGTCTCGATATGTCTGACATCAAAATCTGATGGAAAGATACTACTATATAAAGACAACTTTAAAGGAAAACCGATAGCAACTATTGATATCAAAGCTGGCCTTAACTCCGAAATAGTTAATGTGCCAATTAAAAAGACAAAAGGCGTTCATGCCCTATGTATGAAATATGTAGGCAACGATGTCAGCAACGATGATCTGTTCAACATCGACTGGTTTATGTTTGATGACAAAAAACCAACATCCACTACTCTGATAGAAAGTTTAGAAGCCGGATTTAAGCACGTCCCTGATACAATCCAAACAGCAGTATATTGGTATTGGCTTAACAATAACGTCACTCGTGAGGGTGTAGTCAGAGATCTCGAAGCAATGAAGCGAGTTGGCATAAACCGTGCATTCATCGGCAATCATTCAACAGGCGACCTACCCTATGGTAAGCACAAACTTTTCTCTGATGAATGGTGGACGACAACACATCAGGCTTTAAAAACTGCAAGTGAACTAGGAATCGACATCGGTATATTTAATTGCCCAGGATGGAGCCAGTCAGGAGGACCATGGATTACTCCACAACAAAGCATGAAATATGCTGAAATACACGAGCAGAGCATATCAAGCAATGGAGAAGACAAAACGATAGTTTTGCCTGATGTTGACAAAAGTAGCATCATAAGTGTCTTAGCATATCCCTCAATAAAAGCACAATCACAAACATGGACAATACATCCATCTACCAGCAATAAAAAGATTACCCTTACTCTCGACAAATCGTTTACAGCAAGAACTATCGAGATTAAATCAGATAAAGCATATCGAAGTAACGTGCGATTAGAAAGCAATGGAGAAGAAATAAAGACATTTGAATTCGACAGACATAACACAGGGTTGAATGTAGGTTTCAAACCGCTTGCACCATGTGTTGTCACAATCCCTGAGACAGATAGTAGTCAATTCGAAATATCTTTCGATAATGCTGCACCTGATGTATCCCTCACCATTACCATCTCCGAAAAGCCTTACGTAGAAAGATATGCTGAGAAATCTCTTTCAAAAGTATTCCAAGATCCCCTGCCGATGTGGGACTATTATATGTGGGATACACCAGCCGAGGCAAGTGCAAGGGATTTATACATTAACCCTGACAACATAATCGATTTGTCATCAAAAATCCACGACGGCAAGATTGTATGGAGTGCGCCACAAGGCATATGGACTGTCTTGACATTGTACATGAAATCGACAGGTGTAACAAACTCACCTGCTGTTGCAGAGGGAACAGGACTCGAAGTGGATAAGATTAACAAAAAATACATTTCATCGCATTTCGATGCATATATCGGTGAGATATTACGTCGTGTTCCTGCGCAAGACAGGACATCGTTTAGTACTGTTGTTGAAGACAGTTATGAGACAGGTAGCCTTAACTGGACTGACGATATGACATCAGTATTCCAGTCAACATATTCATATAATCCTATCCCATATCTGCCTACGCTTTATGGTAATGTGGTGGGGAGTGTGGATAAATCTGATAGATTCCTTTGGGACTTGCGTCGCTTGATCGCCGACAGAGTGGCATATGATTACGTGGGAGGATTGAGGCAACAATGCAATCAACATGGAATGAAAAGCTGGCTTGAGAACTACGGCCACTGGGGATTTCCAAGCGAATTTCTTATTTATGGAAGTCAGTCTGATGAAGTTTCAGGAGAGTTCTGGAGTGAAGGGTCACTTGGCGATATTGAGAATCGTGCCGCTTCATCATGTGCGCATATCTATGGCAAACAAAAGGTATGGGCAGAGTCATGTACTGCAGCAGGAGCACAATTCAATCGCTATCCACGACTCATGAAACAGCGCATCGACCATTTCATCTGTGAAGGTATCAACGCATCGCTTCTACATCTGTTTATCTCACAACCTGATAATAAAAAGCCCGGACTCGATGCATGGTTTGGCAACGAGTTCAACCGCAACAACTGCTGGTTTGAGGGTATGACAACATTCATAGATTATTTAAAAAGATGTAGCATGATGCTTCAGCAAGGGCGTTATGTTGCAGATGTGGCATACTTCATCGGTGAAGATGTTCCAAAGATGACAGGAACATGTGACCCTCCTCTTCCTAAAGGATACTCATTCGATTACATTAATGGTGATATTATTCTGAATCACAGTAAAGTAGTTGATGGCAAGCTCATTCTCGACAGCGGAATGTCATATAATTTGCTTGTTTTGCCTAAGCAATCCACTATGCGTCCACAGATTCTCGAGCGCATCCATCAATTTGTAGAACAAGGATTGACTATTGTTGGGCCACGCCCCCAACGGTCGCCAAGCATGCAAGATTATCCTAATGCTGACAACAAAGTAAAGCATCTTGCAAGTCTAATCTGGAATGACACTGGAAAATGTGGAAATGGAAAGGTTTACAACGACGGCACTTCGATAGAAGCCATACTCCGCAATCAGAGCGTTGAACCAGATTTCAGCTACACAGGCCAGGCATCACTTGAATTCATTCACAGAACACTAAACGACGAAGGTGAAATATATTTCATATCCAACCAAGAAGACTCAACACGAACAGTTAACTTATCTTTCAGAGCAGGCAAATGGACTTGCGCTGAATTATGGAACCCACAGACAGGCGAGACTCGTTATTTACAATACAAAAAAATATCTAATCGAATTGAAACAGAAATCACCTTCGCTCAGCTGGAGAGTGTCTTTGTGGTCTTTAGCAATAAAACTGTTCTTGCAAGTGACAAAGCAACAAATACAACAAGAATAACTATCGAAAGAGAACCTTGGAAAGTCTATTTTGCTCCGTCTGCAGGAAAGCCTTCATTCACAAAGTCATTTACTAAACTTGAAGATTGGACACTAGCAAAGGATGATGATATAAAATACTATTCAGGAAGTGCCACATACACCAATAACTTCACTCTGCAAAAGCAACCCGAAAAGGATGCGCACGTTAAACTGAATATCGGTGAGGTTATGGTGCTTGCTACTGTGAAAATAAACGGACACGATGCCGGAGGTGTTTGGACACATCCATACTCTCTCGACATAACACCATACGTTTGTCAGGGTGAGAACAGAATTGAAATAACTGTTTACAACAACTGGCGAAATCGTCTCATTGCTGATGAGAAACTTCCGGCAAACGAACGACTGACATGGACAAATATACAACCGTGGAGTAAAACAGATGAACTACAGCACTCTGGATTGTTAAAACCCGTCAGCATTGAGATTGAAGAATAAGAAATAATAAACGAATGCACTATTTATATCATGAAATCAAAACTTTTTACAGTTGTCGCCACCATTTTTCTTGCTTCATGCAGTAGCACTATATACCCTCCTACAGAAGCAGATATAGCAGCAAACGACATGATGTGTGATACGTGGGTGGCAACAGATGCTTTGGGACGAGATATGCCTACTGCCGACTCTGTAGGGTTAAAGAAAACCGACCATGTGCGGAAAGTGGGTATCTTCTATATCACATGGCACACACACAACAATCACGACATTGCGGGGCCATATACCGATGTTACAAAAATACTCAGTGAGGACCCCGATGCACGTACGCAGACAGATAATAAGTTGTGGAAATACGGTACCTATCACTGGGGTGAGCCTGAGATGGGTTATTTCCTCAGCGGTGACGAATGGGTAATAAGGAAAGATATTTCCATGCTACAGGATGCTGGCGTTGATGTATTAGTAATGGATGTCACAAATGGTGTCTGCTATTGGGATGAATGGGAAGCACTATTCTCTACTATGATAAAGATGCGAAGCGAAGGTAACCAGACTCCAGAATTTGTCTTCTGGTCGTATAACAACGGACCAGTGAATATAGTAAAACAACTTTATGAACGCTACTACAAAAGCAATAAATATAAAGAGTTATGGTTCTATTGGGATGGGAAACCGCTATTGCTTTATAATGCTGATCCATCAAATGATGCAAACGGCACTTATGAGGCTTCTGCAAATGACTATCCCGAGGAGATACGACAATTCTTCACATTACGAAACATGTGGTGGGGATATTATGAATGGTATAACAAGAGGTATATCGGTACGGAAGACAACTGGAGTTTCGGTTATTCAATGGCAGACCCTATAATAAGAAATATGTCGCCAGAAGAACTTGTATCGAGACATAACGGCAAGATTGAAGAGGCTGCCGTAACACCAGCACAGCATCCCGTTGCCATGGGCGACGATCACATTGGTGTAGGTAAGTCATGGTCAAGAAAGTATGGCGAACCAGAGTTAAATGAATACGACATGCCTATCGAGGCATACGTGCCATGGCTGGGTAAAACGGTAAAAGATCCTACAGCATATGGTATCTATTTCCAAGAGAGATGG
>JAEEGL010485626.1_pt1 | contig 12996 bp, 10 predicted proteins | sample 9134231 | NCBI WGS metagenome assembly JAEEGL01 (sample SAMN16246548, study PRJNA631951) | gut metagenome | biome: gut microbiome; feature: rumen; material: fiber-attached | host: Bos | place: Iran: Karaj | collected 2018-10 | reverse complement strand
TGCCCGCCAATTTATGGGAAAAATCTCCAAACCTAACGTTGATGCCATTTTGAATATTCCTCCGGCGATTGCTATCGAGCAACGCATTATCTCTCGCAATCCACGCTCCACAGTAGGCACCACCACCGAAATCTACGATTATCTCAAACTGCTCTTTGCCCGCATTGGAAAAATCTACTCTCCTATCAGCAACGAAGAAGTGAAACGCGAATCCCTGCCCGATGTCATCAAGTATATAGAAAATCTGCCGGCAGAAACCAAGGTATATCTTCTCTCCCCTATCGTTCTCGTGTCAGGACGCACCCTGCCCGAGCAATTGGAGATACTGCAAAAACAGGGCTACAGCCGACTGATGGTCAACAACGAACTGGTTGACATCTCTGATTTTCTTCTCGAAAAGAGAAAAAACAAGAACCATATCTACCTACTCATTGACCGTTTCAAAGCTCTTACTCTCAAAGAGATGCAATCCCGTGTTGCAGACTCTATACAAACCGCCTTCAATGAAGGGAAAGGCACTTGCGTGGTTCAAACCGAGGGAGAAGGAATCAACAAGCAAAAAAAATTCAGCAATCGTTTGGAAGCCGACGGCATTGTTTTTCAAGAACCATCCGTCAACCTTTTCAGTTTTAACAATCCTTTTGGCGCGTGCCCCGTTTGTGGCGGCATTGGCAATGTGGAGGACATTTCGCCAGAATTGGTTTTCCCCGACACGTCTCTGTCGGTCTGTGAAGGCGCAGTGGCATGCTGGCACGGAGAGAAATTAAGTGAATGGAAAAACCAGTTCATCAAGTACGCCGTCAAACAAAATTTCCCTGTCCATCGAGCCATTGAAGACCTTAGTGAAGAAGAATACCACTTGCTATGGTACGGCAATCCCGACAAGAATGTTTACGGCATTGTTCAGTTCTTTGATTTCATTGAGAAACAACGATATAAAATTCAATACCGAGTTCTTTACAGTCGCTATAGAGGACGCACCACCTGCCAAACCTGCAAAGGACTGCGTCTGCGTACAGAAGCGAATTACGTAAAAGTGAATGGGAAAACCATCACCGAGCTCTCCACCATGCCCATAGGTGATCTGTATGAATTTTTTAAGAAATTCAAGTTCAGTAACAAAAATGAAGAAAAAATTGCCCACCATATTCTCAACGAACTGCTCAATAGACTTACTTTCTTGATGGATGTGGGATTGCATTACCTCACTTTGCATCGTTCTGCCAGAACCTTATCCGGTGGCGAATCGCAACGTATCAACTTAGCCACCTCATTAGGGAGCAGTCTGGTGGGCTCTCTGTACATATTAGACGAGCCCAGCATCGGACTGCATACAAGAGATACTCATCGCCTTATACATGTATTGAAGCAACTTCGCGATTTAGGAAACACCGTTGTCGTAGTGGAACATGACGAGGATATCATCCGCAGTGCCGACTATATCATTGATATTGGCCCACAAGCAGGACGATTAGGCGGAGAGGTGGTCTTTTGCGGAACCTATCCCCAACTGCTCACATCAAACAACAGTCTGACCGCCGCATATATGCGAGGGATGGAACATCCGACAGCAGAAGGAAACTTGAGCATTCTCACCCCTCAACGACGCAGAAAATGGCGCAATTATGTGGAGATTATCGGAGCACGCGAACACAACCTAAAGAACATTGATGTGAAGATCCCTTTACAAATCCTCACTTTGGTAACAGGTGTTAGCGGGTCGGGAAAAAGCACCCTGATTAAAGATATCCTTTACGCGGGGTTACGCAAAAAAATGGATGAAACCACAGAACATACGGGGAAACACACAAGAATAGATGCCGATTTAAGCAAAATCTCCGAAGTGGTTATCGTGGATCAGAATCCCATTGGGAAGACCTCCCGATCAAATCCGGCCTTATACATCAAAGCGTATGACGATATACGAGAGCTTTTTGCTTTCCAACCTGTAGCCAAACAGCGGGGATACAAAGCAGGACACTTTTCTTTCAACACGGCTGGTGGAAGATGCGAAGAGTGTGAAGGAGAAGGCGTTATCCATGTTAGCATGCAATTTATGGCTGACATCACCTTGGTGTGCAACGAGTGTAACGGAAAACGATTCAAAAACGAAATATTGGAAATCAAAATAGATGATAAAAACATCAGTGATATTCTTGATATGACTATCAATCAAGCCATTGATTTCTTTTCCAGTCTCTCCCACGATAATAAAGCGGCACAAAATATCGTTACCAAACTGAAGTATCTGCAAGATGTCGGATTAGGATACCTGAAAATGGGACAATCCTCCCAAACTCTTTCAGGGGGGGAATCACAACGTGTAAAATTAGCCTCCTACCTCGCTCAAAGCAACCAGAAACAGAACATACTCTTCATTTTCGACGAACCGACCACCGGCTTGCATTTCCACGACATCAGCAAACTGTACAGCGCCTTCAACAAACTCATAGAACAGGGGCATTCCATCGTTGTCATAGAACACAATCCGGAACTAATCAAATGCGCTGACTGGATTATTGATTTAGGACCGGAAGGAGGTAACAAAGGAGGAGAAATTGTTTGCCAAGGCCCCCCCGAAGAGATTGTCAGACACAAGAAATCATACACCGGACAAATGCTATCCCAAAAAATACAATAATCACTCTATCATACCCATTATCAAATAACCCTGAATTAATTTTTCATATTATGCTTACAGTATATTGCGAAAACGATCAAACCACACATCAATACGAATACGGTATTTCATTACTTGAAATAGCTGAAAGAGAGAATTTCACATTAAAATACCCTATTTTAGGGGCTTTGGTAAACCATAAAGTACGCGCGGCCAACTTCCGTATTCACAAACCGTGCAACATCCGTTTCTTTGATATCACTTCCGACTATGGCAATGACATGTTCAAACGTTCGCTGTTTTTCTTGTTATTCAAAGCCGTAAGCGATTTATATCCTCAAGCGAAACTCCGCATCCTGCACTCCATTTCGGGAGGCAAATATTGTGGCCTCACAGGATTAAACCAACCCATAACACAAGAAATAGTGGACGAACTTAAAGCCCGGATGGACGAACTCATAGAACAAGACATCCCATTTGAAAGATTGGAGTTACCCACCGCCGAAGCCCTGCAAATGTACGCAGACCACGGATTAACCGAAAAAGCCAATCTTTTCAAATACAGAAAACGCTTATTTACAAGCATCTACAAATTAGATGATAAAATCAACTACTATTATGGATTTTTAGTACCCTCCACCAAATACCTCAAACCATACGGTTTGGAGATGTATGAAAGCGGATTATTGCTTAAAATCCCTTCCCGTCATCATCCGGAAACAATTGGCCCCACCCGTCAGTTACCCAAATTGTTTGCCGTGTATAAAGAATACAAAAATTGGGCAATACAAATCGGCGTTCCTTACGTAATGGATTTAAATGACAAAACTTTCAATGGGGAAATTGGCGATGTCATCCGCTTAACGGAGGCTTTTCAGGAAAAGAAATTCATTCAGATAGCCGAAGACATCCACCAACACCAAGGCATCAAAATGGTTTTAATCAGCGGTCCTTCCAGTTCGGGCAAAACCACCACCTGCAAGCGTATTTCAGTGCAATTAGCTCTTTTGGGGTATCATCCGGTACAAATTTCGGTGGATGACTTCTTTGTGGAACGCGATGAAACACCCAAAGATGCCAATGGAGAATTTGATTTTGAGTCCATTGATGCCATTGATTTGAAACTATTTAACGAGACATTGAGTAGTATTATGGAAGGCAAAGAAGTGGCACTCCCCACCTTCGATTTCAGTACCGGCCATAAGGTGTGGAATGAGAAAAAAACAGTGAAAATGAGCGACAATGCCATTCTGATTATTGAAGGCATACATTGTTTGAACCCAAAACTCACCGACTCCATTCCCGATGAGGTAAAATACAAGATCTTTGTTTCGGCACTCACTTCCATCTCCATTGACTCTCAAAACCCCATTCCGACCACAGATAACAGATTGATACGCAGAATTGTGCGTGATCATAAATACCGTGGTTATACTGCACTGGAAACCTTACGTCGCTGGCACAGTGTCCGCAATGGAGAAAACAGGAACATCTTTCCTTTCCAAGAAAACGCCGATGTAATGGTTAATACAGCACTCATCTACGAGATGGGGATTCTCAAGCCATACGCTGTCCCCGTCTTAAGCGAAGTTCCTGAAACCGAGCCCGAATACGCTGAAGCCTGCCGCTTACTGAAATTCCTATCCTATTTCAAATCTATTTCAGAAAAAAATATTCCAGGCACTTCCATTCTTCGTGAATTTGTTGGGGGCAGTCAATTTCATTATTAATCGCCAACCATGAACAACTATCAGGAAATTCTTGACCTCATTGCACAGAAGCAAGCAGATGAAATCATTACCGTGTTAGGGCCTACAGCAACGGGGAAAACGCGATTGGCAGTTCGTTTGGCAAAAGACCTTGACGGAGAAATCATCAGTGCGGATTCGCGGCAGGTGTATCGGAAAATGGACATCGGCACAGGAAAAGACCTGTCAGATTACACTATAAACCAACAAACGATACCCTATCATTTGATTGACATTGCAGAACCTGGCACAGAGTACAATGTAGCTCAATACCAACAAGCTGCCTATCAAGCGATTGATAGCATACGCGCACGCCATAAAGAAGTGATTTTGTGCGGAGGGAGTGGGATGTACATCGAATCGCTTCTCAATGGGTTCCGGCTCTCCCCTATCACTCGGGACGAGAAACTGTATGCCGAACTCAACGCCAAAAGCGACGAAGAACTAATCCAGTTGCTACAAAGCTTTCGTACACTCCACAACCACACCGACACTTGCGAACGCCGCCGGCTGATAAAAGCAGTAGAAATCGAATACTACTACCAACAACATCCCGAATGGAAAGACCTCACCCGAAAAGTGCCCTCATTGATTATCGGGTTGACAGGCAATCGGGATTTTATCCGCAAAAAAATCACCCAACGCCTTCAAGAACGGTTACAATCAGGCATGATTGAAGAAGTGGAACAACTTATCAAACAAGGGGTTAACACAGAACAACTGCTACGCTACGGACTTGAATACAAATACCTCACACGCTACATTTCAGGACAAATTGATCGTGACACCATGTTTGAGAAACTGGAAATTGCCATCCACCAGTTCTCCAAACGGCAAATGACATGGTTTCGTGGAATGGAACGCCGCGGTTTTACCATCCATTGGATAGATATAAAGAATCTATAATTTATTTCAAATGAACGAGTTAATTCTCATTAGTGCGCTCATTTTCATCTATGGGACAATCCTCTTGAGCTATCGTCTATTTGGGAAATCAGGATTGTATTGCATGTCGGTATTAGCCACCATATTAGCGAATATTGAAGTGGTTATTCTCATCCGTGCCTTTGGCATTGAGCAAACATTGGGCAATGTTCTTTTTGCCTCCACCTTTCTTATCACGGATATCCTTTCCGAATGTGAAGGTCGGAAATCAGCCAACAAAGCCGTTCTGTTAGGCATTTTCTCCGCTATTTTCTTTCTGATTCTAACACAAGCTGGGGCTTATACGAAGCAAGCGAAAATGACACCATGCAAGAAGCTGCCATACAACTTTTCTCCTATACTTCCCGCATCATCTTTGCTTCTCTCATCGCTTACATCATCAGTCAATTTTTCGATATATGGCTGTATCATACATGGTGGAAATTTACAGAAACAAAATCCGGATCTCACCAAAAATTCCTATGGCTGCGTAACAATGGCTCCACTCTCATCAGTCAATTCGTCAACACCCTTATCTTTACTTTTCTTGCTTTCGCAGGCACCTACCCATTGCCAATCGTATTGAATATTTTTATTTCAAGCTATTTGATATATGCCGTAGCAGGCCTCCTTGACACGCCCATTGTATATTTGGCGAGAAAGAGCAAATCCAATCATCAGGAGTTGCTTCATGACTAAAGCGGTTAATGAGGGGAAGCGAAAAACACAATAATGTTATGGATTTGGTCAATTCACAAAGTGAAAACACCCCAATTTTCATAATAAAACATTAAGTAGCTGATAATCTTTTATTTAAATTCATTTTTATTGTATTCAAAAAAATATTATCTTTGCAGCCCCCAAAAAGTCGCATGAAAAAGTGTGCGAATAAAGAAAAAACTCACACAAAAAAGTGTGAAAATGAATTAAAAAGTCATCTGAAAAAGTGCAAGAAAAGGGCTAAAGCAAACAAAAACAATGACTATGTATAAACGAAAAATAGAGAAGATTCTAAACCAATGGAAAAGCAAGAAGGGACACAAACCAATGGTGATAAAGGGATGTCGCCAATGCGGAAAGACCAGCTCTGCAGTAGATTTTGCCAACAGGAACTATAGAAATGTTGTCTATCTGGACTTCCACGAACACAAAGAATACAAGTCATTCTTTGCCGGTGCCCTTGACGTGGACACATTGACGCTGTCCATCTCAGCAGGCATACGAGGGGCACGGTTCGTAGCGGGCGAAACCTGTCTGGTACTTGACGAGATACAGGAATGCCCCAATGCTCGCGCATCGTTGAAGTTCTTCAAGCTCGATGGTCGCTATGATGTCATTTGCACTGGCTCTCTGCTGGGAGTCAATGGCTATCGCACCAAGGAGGAACAAGAAGAGGAGGACAAAGCTTCAATTCCCGTGGGATTTGAACAAGTTGTCACGATGTATCCTATGGACTTTGAGGAGTGGCTGTGGGCTAACGGCATTGAACAACAGCACATCAACTATCTGCGTAACTGTCTGGAGAAAGAATCGCCAGTCAATGAGGGCATTCACCAGAGAATGTGCGAATTGTTGTTACGCTATATAGTAGTGGGCGGGATGCCTGAGGCTGTCAGCACTTTTCTTGAAACCAATAATATGAACGATGTGTTGGATGTGCAACACAGCATTATCGAAACCTATAAGGCAGACATGCTGAAGTATGCCCGTCAGGAGGACAAGCCCCGCATACGGGAATGCTTTGAATCCATACCATCGCAGTTGGCCAAGGAGAATAAGAAGTTTCAGTATTCTGTGATACGCAAAGGGGGACGTTCAAGTCAGTATGCCGGAAGTCTGCAATGGATTGAGGATGCCGGCATTATACAGCGTTGCCACAATATCAAAATCACTGAATTGCCTCTCGACGGCAATGCTATCCCCGATATCTTTAAAGTCTATATGACGGATATTGGTCTGTTGATCAGTATGTTGGAAGAGGGTACGGCTTGGAGTATCTTGCAAGGGAACCTTTTGGGCTACAAAGGTGCTATTTTTGAGAACCTTGCAGCTGACATCCTGTGCAAAATGGGACGCAAACTCTACTATTTCCAGAAAGATAGTGGTTTGGAACTTGATTTTCTTATTCGTTACAAAGGAGAATGCTGCCCGTTGGAATGCAAAGCACGCTCCGGAAATGCAAAGTCGATGCAAACCGTACTCAAGCATCCTGAACATTATCACATTATGCAAGCATTGAAATTCGGCAGTTATAATGTCGGTCGCAACGGACAGCTGTTGACGTTGCCATTCTATATGATGTTTCTTTTGACAGAAGTATAATAGGGTTATGTGTCCCAAGATTGATGAAAGGACAAATAACCATAGCATAAATCCCGCGACCAACTTTACCAAATGCGCGTGGATGATAATGACTTTCTGTTGCAGGCGGAAGAGATACGAGTATGAGGTATGTTACAGAAAAAAATTCCAAAATTTGTTGTATTTTTGCCACATTAATCTGTATTTATTAGGATTATTTAAGCGGACGAAATTATAATTTATGAAACAATTAATATTAACCATTTCGTTTTTTGTCCTGATTGCCTTATGCCACGCTCAGGATATTATTGTTACTTCGGATGCTCAAAAAATTGAAGCAAAAATTCTGGAAGTTTCTGAATCAAATGTAAAATATAAGGAAATAGACAATTTGGAAGGTCCCACTTTTGTATTATCCACTCAAAAAATCATCTCTATTATTTATGCCAATGGTAAAGTTTCCCTTTTCCATGAATCGTCAACAATAGAGAATAATAATCAGGTTACTGAAACATATCCTAATTTCCTCACACGCTTGGGAGAAAATTACACGTACCAAGGTCGTGTGATGAACAGAAATGTTTATGCCAATTTTTTGAGTAACAACTGTCCAAGTGCCTATGAGATCTACCATAAGGGACATATTATCGCCTATTCGGGAATGCTGCTCTTGTCTGCTGCCATAGGCATGGAAATCGGAACGCTTATTGGAGGAGCAATTACAAGAAACTTTTCTTCTTCAATGCCTTGGATATATTGTGCCCTTGGGTGCACTATTGCCAGTATACCTCTATTTATCGTTGGATACAACAAAATGCACAAAAGTGTAGATATTTTCAATGAACAATGCATCCAAAGTGCCAATCGCACACAAAGTTACTGGAGTATTGGTGCAAGTGGAAATGGAGTTGGATTGGTATTGAACTTCTGATATTATTCCAAATAATCGGCATACTTTTTGCCACGTAGCCGCCCGCACTTTCAGCAAGTTCCACGAGGAACCTTCCCTAAAATGTGAATGCATTGGGCATCGTGCAAGCCAGTTGCGGTGGTGGTATTTTTGCAGTAGTTGAGTCTTTCGGAGTTACAGTTTCCCCGGAAACATACTTTTATATGCAATGATTACATTATGAAGCGGGATAATTCCGATTTTTTTGTATATTTGCCCGTTGTTGCCATTGCGACAATAACACGTTGTTTTTTACGTTTAAAACTATTGTGAATAATTAATAACCAATAATATATTAACATGAGTGAATTTGATGAAATAAAAGTAGAACCCACCACGGAGTCGGTTCCTACCAATGAAAATTGCGAATGTAACGCAAATTCGTCCCAACCTGCAGCAGAGAAAAAAAGTTGCAAATGCAAATGCGGATTGATCATCCAATGTATTTTAGCAGTCGCCGTTATCGTTTTATTTATTCTACATTTTTGCGGTATTGGCTATGGAAGCTGTAAAAAAAGTGCTGCCCCCGAGACTTTCGTCCCCACGGTGGTGAATGCGGAACCCGGCGATGGCAGCGTTTTATATGTTGATTTGGATTCCATCAACGAAAAATACATTTACATTAAAGATAAAAAAGCGGAATTGGAAGCAGAAATGCAGAAGCAAGAGGCAGCTTTCAAGCAACGTCAGGACGCTTTCCAAAAGAAGTATCAGCAATTCCAACAGAATTTGCAGTCGGGTGTGCTCACAGAAGTCCAAGTTCAAAATACACAAACCCAACTTCAGGCAGAATACGAAAAGATGGAAAACGACTACAATACCGTCATCAACAAACTTACGGAAACACAAGTGGCCGTAAATAAAGCCATGCTTGATTCGCTTTACGCTGCCGCTGCCCGGGTTAATCAAGAATATAACTCTTCCTATATCCTTACATTCCAAAAAGACATGCCGCTGCTGATCTACACCGACAAGACCAAAGACATTACAGAGCAGGTTTTATTTGAAATGAACAAATCATTTAAAGAACTCAAAAAGTAATATTCGGTCATGAATTTGCGGATTTTTTTGTTCAATATTGCTGCTTTTTGCATTCTCTTTTCGGCTTGTTCCCATTCGAATAAGAAATCGAAAATCAGTCCTTTGGATACAATGTCCGGACGAGTAGTGGAGACCATGTACCCCGACAGTATGCCTCGGGATGTGTATTATTATCGTATCGACAGCGAAGGACATCTCACCAATGAGAAATATTATGAAGCCCACTACTATGATAACAAAAAGATATATATGGAAGGTGCAAGCGCTGATAACCAGCGAGATGGCGTGTGGAAAGCCTACTTTGAAAATGGAAAGCTTCAAGCGGTGGCCACCTATCGGAAAGGCATTCAGATTGGGGATGAGAAAGTATATTACGAAAATGGACATTTGATGTATCAAGGGCAATATGAGAACGGCATCTGCTGTGGCACATGGAAATTCTACAATGAATCGGGAAAACTAAAGAATCAAAAAAAGGTTGATGACACAACTTATATGTGTGGAACATGCCCCAAATGCCTCAGCATTAAAGGAAAAGAAGCAAAGATAAGAAGCATAAACGCAGCAACAAAAGAAGAATTTAAATCAAACTAAATAATATCAATTAAAAATAAAACTATGGAATTACCATTTGCAGAATCTTGGAAAATTAAGATGGTGGAACCCATCAAAAAAAGCACACGTGCAGAACGTGAAAAATGGCTTGCAGAAGCCCATCAGAATGTTTTCATGCTCAAAAGCGACTATGTTTATATTGACTTGTTAACCGATTCAGGCACTGGTGCCCAAAGCGACCGTCAATGGGCAGCCATGATGATGGGTGATGAAAGCTACGGCGGAGCCCGTTCTTTCTATCACATGAAAGATACCATTACCGAATTAACTGGTTTTGAATATGTCATCCCCACTCATCAAGGACGTGCTGCGGAAAATGTTCTATTCTCTTATCTGGTAAAACCCGGAATGGTGGTTCCTGGTAATGCTCACTTTGATACGACCAAAGGACACATCGAAAGTCGTAAAGCCATGGCTATAGATGTTACTGTTCCTGAAGCTTACGACACCCAGCTGGAGGTCCCATTCAAAGGCAATGTAAGTCTGGAAAAACTTGAAAAAGTGCTCAAGGAAAACCAAGGGAATGTGCCATTTATGGTTCTCACAGTAACCAATAATACCGTGGGCGGACAACCCGTAAGCATGCAAAACATTCGTGAAACCTGCGAACTTTGCCATAAATATGGCGTTCCTGTCAATATCGACAGCGCCCGTTTCATTGAAAATTGCTATTTCATTAAAACCCGTGAAAAAGGCTATGCCGACAAAACCTTACGTGAAATAGCCCTTGAAATGTTCAGTTACGCTGACTCCATGACCATGTCAGCCAAAAAAGACGGTTTAGTAAATATGGGCGGTTTCATCGCCACAAACAAAAAAGATTGGTACGAAGGCGCCAAATTGTTCTGCATTCCTTTTGAAGGATTCTTGACATACGGTGGCATGAACGGACGTGATATGGACGCTTTGGCAGTGGGCTTGAAAGAGAATATTGAATTCGACATGGTGGAAACACGTATCAAACAAGTTCACTATCTTGCCGCCAAACTGGATGAATATGGTATCCCCTACCAACGTCCTGCTGGCGGACACGCCATTTTTGTGGATGCCGACAAAGTGTTGACACAAATCCCTAAAGAGGAGTTCCCCGCCCAGACATTGACCTGCGAGCTTTATCTGGAAGCCGGTATCCGCGCCTGCGAAATCGGTTATGTTTTGGCCGACCGCGACCCCGTTACCCGTGAAAACCGTTTCGGCGGCAACGACTTCGTTCGTCTTTGCATTCCACGCCGTGTTTATACCAACAACCACATGGACGTGATTGCCGCTGCATTGAAAAATGTTTACGACCGTCGCCAAAGCATCAAACGTGGTCTGGAAATCACTTGGGAAGCGGAGTTGATGCGCCACTTCACCTGTCAATTTAAACGTCTTGGCTAATCATTCAATATGCTAATTGTTGGAAACGTTTTAGTATCCGATGAACTAATTAAGAATTGTTTCTGCTGCGATTTGTCCCAGTGTGGCGGAATGTGCTGCATTGAAGGAGACGCGGGTGCCCCTGTCGCTCCTGAAGAAATTGCAGAATTGGAAGACAATTACCCTATTTTTAAGAAATATATGACTGCTGAAGGTGCCCGTTCCGTGGATGAGAACGGCACCTTCGATTATGATATGACTGGCGAATTTGTTACCCCTCTTATTAATGGAGAAGCATGCGCCTATGTTTATTATGAAGATAATATTGCCAAATGCGCCATTGAAAAGGCCTTTTTAAATGGAGAAATTGATTTCCGGAAGCCCATATCCTGCCACTTATACCCTATCAGAATCAAGCAGTTGCCTGATTATGAAGCATTAAACTACCACAGATGGTTTGTTTGCGAAGAAGCTTGCGAAAAGGGAGAACAGCTGCAATTACCCGTTTATCAATTTCTAAAAGAACCTCTTATTCGCAAATATGGAGAAGAATGGTATAAAAAACTGGAAGAAGAGGTCAAAAACTTGAAAGAGAAATAATTTATTGATTATCAATATTATGTACGGGAATACACAGAAGAAATCAAAAGTAAAAAGTAGTTCTAAAAAACTGCAACGATCAAAACTAATCGTTCCTTTTTGGTGCCTCTATTTCACAATGATACTCATTATTGTGGGTGTTTTTGTTTTGATTGCCCGTACCATCCCTACCGTTGAACAATTAGAAAAAGATATTCAACAAAACCAGTTGGCAACTATCGTCTATGCTTCCGATGGCACAGAATTGGGAAGATATTTCTATGAGAATCGCTCCAACTGCCGCTACGCCGATCTTTCTGAAAACATACTAAACGCTTTGATAGCAACAGAAGATGCCCGTTTCTACAGACATGCCGGTATCGATTTCCGCGCTTTGGGCCGTGTGGCTGTTGGCGTGGTTACCGATCTGAAAAATGGTGGAGGAAGTACCATCACCCAACAATTAGCCAAAAACCTGTATGGTCGTAAAGCGGATGAGAATCTTGTCCTTTCAAAACTAAAAGAGTGGATTGTAGCTGTAAAACTTGAAAAAGAATATTCAAAAGACGAAATCATCACCCTGTACCTCAATACGGTGGATTTTTCACATCAGGCAATGGGAATTGAGACCGCTGCACAACGCTATTTTTCCACCACCCCTAAAGACTTGACAGTTGAACAATCAGCACTTTTGATTGGTATGCTGAAAGCTCCCGGAAACTATAATCCCCTTGTGCATCCCGAAGCCGCTACCAATCGGCGGAACGTAGTCATCAACCAAATGCAAAAATACAGTTACATTACCCGAGCACAAGCTGACTCCATTTGCGAAATCCCTATTGATATGTCAAACTACACCC
>JAEEGL010448136.1_pt1 | contig 12996 bp, 6 predicted proteins | sample 9134231 | NCBI WGS metagenome assembly JAEEGL01 (sample SAMN16246548, study PRJNA631951) | gut metagenome | biome: gut microbiome; feature: rumen; material: fiber-attached | host: Bos | place: Iran: Karaj | collected 2018-10 | reverse complement strand
CCATAAAAGTAAAGTATCTAAATAATTAAATTCTAAAATTGAATAATCAGCAGCTAAAGAAGCTTGAAGACCTTCTTTACCAACAATACCAATTCCAACATCAGCTTCTTGTATCATTGCTACATCATTACCTCCATCACCTACTGCTGCTGTTCTCTTATCTGTATACTTCTTTATTGTCTTCACTATTATCCTCTTCTGGGTTGGAGAACATCTACAACATACTACTGATGGTGCTTTCATTGCTGTTTCAAAAAAATCTTTTTCTGCATTTTTTAATGCTAAATCTAATGTGTCACCATCTATTATAAAAATATGAGGATTTCCTGAAGATAAATTTTTATAATAAGTAAATTTTTCTTTTAATTTTTTTACATCTTCATCTTTATCTTCATGTTCAAAATCATCATATTTTATTGAAAATATTGTATGATTTTTAGCTTTTAAACCACATGATATTGAAATACATATTGCAGTTTCAATTTTATCTCCAGTAAGCATCCATATTTTCATTCCTGCATTACGTAAATTTTCTATTGTTGCATTTACTCTATCTTGTAATAAATCTTCTACTCCTGTTACACATAGGAAATCCATATTATTTTCTAATTTACTTATTGCTTGAGCTACTTTCTCTTTTCTATGTTCCATTGATGTTATTGCTTCATTATATTCTTCATTCCATTTATCAAATTCATTTTGAGAAATTATTCTCTCTGTTAATACTAAAGTTCTTAAACCTTTTGTTGCTAAACTTTCTGCATTTTCTTTTATATATCCTTTATATTCTTCTTTCACATATTCTGTCATTACATTTTCTGCTCCTTTTAAATAAAATATAATATGACCATATTTCTTATTTTTTAATATTATTCCCATTCTCTTTGTTTCTGAACTAAAAGGAAAATTTGCTAATATTTCATATTCTTCTATAACATTTGCTTTATTTTTTATATGAATTTCTGAATCAGATCTATATATTAATCTCATATTTAATGATTCTGCAAATTTTACTAATGCTACTTCATCAGGTGATGATGCTTGATAAGTATATAAATCTGGATTATCTTTATCTTGAATTGGAGTTACATTATTACAAAGAACCATTGAAGTTATTGTATCTCTTATTACTTTTGTTCTTTGTCTTCTATTTTTTTTCCCTTTTTTTTCTTCTCTATTATCCGAATCTTTTTTAAGAGAATCTGTTGATATTGTATCATATGATAAGTCAGTATTATTTATTGAACTTATATTATTATTATTTATTAGATCAACTAAAGGAGCATCTGATTTTTTACATTCATCATCTAGAATTAAATTTAATTCACTGAAAGAGTCTTCTGTAAATTGGTCTATTTCCATTGCAATTTTTTTAAATATCATTTCATTCTTGGTTAAAGTTCCTGTTTTATCAGTAAATACATATGTTATTCTTCCTAATTCTTCTGGTATTGTACTATTTCTTGCAATTGTATCTTTAATTGAATCATCTCTATTTATCATAAGTGAAAAATATGTTTTAGAAACATCTAAATTTACTCTTAAAGAAATAGGAATTATTCCACAAAAAAGAACAATAAATCTAAAAAAGATAAAAAATAAATTTGTACTAAAAACATTATAAATTAGAAATTTCATGGAAGTAATAATAAAAGATAAAATACACATAATAAAAAATAAATAAACGTTAATTTTATTCAATTCATCATCCAGAATTCCAACTTTAATTTTTGGTTCACTTGAATTCATTCTAACTCTAGTTTCATTTCCAGTATAACAAACAATTCCAAAAGCTTTTTTAGAAGCTAAAACAGTAGAAGACCAAATAGTATTTTCTAAACTCAAAGGTTCTTTAATAATATTATTATTATCTATTTTACATTCAAAAACTCCTTCAAAATTATAAATTAATTTTGAAGGAGCTTCATATTCCATAAAACCATCTAAATTAATAATTTGTGAAATAGATAATTTTTGAGTATAACCTAAAGCTTTTCTTAATTTCCAATCAGTTTCACCATCTAATTGATCTGTTCTTATAAAAGCATGATTATCATCAGAATCATTATTTATAGTTTTAAGTAAAATAATATCAGCTGGAACTCTTTGATTTTCATTAATTATTATAAAATCTCCTATTTTTAACTCAGCTGAAGTAATTGAAATTTCTTCTGGTTCATTATTATCATTATTCTTATATATTGTATAAATTTCATTATTTGTTATTCTATCTTGATATCTTCTATTTATATCATCATATAATTCTTTTAACATTGTAAATCCAACTACTATTACTAATGGAGAAAGATATGAAAATAAAAATCCTACTACTAAAGGAGGAAATAATTGTGTTATTGTCATTACTAAATAAAAAAAATTTCCAAATTGCTTAAATTGATTAAATATTACTACAGGAATAAATGATATTAAATTATATTTGTTATTTTCTACCTTATTACTAAAATATGTGTAATTTAATTCTGATTCTTTTAAAAAAACATACTTTTTACTTAATTGATCTACATGATGTAAACATGGAAAAATTTTATTTATTAATTCTTGGAAATATGTTGGACGATTATTTGTAGTTTTATGTTTTTGGTTATTAAAATGAATTAATTTTTCGTTTAAATTGTCTTTTGGGATATTATCAGGTGATGAATTTTCTTTCATTTTATATTATTCTTTAAATAATATTGATATTTTTATTTATTTTATTTAAAAATAATTTTTCCTCAATTATATTCAAATATGATTTATTTAAAATTATGATTTTTAAGAATTTTTATTTAGTTTTGAACTAATATTTTATTGCGATTTAATTAATTAAAAAAAATAATAATTATTCATATTGTTTTGAAAAACAATAAAAATTTTTTGTATAAACTTAAATGTTAAAAAATAAAGTTTTTAAATGTGAATGAATCTCGTTTTTTAAATTATTTGTAAAAAAAATGTCTGAAAAAAATTTTGAAATAGATAAGGAAACATTATATAAAGTTTTTATTCAAATAGAAGAATTTATGACAAATCAAACTGATTCTTCAAATTTTACTATAAATGATAACAATAAAGGAGAGAAAATAAAATTAAAAAAAATAACTTTTAATAATAAAAATCCCTATCTAGAAAAAGTAAAAAAAATTAAAAATATTATTTCAAATAAAAAGTAATCTTTTGATAAATATAAATAGTTAATCATCTATCATTTTAAAAAGATAGTTAATGGTTTAATATATGTAGGTATAAATAAATGTATATCTGTAAATTTTGAATTATTATTTTTAAATTCCAAATATTAAATGTAAAAAAAAGTTAAAAACCAATTTAAAAGCAATGTAAATTTATTATTGCTAATCAAATTTTAAGGAATAAATAGTATAAATGTAATTTTTCATATTATTTTTTTACATCAACTTTGTTAAATATTAAATATAAATTAAATAAAATATTGGTTAAAAAATTATTATTATTTTCAATGAATCAGATATTTCAAAATAATCACAATTCTAAAAACCAATTAAAAATTAAAAAAATAAATTTCCAAAAAAAAAATTTTTAAATAAAAAAAATAATTATCATTACATAAAAAACATGAGCGATGAGGAAAAATATGATGATGATTTTTTAGAATCATTAAAAGAAGAAAATTCAATTCAAACAGGATCACAAGATTCATTTGGAAAAGGAATATTAAAAGCATATGAAGAACATAAAAAAATAGAATCAAAAATAAATCAAAGACCAATAAGTTCATATTATAATAATAATCAAGCTAATAATTTAAATAAAGAAGATTTACTTTCAAAACAAAAACCTCAAAGTGCTCATCCTATATCTTCAAATAATTCAAATATTAATAAATCTAAAAGTTCATCTTCAAAAAATGAAAAAGAATGTGATAAAAGTTTTGAAGAAATAATAACTGACCTAAAAAATTTTATTGAAAAATATCATATTCAAAAATCTGATTTTATTGATAATGAAAATGTATTTTTATCTTTTGATGATTTTAAATCTCTTCTTCAATCTATTCATTATATAATTCCTAAAGAATATGTTAGAGTATTATTTAATTATAATAATGAAGGAGCGAAAGATGATTATATTCCAATTTCTAAATTCTTAAAATATTTATATGATGAAAGTCAAGAATCAAGTAATACTCAATCAAATTTAAGTGGTTTAAGTAATTTAAGTAATCTTCAAAATAAAGATAAAAAAAGACCTTATTCAAGTAAAAAAATTGAAAAATTTGAAAAAGAAAACAATATTTATAATATTGCTTTTATTAATGAAGAATTTTCCAAATTTAATAAAGATATTAATAATATTATTAAAACTGATGGTAATAAAATATTTAATTATAATAATTCATCTATTATGAGTAATAAAGTTTCTAACAATAATTCATTTAAAAAAAGACCTGGAACTGGAAAATCAAAAATTTCAATTAATTCTTCTAAATCAAATATTGAAAGTAGACCTATAACTATTTCTCATAAAGATTCTAAAAAAGATTCTTTAAAAGAAGAAGAAAAAATTGCATCAAATATATTAAAAGAAGAAAAAGAAAGAAAAACAAAGTATAATACTAAAGAAATAATAAAAAAAAGAAATTTAGAAAAAAAAAGAGAAGAAGAAAAAATAAGAAAACAATTTGAAAAAAGAAGAAATGATTTTAGAAATGAATGTTTTGAAAAATGTGTAGAAATGAATAAAATATGTGAAGTTTTAGGATTAAATAAAACATATAAAATAATATTTAAAGATGAAGAATTATATTGTGTATTTAAAAAGAATGGAAGCAATAAAATTAATGAAATGGATATAAAAAATTTTGACATTGAATATAGAAGATTAAATAAATTATATAAACAAAGAGATATTAAAGAAAGATATAGTACTCAAGAACCACCTCCTAAAAAAGATATGGAAATTATTGTTAAAGAAAGACAAAATGAAAAAAATGAAAAAAAAAAAGATATTAAAGAAGTTTTAATTGAAGCTGTTAGATTAAAAATTAAATTAAAAAATCAATTAGATAATTTAAAATCTAAAGTTAAAATCGATGAAAATATTGTTATTGAACAATTGTTAAAAGCTGGAATTGAAATTCCTAAAAAAAAAGAATGAAAAATTAAAAAAGAAGAAATAATTTTTAATTTTTTTATTTTTAAAAATAAAATATATTATTTATAAGAGTATTCATTAATATATGAAAAAAGAAAGTTAGAAATAAATTCAAGAAAAATCTTTTTGTGAAAGTGTTTTTTAAATAATATAAATGATTTTCAATTTATTTTTTAAAAAAATATATAATAAGTGTGCCTTTAAAATATAATGATTTTTGTACCATTAAATATTTTCTCCTGAATATAAAAGAACATTTTATAAGTAATATCTATGAAAGCTCATATTCTTTAATTTTTTGAAATAAATTGTTGATGATTTTCTCCTAAATCAATTGACATAGAATCTTGTAGACTTTTAAAGCATTTTTCATGAAATAAATTTTTATCAATATTAAATTGTTTAAAAGTAATAGAATTAATAAAATTTATTGATGTTTCTAAATTAGTTAAAGCATAACCAACCATAGAATTTAAATCATTCGATGAAATGAAATATTTTGAAAAAGCTAAATTAAAATATAAATGTTCAGGTTTACTTTGAATAATTAAATAAATAATAATAGGTAAAAAATCTTCAACACTTGAATCAATTTTACCTGAAGTAAATTGTAACATTTTAATTATAATATTTATTACTTTTAAAAGAACTTTAAGTATATCTAAATAATAATATTCATTATCCATCCTTTTAATATATTTTAAAGCAATTTTCATTTGATTTTCAGAAACTTTATTTTTATCTATTTTAAAATCTTCTAATTTGAGCCATAAAAATTTTCTACAGTTTAAATTACACAAATAATTTTTTTCATTTAATTCATCTACATTTAAATTATTTGAAATTTCTACAATTATATAACGTTTTAATTCACTTAAAAATTTCTTTATTTTTTCTTCTTTTTTTTCTTCATTTTTTGAAATAAAGTAATGTTTATATTTTTCATCATTAATTAAATTTTCTTCTACATATTTAATATATAATTGAATAATTTCATTAGCTTTAGTAAAATTACTTTCATAATTAAAAATATCATTTAAAATATCTTCTTTAAATTCTAACATTTTATTTATAAAATCTTTAACTGAAAAACAATGACCAGTTATTTTATTATATCCTATTCCTAAATTTTTAGCTAATTTCATAATATTATCATTTCCATGAATACATTGTTCAATTTTTTTAATTGTTATTTTTTTATCCGAATTTTTTTCCTTATTTAATTTTTTTCCAATTAAAAACTCATTTTTTTCTATTTCATTTGTTAAACAAATTTTAATTTCTGCATTTTGAATAAAATCTTTTACTTTTGTTTTAAAAAGACAAGTTTTACAATTTTTTAAATCATATTTTAATATTAATATATTCTTTTTTAAACTTTCAATTAATGAAGAAAATTCAGTTGAAATAATTAATTTTTTATTTAATAATGTTTTTAAATTTTTATCTTCTTCTTCATACATTTCAGTAAATAATTTTTTGTAATTTTCATTTTTATATTCATCAGGTAATTTTTTTATATTTGTAATTATATAATCAGAAAACCAAGTTAAAGGTAAATTTTCAGAAATAAGAATATTTTTATATTCTTTTTTATGATAATTTAATTTTAAATCTAATATATTAAATAAATCTTCAACATAAAAAGAATTTGTAGTTTGTGATAAAGTAGGAATATTATTAAAAATATTATTAATACATATTTTTATTTCTTCTATAAAATTAGTTTTTGTTTCTCCTATTATTTCATTCTTATTTTCTATTTTTATTTCTTGTTCTTTTAATTTATCATATTCTTTATGAATAAAAACATAATAATTTTCATATTCATTATCAATATTATTTTCACTTAAAATTAATTCTTTATTCATTATCATTTGTTCATATTTACTTTTTGATTGTAAATCATTTTTTAAATCTTCATATTTCATCAAGAAAATTTCAATTTCTTTTTTTGATAAACAAAATGTTTTATATATTTCTTTTTCTTCATTTTTAAAATCATACTCAAATATTCCTTTTTCTTCTTTTATTATATTTAATAAAAATTGATGTATTTCAAAAGAAACATTAAGTATAATTTGGTTTAAATTAGTATAATAAAGATTTGTCTCAATATTAAAAAAATCTCCTTTTGAAATTTGTTTAAATAATAATATTATTGTTTCTAAACTATTATGATTAAAAGATGTTAATTGTATTTTACTTGAAAAAAATTCATTTTTTTCTGGAATTTCCAAAAAAGGAATTATTAAATAATGAATAAAATAATATACAACATATGAATTAATTTCATATTCTGATTTTAAAGGAAATTTTTTAGAAATTTCAATGTAAATGTTTTTTATTATATTTTTTAATATATTTGGAGTATTAATTGATAATTTCTTTAATTTAGCAATAAAACCAATAAAAAATTTATTTACATTATTCATATTTTTAATATATTTCGGAAGAATATATTCTTTATTTGCTGTTCTTTCAATAATATTTATAAATTCTTCATTTGAAAAATAATTATATGCCTTTTTTTTATTGATATTTGTAAGTAATAATAATTGTTTATAAATTAAATGTTTTTTAATCTCATTTGATTCAATATTATATAAATGCTTTAAATTTCTACTATTGAATTTTGTCATATTTTTTAACATAATTAAATTTTCTTTATAAACTTTTTTTAATTCTATATTATCTTCATTAATAATTAATAGATTTTCTCTATTTATTGTCATTGAACCTCTTTTTGGAATATTATTATTTAAATTATTATATGTATTTCCTTTTTTTAAAGCTCTTTCAAATTTAAAAATTCCAAATAATTCAGAAAATTTAAAAGTCAGATAATTGTTATCTTGATTTTCAAAAAATAAACTTTTAATCAAGTCTTTAAATATATAATTTAAATAAACTTTAATTTCATGTCTATATAAACATTCTTTAAAAATCAAAGAAATAAAATAATCTTCATTCAAAAAATTATCATTTAAATTTTCATCCCAATTAATACTATCTTTTATTATTATTTGAGATATAAATTGATTTAATTTATTTGATGAATCACTTTTAGTAATATCTTCAAAAAAAAAATGTACTAAAAATTTAGACATAATTTTTTCTTCTTCTTTATTTAATAATGAAATAAATTTAAAAAGAAGCTCAAAATTATCTCTAAATTCAAGTAAATAACTTTGAATTAAAATATAATAGTTTAAACTTGAACTTTCAGATGAAACTTTTATTTTTTTTTTAATTAAATTTTCATCAATTGTATTATCTAAACCTAAATTATAAATATTATTATCATTTAAAATTCTTAATTTTTTTTTTGATTTATAAAATAAAGTAACTAATGAATTAAATTCTTTTTCCTTTTCAATTTCCTTTTCTTTTAAATCAGAATTGGTTAAATTTATTTTTTTAATATAATCTTGAAGTAATTTCCAATTATTATTGTACATTTTTTTAATGAATTTTTAATAAGTTAATATTCTTATATGGAAAAGTTTAAATATAATCTGAAAATTACTATAATTGAAATATTATAAGAGTAAAAATTTTTTATTTGATTTAATGGTTTTAAGCTTAAATTCTATCTCTTACATTTTTGATTTTTTCTTTTTAGTTTTTTTCCTCTTTTTATTAATGATAAAGTAATTTTATGGAAATTATTTTTGTAAAAAAATAATTTAAATTTAATTAAAAATTTAAGATATTATAAGATATAATATGATAGATAAAGGAAAAGATTTAAAATAGATTTTTAAATGAAACTAAAAATATAAAAAATAAGATGAGTTATTTTTAATTTACCACCTAAAAATATTCCAATTCATTTGAAGTAATATTTAAACAAATTATATAGATTATGCTCTTGATATTATTTATAATATTATTTTGAAATTAAAAATTAAATTCAAATTATTATATATTTTCTAAAGAAAATTCATTATTTTTATATAAATAAAAATAATTTAATAAATCTTTTGACACATTCTATTTACATAATCAAAATATTTATCCTAAAATTAATGATATTAAAATATATTACAAATCCAATTGTTTTCATAAAATAAAAATTAATCAGAATAATTACTTTTATTATAAAAAGACCCACTCTCACTTCCATAAATATAAGAACTAAAATCTTCATATTCACTAATAAGTTCATCATTATAAGAAATAATATCCTCATTAATATAACTATTTCCTGCATTTTTTTCATCTTCATCACTATCATATTTTTTTTCTAAAACAGCAGGAAATATACTTCTTCTTTTTCTTTCATTAATTTGATATTTATTTTTTTTATTAACAACCAATTTTTTATCAAAATATAACAAATGAAATTCTTTAAGTTTATTTTCAAAAGTTTTAATAGAAACTAAATTATCGCCTTTAATATCATTTTCACTTTGAACAGGGAATAAATTTCCACATAAAAAAATAAAAGAGACTAAATTTACCATTTTAGTATTTCCAACATAACAATTTAAAACTTCACTTTGATAACTTTGAATATGATCACATAAAAAATCATTAAATTGATGAAAAGTATCAATTCTTTCTCTATACCATTCAATAGTATCTTCTGCTTGAGGTTCCCATTGTGTTTTTACAAAATTACAAAATTCTGTTAATGTTAATGGTATTTTCATACTTGCTAATAATCTTAAAAAATATTTCTCTTTTATTATCTTTAATGTTATTTTCATGTCTATTAATTCCATTAAATTCTTCTTTCGAGAATCTTCTAAAATTTTAGTAAATTTTGTTTTTATATAATGATTAAAATATATATTATAACCATTATTAAGTTGTTCTTTTTTATATAATAAATTAATTTCTGCAAAAGCTTTTTTCTCATTTTCATCTACAATTAAAATAAACATTAAAGTAGAAACAGTAAAAAGACTTTTTAAAAAAACTCCACTCATACAAACAATTCCAGCAATAATTCTTCCTACTAAAGTTACTGGAACATAATCCCCAAAACCTAAATTTGCATTTGATTGTGCTATAAACCATAAACAATTAAAAAAATTACCAAAATCTGAACTTTCTTCATCTGTTTGATAATTTTCAAATATTTTAAATGTATATGAACCTACTAATATTATTATTAAAAAAATTAAAAATAATGTTTTAAATCCATTTGCTTTTAAATTAGTTCTATATAAAAACATCCAATGATTTTTATTTCCAAAAAATGAATTTATTTTTTGTCCTCTACTATTAGTATATGTATTATAAACTTTAATTAATTTGAAAATTACATATAATCTAAATATTGATAAAGTAAATAATATCATATCTAAAGAATAAGTTACATCAACACCTAAACTATTTATTTTAAAATTACAGGATAAAAAAGGATATGGTTGAATTATATGAGAAATTGATTCTAAACTTAATTTAATAAAACTGATTTTTTGAATTGGAATAGAAGCTTTTAAACTTAACATATATTTTACATTTTGATATTGTAAATAAACTCTATATCTTATTATTAAAGCAATAACAACTCCAAAAGATAAAATTAAACATATTATTCTTATTATATTATCTTTTTTAATTGTTTTATATCCATTTTTATTATAATTAAAATGATTAAAATAAAGCCAAGTTACTACTGTTAGATCTGCTATAAATGAAAATATATCAATCCACAAAATTATATTTCCAAATTTTTTATATAAAAGTTTTATTTCATTTGGTGACATTTGACCATAATATTTTAATAATTCTGGATAATGGTTTAATAAAATTGTTTGTTTAATTTCTATTGAACTTTGAATTCTATTTATATTTGATGAATCTGTAAATGATTTTTTGGTCAATTTTTTTAAATTTGATTTACCCGATAAATTACTTTTGTTTAAATATGTGTCAGTGTTAACACTTTCTAACTATTTATTTATTATATTTACTTCTTTTTATTTTTGTGAAGTCAAATACTGAATTTGATTTACTGTTCCTTTGATATGAAGTTTGAATGGACATTATTAATGCTTATTAAAAAAGTATTTTAAATAAAAAAATTCTTTTATATTATATTTTATATATTATTCAAAATATATTTACTAATTAATTTATATTATTTGTGAGATTGTTATTTTCCTAAATCTTTAAAATTAACAAATCATATTTTTATATTAAGTTTCTTGAAATTTATTTTAATGAATTGTAATAAAAATATATAATAAACAACTCAAAAAAATTTTAAATTTTATTCAAAAAAAAAAATAATTTCAAAAACATCAAAAAAAAAAATTTAAAAAAAAATAATAAAAACTGATGCTAATGATATAAAACCCTATAAAATAAGAAAAAGAAATATATTAAAAAAAATGTCAGACAATGTAAAATGTTTCTTCGATATCGCAATAGGAGGTAAACCAGCAGGTCGTATAGTATTTTCCTTATACAACACAGTGACACCTAAGACATGTGAGAACTTCCGTTGTTTATGTACAGGAGAAAAAGGAAATGGATTATCATACAAAGGATGTACATTCCATAGAATAATTCCTCAATTTATGTTACAAGGAGGTGACTTTACAAATCACAATGGTACAGGTGGAAAGAGTATTTATGGAAGTAAATTTGAAGATGAAAATTTCAAAATTAAATTCACTAAACCAGGTTTACTTGCTATGGCAAATGCTGGTCCTAATACTAATGGAAGTCAATTCTTTATCACTACTATCGTCACTGATTGGCTTAATGGACATCATGTTGTCTTTGGAGAAGTCGTCGAAGGAATGGATTTAGTCTCTAAAATCGAATCTTTAGGTTCTAAAAGTGGAAAACCACAAACTACTGTTGTTATTTCTGATTGCGGACAACTTTAAAAAATTTATTGCATATTTAAATATGGTTTTTTTTTGTTTTTTATTGTTTTAACAAAAATTTTTAAAATTTAATAAAAACGGTTTTTTTAATTTTTATTTTTCTTTTTTTTTATTTGTTTGCGTTTGGGATAATTTGAGCGGGTTTTTATTTTTTTTTAAAGGATTTTTTTTATTTATATCATTTATTATTTACAATGCTTTAGTTAATATATAAAATTTTATAAATCTTTCAAATAATAATATTATTCTTGACATTAAATTTATATTTAAATATTAAATTTTTAATTTAATTAGTATCAAAACAATAAATTATACATTTTTATTATTTAATTATGGAAAATTTAAACAATATGAAATAAATACATAGAGAAAATATAGATGATAATAAAATAGAAGTAATTATAAGTGGTAAAATAAAATAAAAATTTTGATGAATTTAAGTATAATTGTTCAAAGGAATAATATTATGGAAAAATGGATAAAATTCCATAACAATTAATAGAAGAATTAAATTTAAAAACATAATGAAATGATATATTCAAATATAAATAATTCAGAATTATCATTAACTCAAATTCAATTATTAAAATTAAAAATTATTTTAACAAATTTATTAAATTTTCAAATGAAAATAGCAATTCTAAAGGAATAAAAGTTATTTTTTTGAAAAAAATGCTCTTTCAAAATTATTTCTAAAGAATCTATTATTAAAAATAGAGAAATTTTGACAATCAAAAAATAATTATATTATGAATGGAAATTATATAATAATTTAATTTGAATTATTATTCATAATTGTTTAAAATAAAAGAAAATGATAAATTTTATTAAACTATAAAAAAATATTCATTTATAAATTTAAATTTAACCTTTTTTCAAAAGAAATATTTTATAAAAATAAAAAATCAATTATTATTTTTTTTTAATAAAATGATTAATAATTATTCAATAATTCTTTTATTTAAACATTAACAATTAAAAAAATCAAACTTTATTATTCATAATTCTT
>JAEEGL016432957.1_pt1 | contig 12997 bp, 13 predicted proteins | sample 9134231 | NCBI WGS metagenome assembly JAEEGL01 (sample SAMN16246548, study PRJNA631951) | gut metagenome | biome: gut microbiome; feature: rumen; material: fiber-attached | host: Bos | place: Iran: Karaj | collected 2018-10 | reverse complement strand
ATTGTCCGAAGTATATTTGGAAATCACTTTGGCATGTCCGTGCTCTGCTCTTGCCTCGCTTTTTAACTGTCTTGCCGTTTTTGCCTTACAGGCACACAGACTCAGAATTAAATCCCGTTATTCGAAGTCCTTTGTCCATATCCCCTCCGTTACAACAGCCAAACCATCTGAAAATTTATTTCGTTCTTAAATATATCCCGTGTTTAATCACACCGGCATATTCAAAAACCAGCGTTGCACCGAGAAAAATAGCACCGATAATATCCGTCAGCCAGTGTACGCCACTTAAAAGCCTTGCAGCCGCTGTAATAAACATAAACACAAAGCAGAGAATTCTGAGTGTTCTTTTCAAAGGAACATTCGTAAGCAGATTTTTTGCGATAACAAAAGCACTTCCCAGAATCATGATCGCAAGAAGTGTATGCGTTGAAGGAAAAGAAGGTTCTACATGATCTTTTCCCTCCATGATAACCGGCCGGTAATTAATCACCACTTTTTCAAAGAAAACATACAAGCCTGCCGTAATTACATAAAAAATTCCGGCCGCTTTCAGGCAATGTGCCACATTTTTGAAAGATTTTCCTTTCACCCACTGATAAACGGCAATTCCGGCAAAGTAAACAACCAGCGAAAGTTCCGCAAATCCCAGAATTTTAGATAACAGATAAAATCCTTTATTTTCTCCGGTCATATTATGAAATGCCGTATTCATACTTGCCAGGCCAACACTGGTTCCTTCCGGTCCGACTGCCTGAACATCAACTGTTTTAAGCAGGATAATCAGCACAATAAATATCGCAAAGCAAATTGCTCCGAGGACATAATCAAGCATCGCTCTTTGCTTCATATTCCAGGTCCTAATATCCAGATTCATCTTTATAATCCACCTCTCATTCGTTTATTACTTTAACCTATTATTTTTTTATTATATTATTTTTTTATTTTTTATCTTTTATTTCTTTCGTCTTTTGGTTCTTTCATCTCTTATTTCTTTTGAAACATAAATTCCGAAACCATGTCGCTTTGAGGATTTCCGTCATAAATATGGAGTTCACCGTTTTTGCACGTTCCGTTATAGCGAATTCCCGTAATCGTATCTTTAATTTCGATATTATCGCCGGTAAGCGTGTATTTGATTTTGTGAGTGGCATTTTTATGGAAGTACTCCCCTTTCCCGTATCCGTCAAGCGTATACGTATAATCAAGTCCTTCCCGGTTATAAACAGGTCCCTTTTCCCATACAAACGCATACGTCCCGGCGGCCGAATCCGGAGTTCCCTTGCAGGCGGTTACGTTCATTATCATAATCACAGCAAGCAAAACAATTGTAATAATTCTCAGGTTCTTTTTCATATTCTCTCCGTTATAAATCACCATAAAATGACTGCAAAAAATCTATTTGGCTCCAACATCATACACGAAATTACGAAATATTCAGTTTCTTTAAAATCTCCGTAAAATACTCAGGTACCGGCGCCGAGAATTCCATGTATTCATTGGTTCTCGGATGAACGAAACCGATGACTTCAGCATGTAAAACCTGTCCTTCGGGATGAAACATATCATCGTTTCCGTAAACAAGATCTCCCAAAAGCGGACGATAAATGCTTGCCATATGGACACGAATCTGGTGTGTCCGTCCGGTTTCGAGCCGAAATTCGGCATAATCATAATTTTTATCGGATTCACCGATTTTTCGATAATGCGTAATGGCGGGTCTTGATATACCGGAGGGTGGATTGACGCACATTTTTTTGCGGTCCTTACTGTCCCTTCCGATGGGCGCATCAACAATGCCTTCCGCCTCTTTTAAATGTCCGCAAACAATTCCCTTGTAAATCCGTTTGGCTGTATGATCTTTAAGCTGCAGGGCAATGGCATTATGAGAAAAATCGTTCTTGCAAATAATAAGCGACCCGCTTGTATCCTTATCAATCCGGTGTACAATTCCGGGACGCATAATGCCGTTTATTCCGGATAAGGAATCCCTGCAATGATACATAATCGCATTTACCAACGTGCCGCTGTAATGACCCGCGGCCGGATGAACCACCATTCCTTTCGGTTTGTTTACAATCAAAACATCCTCGTCTTCATAAAGGATATTAAGCGGAATGTCTTCCGCCAGAATATCCGGTACGATTTTTTCCGGAATCATAACGGAAACAACATCGTTCTCGCGAAGAGAATATCCGCATTTTACGGGTTTATTATTGACAAGAACAAATCCGTCTTTCGAAAGTTTCTGAATATAGCTTCTTGAAAGTTCGTCAAACTGGTCCGTCAAAAATAAATCCAGCCGCTCTTCCGCTGCGGCCGAATCAATTTGGAAAGTGAATAATTTACCGGGATTTTCAGTCATAATTGTTTTCGTCAAAATAAATGCTGTCAAAAATATCTTCGTTAAAAAGCTCTTTATTCTCTAATTCAAAAGCATCATTTAATTTACCGATCTTTTTTAGAACAAGAATCCGGTTTAAATCTTCCCTGTTATTTAAATGTTCATAGGCAATCTCATAAAGTTCCTTCTGGTTTAAACGGGTCTGTGAAATCGAAAGCCCGAACGGAACAAACATATCCCGGATTTCATAGTATTCTTCTTTGGACAAAAGACCGGATCTGGCGGAATAATATGCTCCGGCAATACACCCGTAAGCAACACAGTCGCACGAAGGAAAGGCATCGATTGAAAGAATACAGTCCTCCAAAGCCTCCATAAGCGAAATCATTTTCCGTTCTTCTTTGGTCTTGTTTATGATTATTTTACGATGAACCTTATATATTTCCTCCAGTAATTCTTCCAATGTCTCATGATCAAGATCGCAAAGCTCATACAGATGATTGATGATATAACCATACAAAGAACTGCTGTTTTCAATCGCAAAACGCATGGAATACGCAATCAGGCTGAAAAATTCAGCATTTTCAATATGGAACAAATCATCCGTGTTAATAAAAATCGCCCTGGGATAATTTTCGAAAAATTGTCCGCCTCCATACACCACATCCTTCATCAGAACCGGTGCATAAACGTCCGTGGCTGCGAAACCGCGGCTCATCAAATCTTCCTCATTTCCGATGATAACGGGAATCTGTATGGTTTTGCTTTTATCAATAATTACTTCTTTCATTCTCTCTTAATATCGTCCGTTTTTTCTTTTTTATTACACAAGCGAGCAGGAAACCTGCTCGCTTGACGTTAAATTAAATCCTGACCAACTAATTTCGATAATTATAACAAATCCGAGAAGTCGGAACCGGGAACATCAATGGAGCTGGTGTTTTCACCGGTAATATCCGCCGTTACATTTGCGGTATTCGGAGATGCCATGAAAATGTAGGAAGAAATGCTTTCAAGTTTGGCATCCAATGCAAAACAGGAACCGGAAGTATAATCGATGATTCTCTGTGCAACTGCCAGATCAACACCTTCCAGATTAATAATAACCGTTGTTTTATTCTTTAAAAGTTCGGTAATCTGCTTTCCGTCCTCAATTGTTCTTGCATGCATTCTGTGAATATTATACATTTCGTCTCCCCTTTCCCCTCTTCCGGATCTGGATTTTCTTTCAGCAGTAAATCTCGTCCGTGGTTTTTTCGGCGCTTTCTGTACGGGCTCTTCCTCTACGTCTACGTAATCATCGTCTTCGTAAGCCTCATCTCCATAATCTTCATCATCGTTCTCCAAGCCGATTCCCTTAATAATCGCATCGATTACCTTTGGCCCTTTTTTCTCTTTCTCCGCCATCTTCTACCTCCTAAACGGAATAGTTTCGTTCTCCGAAAATACTTGTGCCGACTCTGATCATTGTGGCACCTTCGGTAATTGCAACAGTGTAATCGCCGCTCATTCCCATCGACAATTCGACACCAATACCATTATGAATTTTTTTCTCAAATAAGTCAACAGATAATTGCCTTAAATTCACAAAATATTGACGATTTTCTTCCGGATTTTCAACATATGGTGCAATTGCCATCAGTCCGCAGACATCAAGACCGGGCAGCGCACATACTTCTTCATAGAATTTCCTGCATTCTTCAAAAGACACACCGAATTTCGATTCTTCCTCTCCGACATTGACTTCAAGAAGAATCCGGACCGTAAGATTTTTCTTTACGGCTTCCTTGCTGATTGCCTCTGCTAAATGAAGGCTGTCAACGGAATGAATCATATAGGCCACGCCTACGATATCCTTAACTTTATTTGTCTGCAGATGCCCGATCATATGCCATCTGACATCCTGTGGCATCTCCGGCTTCTTTTTTAAGATTTCCTGAACTTTGTTTTCGCCGAAATCGCGGCATCCCGCTTCATAAACCGGCATCATATCCGATATCGGTTTTGTCTTGGAAACGGCAATGAGTTTGCAGTCCTCTTCGTTTCTGCCGCATTCTTTCAGAATGGAAATCATTTCGTTTTTGATATGTAAATAATTCTCTCCCGTATTCATATTTCAATCCTTTTATTTATAATATTATGAAATTTTCTTGTTAATACTATTCCGAAGACAATATACAGCATGTGATTGAAAGGATTCACCGAGGGGCGTTTGCACGAGCGTCGGTCCTTAGGTTCCGTACTTTGGAACCTTAGTACCGCTACGCGAGGCAACCGAGCCGAGAGTGCGTCCCCGAGGGGGAACTTTCAATCGCATGCGTCAAGGGATTCGTTAAAAAATTCACGTCGGGTTACTGATAAATAATATCATCGTCGTTAACCGTGGACGCATCCAGCACGATATAGTCATACGCACGAAGACCGTAGGTGGAGTTTGGCGTAACAATCGAGTATTCCTCATTCTGGTACTGGATGGTAATCTGGCGGAAATCGGCATATCCTTTATTGATGTTGTATACACCGATCAGGGTGCCCTTCTTGCTGGCCGTAAAACTTTGCGTCGAATCCAGTTTTATAATGACCGTACCGAGTTCGATTTCCGGAGCATTGATGTAATAATACCCGTATTTGTTATCGTAAATCTCGGTCTTGATCTCAACATTCGCCAGCTGTCCTTTGTCATTATAAGTCTGAATATTGAAATAAACCGATCCGTCATCGTCAAGTACGGTACCGTATTCTTCCGGAATCAGGAAAAATTCCTTCTCTACGATGGAAGTATTCGGAATCTTCAGTCCGGTTTTTTCCTCCATAACAATCTCAATATCCATAAAACGGTCATTTACGAACGAAGAAACATAATTCCGGAACGAAAGCACAACAAATGTTCCTTCGCCGTGTTTAACCACATCCGTTGCCGCGTAACAGGAAGTCTGGTTCTTTAAAAATTTTACAAGCACATTCCCCTCTTCCTTGATTTTCTGGGCCGTGCTTTCGTCCGTCTCAATAACAACTTTCCAGTCTTCGGAAGTCACAAGCTTATATACGGCATTCCCCGAAGCAACGAGTTCGTTATTCACGAACTGCTTTTTCTCGTAATCCTTTCGCTTGAAATGGTCCACCGTAATGTTGTCCAGCGAAACATCCTCGTAATTATCCATGGAAAAAACCACATATCCGCTTCTCGGTGCATATTTCATCTTAATCGAATTTCCGTAATGACCGGAAGACATGTTGTCAATCGAATTTAAAACGTTTAAATTGGACAGTTTCAGCGTGGTTCCCTGAAGATTATATTTAAAATCGTAAACCGGTGTAAATTTCTTTGTGGAAAAATCCTTGGTAAAGGATACGATTTCATTCTTGATTTCGTTAAAATCCTCATTGGACATAATCCGGTCGTCTTCCGAAGCATTCTTTAACATTTCGGCAAGTTCCCCGCTTGAATCGACCGAATAAACCAGATCACCGCTTGCCACGCGTTCCCCTTCTCTGGTGTAATAATTCACATAACCGGCATCCTGGGCATAAACGATTTCTTCCTCACGCAAAACAAGCCCGTTAAAAGTAGCCGGTGTTGTAAGCGAACCGACTTTTACCTCGTAACCGGCAACCGGATTGGAACGTATATAGGCAAAAAGCGAATAAATAATATAGCCGCCGATAATCACAAAAACAATAATACCGATGTTGATATTCAGCGGTTTATTTGCCCGTACCGTTCTTCTTCTGTTTTTCTGTTCTTTATTCTCGCTCATTTTATTCCGGAAAAAATCTTAATTTATCCGATAAATGCCATACGCAAGCTGTAAAATCCCCGTTAGTTCTCGCTTAATCAAGTAAAAAGGAAAGCCCCAGAAAACGGTTTCTGAGGCTGAAATCCACCTTATTCCATACGATTTTTATAAAGCAACGAGTACACGGTCTTCGAGGGAAGCAGGTACATCGCCGTCGGAAGTGGAAACCGAAATAAAAATATCCACACCGAATTTATCACTTAAAAGTTCAAGAGAATGAACAATCTCTTCCAGAGAATTAATATCAATATTGGCCAGTTTCAGGAAATTATCAAAATACATCTGCTGAAGATCGTGATCCTGAGAAATAATACCGGAAAGGAAACCTAAGAATTTATCGCTTGAATCCAACATATACTCGGAAGCATTAATCAGTCGGATTTTGTTGTTGAGTTCATACATATGTTTTGTGGTCGTATCGATATAAACCACATTACCTAAAATTGTTTTAACTTCTTCGTTAACCTTCTCCAAAAGTACTTTGGATTTTCCCTTTCCGTTCTTGCCTGTAATCATTCGCACCATAATGTAACACCCTCCGTAAAAGAAATATTTTTACTCTTCTATTATACTGAATATCTCCGAAAATAACAACTCATTTTAGAGGAATTTAATCATGTATCGCAAGCATGGCGGACGTATCCGTGTAGGATGATTCCCTGTCCGGTGCATGCAGGATAACCGTAATGTAATATTTGTTATCGGAGTCCTTTTCGTACATCACAAGACAGCTTCCCGCAGCCGCCGTGGTTCCTGTTTTACCGCCTAAGACTACGACATCCGGAGGCAGATTATACGAATCTTTGAAAAAGAGATTCGTACTGCCGACTTCGATTTCCTTCACATTCCCGGTAGCATCGTAAAACGAAGTCGTATAAGCCACCTGTCCGATGATATTCTTAAACTCGTCGATTTTTAACGCTTCGTTAAAAATCAGATACATGTCATATGCCGTGGTCAGATGGCCTTCCTCGGTAAGACCGTGAGGATTGCAAAAATGCGTATTCGTAGCCCCGAGTGCATAAGCCTCGGCATTCATCGCCTTTACAAATGTATCCACGCTTCCGCCGACGTGTTCGGCAACTGCTAAAGCCGCATCGTTTGCGGAGCAGACTAACATAATATTCAGCGCCTGCTCAAGCGTCATGGTATCTCCGGGTCTGAGTCCCGCTGTCTGTGCACCGGACTCGGTAACCATGGCATTCTCCGTAACCGTAATGCGGTCATTTAAGTTTCCGTATTTAAGCGCAACCAGCGCGGTCATTATTTTTGTCGTTGACGCGGGGTTCATGGTATCATACATATTCTTGCCGTATAAAACGGTAAGATTCGTCGTATTGAAAAGTGCTCCGGAATCTGCCTGAATTAAATCAAATGATGCGGCATAATCCCCGTTATCCACACAGATACTCTGAGAATACCCGGTCAGTTCGGAATTGACCTGTGCGGAATTCACCATGGTATAAGCCGAAGATTCCATATCCCGGTCAAATTTCATGCTGTATCCGCTACCGCCGCATCCGGTTAAAAGTACGGCAATAAGAGCCATTCCAATGATAAGAAATGCTTTATTTATACATTTCACGCCACTCTAAATCTCCTCTGTCAAGGGATTTGATTAACAGTTCCGCACTGGCTAAGTTCGTCGCAATGGGAATGTTGTGAATATCGCACAACCGTACAACATTGCTGATTTCCGGCTCATGGTCTTTTGCAGTCAGCGGATCGCGAAGGAAAATGACCAGATCAATCTGGTTATGTTCAATCTGCGCACCAATCTGCTGTTCACCGCCGAGATGGCCGGCTAAATACTTGTGAATGTTTAAATTGGTTACTTCTTCAATCAAACGCCCTGTCGTTCCTGTAGCATAAAGCTCGTTCTTACAAAGAATTCCCCTGTAAGCGATGCAGAAATTCTGCATCAGTTTTTTCTTTGCATCATGTGCAATCAGTGCAATGTTCATTTTTGCTACCCCACCCGTTAGTTAGTATACTTCTGTTCACACTGCAGTCCCACGTTTAACACAAAACCCATTCCGATGTAAAGACTTACAAGGGAAGTCAGTCCTGCGGAAACGAAAGGAAGCGGAAGTCCGGTATTCGGGAAAAGTCCCGTGGCTACCGCGATGTTTACCATTCCCTGAAATCCCACCAGGGCCCCCATTCCTGCGGCGACAATCCTTCCGGATATGTCTTTCGATTTGTGAGCAATGATAAAACATTCCGCCACAATTCCCAGAAGGAGCAAAATCACGAGAGCGGATCCGATAAAACCGAGTTCTTCTCCGATAATCGTAAAAATAAAGTCCGTCTGGGGTTTGGATATAAAATTACCGTTTTTCACGGAATTTACAACATTATTGTTCAAACCTTTTCCGGTTAGTTTACCGCTTCCGATCGCCATTACCGAATTTAACTGCTGATAGGCTTCTTCAAGTTCGTACTGTTCGGGATGAAGCCAGGCTAAAATACGGTCCTGCTGATAAGGCTTTAAAATCTTCTGGTTCGGCTGAAGAATATAAATAAACAAAAGCACGGAAGCAGGTATGGCAACGCCGAGCGTACCGAGTACATATTTGTACGGTACTTCACCGCAGAACAAGACCACACACATAACCAGAAAAATAACAATGGTCGTGGAGAGGTCCGGCTGCATGGCAATTAAAAGAAGCGGCGGAACCATTAATGCAATGCTAAGAAGAATAAAACGAATATCTTTCATTTTATCCCTAAATTTCATTATAAACTGTGCGTAAAACAGAATCAACAGAATTTTTGCAAGCTCGGACGGCTGTACGGCAATTCCGACGTTCAGCCAGCGCTGTGCACCGCCGTGCGTTTCGCCGAATAATTTTACCAAAACAAGGAGTCCTAAGTTCCCTGCATAGATTAACCACCACAGTTTTAAGAGTTTGGTGTAATCCATAAAGGACAAAAGAATCATAATGACAAAGCCGAAAATAAAGCCGTAAATCTGCTTGTTCTGTATGGATTTCTCGGCACTTCCGACTGCAAGAATTCCGATTACCGTAATCGCAATCAGCATCATAATCAGTCTGAAATTGTAATCCTTAAAGCGATATTCGCTGAATTTAAAAAGCATTTAATCTCCTCCTGTTGCCGTAAGAGGTGTATCCGCCTCACCGGTAATCAGGTTGTCTCTGTTCTTTAAGTCAAAGTAATAAGCAAGCACGTCTTTGGAAAGCTGTGCGGCATAGTCCGAAGAATATCCGTTCATAATCCTGGTACTGATGGAAATCTGCGGGCTTTCATAGGGCGCATATCCGACAAAAAGCGCATGGTTGGCTCGTTTCTTGGACTCCTGTGCCGTTCCGGTTTTGCCGGCAGCGGTAACCGGAAGTTCGTTGAAGTAAAGCTTCGCTTCCACCACCCTTTTTAAGCCGGTATGAACGGCATCCCAGTAATCGTTCGGAATATCGATATGGTTCCGGATGGTTGCATGATTTTCAAGGACAACATTTTCCTTTGCATCAACCACCTTGTTTAAAAGCGTCAGGTTATAAACGGTTCCGCTGTTGGCCACCGCCGTAATATAACGGTTCAGCCCGATTGTCGTATAGGCATGTTCGCCCTGTCCGATGGCGGAAGGAACGGGATATACATGCGATACATTCGGCTCGGCCTCGTAAATTTCAATTCCCGATTTTTCCGTCAGACCGAATAAATCGGCATACTTTGCAAGACGGTCCGTACCGAGCGTATCGTCGTAAACATTGTTTTCGTCCTTTGCAAGGCGGTAACCGACTTCGTAAAAGAAGCAGTTACAGGAATGTGCAATACCTCCGGTAACATTTAAATTTCCGTGCCCGCCGGGATAAATCCAGCATTTGTGCTGAATGCCGTATAATTTGTCAAAAACTCCCACACAGGTAATTAAAGAAGTTGTATCGATGACGCCTTCGGACAGTCCTGCAACAGCCGAAACCGGTTTGAAGGTGGATCCGGGCGCCGAACGGTACTGTGTGGCATAATTCCAAAGCGGTCTGGAATAATCGTTATTTAAGCGGGCCAGATAGCTTGTATCCGCCGAATTGGCCAGACGGTTATTGTCATACCCCGGATACGAAACCAGTGCCAGCACGTCACCGGTATTTACATCCGTGACAACAACGGCACCGCAACAGGGATCGAGTGCTAACTGTGCCGGAGTAATGTCCAGTTCGGAAATGCTTTGAAGCACAAAATCATACGGACTGATTGCACCGGCCTTTAAGGAATCCACTCTTTCTTTCGGAATATGAATCTGGTTCTGATCCCATAAAATCAGACAGATCTGACGACCGCTTATTAAATTCTGCGCAATCATGTATTTATAGATTTTCTTGGTAAATTCGGTATTCCCTTCGAGATTTTTCAGGGTATAACGGATAATGCTTTCGTAAATTTCCTCCGAATCGGAATACTTCTTGTTTACATCGAGTTTCTGCGTGTTAATCCAGTTTTGCGAAATGCAGTAATCCAGATATTCACGGATACTGATGGTTTCATCCTTTGCCCATGCAATATAGGTCGGATCTTCTTCGTATCCTTCGCCTTTTACGATGATTCCGTGGTTTTCGGATGAAAGCATGGAAATAATAAAACTCTGGTAAACCTGATATTCCTTGGGAAGCTGGTTATAAGGTGTCGTCCCTTCTCTCATCTGAGCTTCGATTTCGTCAAGAACCGCCGCCTGTTTAATCAAAAATGCCTCATAGACTTCCCTCTCCGTCTCCGATGCATAATCCTTGGAAAATCGCCTCGTATCGATTACGTTATTATTGAAAAATGCATTATAGACATCGTCAATCGGAATAATAATATCCTTCGAGTCCTGATTCTCTCTCGGAATAAATTCCTTCACATTCCTAATTTTAGAAACGAGTATACCGGCGATTTTCTGTTCCAGCAAATGATAAACGGCAATCTGCAAATCCTTGTCAATCGTTAAGTATACGTCATCTCCGGCAACCGGAGCCGTATAGGAAGCGCGCTCTAATACTTTTCCCATGTTATTGACATATAACGTTTCCTTGCCCTTTGTACCCTGCAGATACTCTTCCATTGCCAGTTCCATGCCGGTCTTTCCGACAAAGTCGTTCATGGTATAACCGGAATTTTCGTTTTGGGAAAGTGTATCGTATTCTTCCGGGGAAATCATGCCGGTATATCCGATGATCTGGGAAAAATAAACGGAATCCTTATATCTTCTCACCGTCTCGTCGCTGACCGAAACGCCCTTTAATACATCGGCATTTTCATAAACCGCCGCAACCGTTTCGGGTGATACGTCCGCCGCCACCGTTGTCGTTACATATTTCTTAAACGCATTTAAATCAATCGAATAACGAAGCGCCATCAATTTTAAAATTTCTTCGTTGGTATAACCTTCTCTCGGCACGAATTCCTTTTTGCCCGTCTCGGGATCCTCTTCATAACTACCGATGGCATATTTACGCTTGCGGCAAAAGTAATCCACCACATCGTCGGGTGTGGCGTTTTCCTCGCTGTATTTTAGTTCCTCAATCTTGGAATAGCCGTAAATATCGGCCAGGAAACGAAGGTGCTTCGTATCCGAATAGGCGAATTCAAAACGGTCATCCTCGTTTAACGTCACTCCGAAATCAACTATCACACGATCCCCGTTTTTCTCGATGATGTCACAAAGCGAAAGAAGCGTTTGGTTCATTGCGGCATTTTTGTCTTCTTCGTCATCAAAAATATCCTCAATGACAATATTATAGGACAGTTCGTTATAGGCTAAAATATTGCCGTTCCGGTCGTAAATATTGCCGCGCGCGGCATTAATGGAACGCTCACGGATAATTTTTAACTGAAAATTGTCAAGATAATAATCGCCTTTGACAATCTGCAAATCAAAAATACGTACCAAAAGAACCGTCGCGGCAATGATAAAAAATATGCCGAGATAAAACAGTCTTGATGTGAATAAATTTTTCAGAAATTCTTTAAAATCTTCAGGCATCGTACTACTCCTGAATGCGCTTACTTAATACAAAACGGTACAAAAGCAGGAAAAGCGGATAAATTAACAATCCGACAAACAGCGTATAGGCAAGTTCCGGCAGCGTTACATTCAAAAAATAAAACCCGAAGTGAAATCTGCTGCGGAATAAATACGTAAAGAAATACGTAAGCAGCGAGCAGCCAAGATCCCCTCCGGTAATAACAAGCAGCGGAAGTTTAAAATCTTCCGGATAAAACGTATTGTGAAACTGTCCGGTAACAAAGCCGAGCACGCAGTATAAAAGCGCGTGAAAGCCGATAATCCGAAACGAAAACAAATCAACTAAAAGTCCGGCAAAAAAGCCCAAAATGCATGCGGCTTTATCGCCCTGCATAAAGCCGGTTACACAGATTAAAATAATCAGGATATTCGGCATTACACCTACAATTGTAAGCCGGTTAAATACCGTTGTCTGCAATACGAAGAATACAACCAGCAAAAGGAAGTTGATAATGATTTTTTTCATAAAAACCTCCTTTTACTTATCGCCTGTATCCTGTTTGGTCTCGGTGATTACCAGGACTTCGCTTATGTGTTTAAAATCAACCGCCGGCGTAATATAACCGGATTTGGTTAAATTATTCGGGTCGGACTGGATGGAACTGATATATCCGATCAAAATTCCGGGCAGATATTTATCCGAAATATTCGAAGTCACCACTTTATCGCCGACAGCCACGCGGTTATCCGCGTCTAAAAGATCCGTAAAGCGGATGTGATTTTCTTTCATCGCCTCCAAATCACCCGAGACAATTAAATTATCGGATGTTGAAAGAACCTGTGCGGAAATATGCGACGTATCGTCTATGCCAGACAAAACTCTCGCCCCGT
>JAEEGL015560550.1_pt1 | contig 12997 bp, 8 predicted proteins | sample 9134231 | NCBI WGS metagenome assembly JAEEGL01 (sample SAMN16246548, study PRJNA631951) | gut metagenome | biome: gut microbiome; feature: rumen; material: fiber-attached | host: Bos | place: Iran: Karaj | collected 2018-10 | reverse complement strand
TCAGCCCCACCTCACCAGTGAAGCACACATCGTGCCCGAGCGCCATGTCGACGTTGCTCGAGAGGATGGCACACGTCACCGCCAAGTCGAGCGCCGGGTCGCTGACCTTGAGGCCACCGGCAATGTTTAAGAACACGTCCTTTTGCGCCAACTTGAAGCCCACGCGCTTCTCGAGCACCGCCAGCAGCATGTTCATGCGACGCTGATCGAAACCGGTGACCGACCGCTGCGCCGTGCCGTAGGCAGCGGTGCTCACCAGCGCCTGCACCTCGATGAGCAGCGGGCGCGAGCCGTCGAGCGTCACGCCAATCGCCGTGCCCGACAGCGACTCGTCGCCCAGCGAAATCAGCATCTCGCTGGGATTGACAACCTCGCGCAGGCCCTCTTGCTTCATCTCGTAGATGCCAATCTCGCTGGTGCTGCCAAAGCGGTTCTTGATCGACCGCAGGATGCGGTACATGTGGTTGCGGTCGCCCTCGAATTGCAGCACGGCGTCGACGATATGCTCCAGCACTTTGGGGCCGGCGATGCTGCCCTCCTTGTTGATGTGGCCGATAAGGATAACCGGCGTAGCCGTCTCCTTGGCATAGCGCAAAAACGCCGCGGCGCACTCGCGCACCTGCGTCACGCTGCCCGGCGCACTCTCCAGTTCGTCGCTGGCAATGGTCTGGATGGAGTCTACGATAATCAGGTCGGGCTTATGGGTGTGGATGCTGGCAAAGATGTTCTCCAGCCCGGTCTCGCACAGCAGGTAGCACTCGCAGTCCATGTTGCCGCCGGCGATGCGGTCGGCACGCATGCGCAACTGTTGCGGACTCTCCTCGCCCGATACGTAGAGCACACGGCGCGAGCGTATGCGCAGCACATTCTGCAGCACCAGCGTGCTCTTGCCGATGCCCGGCTCGCCGCCGATGAGCACGATGCTGCCCGGCACCAGTCCGCCACCCAGCACACGGTTCAGTTCGGCGCTGGGGAGTTTGATGCGCGGACTCTCCTCGGCCTTGATTTCCGAGATTTTCACCGGGGTGGCCGCCTCGCGGGAGTTAGTGGCACCCAAGCGGCCGCGCTGGTTGCCGCGTGGCGCCACGGGCTCCTCAATCATGGTGTTCCACTCGCCACAGCCCGGGCAACGACCCACCCACTTGGGCGACTCGGTGCCGCACTGCTTGCAGTAATAAACTGTCTTAGAAGTCTTTGCCATCAATCTATAATCTAAAATCTATAATCTATAATCTACTTAAGCGACTCGCGCAGCAACTCGCTTAACGTTATCGCGGCTGCCACACCCACGTTGAGCGACTCGCTGGTGCGACCCTTGTGCGGCGCGGCGGGGATGAGCAGGCGGTGGGTGGCTTTCTCGGCCACCTGTGCCGTGATGCCCTGGCCCTCGTTGCCAAAAATCACAAAGCCGCGTGGCTCGAGGTTGGCGCGGTAGATATTCTCGCCGTCGAGGAAGGTGCCGTAGGCCGGCAAGTCGCTGTAGTCGTCGAGCAAGTCCTCCAGGTCGACGTAGTGCACCATCACGCGTGCTATGGCACCCATGGTGGCCTGCACCACCTTGTGGTTATACACATCCACCGTGGTGCGGCTGGCGAAAATGTTGTGAATGCCGTACCAATCGGCGAGGCGCATAATAGTGCCCAGGTTGCCCGGGTCCTGCACGTTGTCGAGCACGATGTTCAGGCCGGCACGCACATCAGCGTCGGTGAAGGAGCGCTGCGGTATCTCGTACACGGCAATCACGTCGCTGGGATTGTCGAATTGCGACATGCGCGCCATTTCGCGCTTGGGGGTAATCACCACCTTGTCGTAGTGCTCGGCGGTGCCCATCTGCTCGTACCACGAGCGCGTGGCGATGAGCCAACGGCAGTTGAACGCGTGCCACGTGTCGCGCACGCACTTGGTGCCCTCGGCGACAAACAGGCCCTCGGCATCGCGATGCTTCTTCGATGCCAACGTGCGCACCGTCTTTATTATTCCATTATTTATGTCAATCATAATCAGTAAACTAAAGAATTCAGCATAGATTTTGCAGTGACAGAGCAACTGCGTTCATTTATTTAGTAACTGGGGACGTCGCGGCGGCAGATGTCGACAAAGTTGCAATACTTGCAGTTGTCGTTCTTGGCGTGTTGCGTCATTGTTGCCTCGTGCGAGGTGAGTTCCTTCACCAGCGTGCCCATCTGCTTCAAAAAATCTTGGTTAAGTTCGCCGGTGCGCTCAAGCAGCACCTGGCTGCCGCTCTTCGTCACGCCGGTTTCCTCCATTTCCTTGATTTTGTAGATTACCGGCTCGATAACCTCTTGCTGGGCGCCGGGCTCGCTCCACCAAGCGTTGCAATAGAGCAGCAACTGCAGCACGGCATGGCGGCGATTGCTGTATGACGCTTGCGAATCGAAGCACTCACTCAAATCTTTAAAGTCCGTTTTATCACCGCCAGTTTTGTAGTCGACGATGCGCAGGCGACCGTCGATGCGGTCCACACGGTCGGGCTTGAACTGGAAGTTGAACTTCGTGCCGTCGGCATTCACCACCACATGGTGCGGCTTCTCGCACTCCACAATCTCGAAATATTTGTTGGCACTGCGTTCAAGCAACTGGATGTCGTAGCGGAGCACGTTTCGCACAAAGGTGGCGATTGTCTCGCTCTCGATATATGCCTCGCCCTCGAGCGGAGCGTCGTGGTTGGCGATGCACAGGTAGGTCTTGTTGATGTTTCGCGCTATGGCCTGGCGCATGCGGTTCTTCTCGAACTCTTCGATCATCTCCTTGCTCACGCGATATGTGCCCTCACGCTCCTGGCCGTCAACATTGGGGTAATACAGTTCTTGCAACGTATCGTGGACGATGGTGCCAAAGGTGCCGTTGTCCATAAACTCGCTGGTGTCGCTGTCGTTGTCCAGGTGCTCGATGTGATGCAGATAGAAGCGCAACTGACAACTCAGGTACTCGTTGATAGAACTTGCCGAGAGTTCCACTCCGCTGCGGGGCTGCAGGTAGCCGTCGACCATGGCGCCCGTCTTCTCGACCTCGATGGTGAGCGACTGCGCGGCATTGACGGTGGCCTGTGCGATGAGGCGAGTCACCGGGCATTTGTACAGTTTTTGCAACTGCTCGATGAAGTGCGACGGTTCGCCGCTGGCAGCCGCCGTGTCCTGGCCATTGTAAATCATGGTTACCGTGCGGGCACGCGTAATCAGGCGATAGAACTGATAGGTTGCCTCGGCCTCCTGCTCGGCGCTGCACGGCATCAGCGAGGCGCGACGCAAATCGGCCGGAATAAACGAACTCGCCATCGACCGCGCCGGGTAAGTGCCCTCGTTGGCCGACAGGATTATCACATGGTCGAAATCGAGACAGCGCGCCTCGAGCACTCCCATGATTTGCAGGCCCTCGAGTGGCTCGCCGGTGAACGGTATCGAGCCCGACGACGACAGGCGGTCGATGAGGTAGAACACGCTGTCGTCGCCCAGCGGCAGGTCATAATCCACGATGAGTCGGGCAATTTGCTCCAGCACATCGGCATATTGCGTGGTGAATGCCTCGGTGAGCGACAGGGTGATTACGTCCTGGTCGGGAGCGGCGTTGTCGGCGTCGGGGGCCGGCACGGTCCCACCGATTTTCAGTGCGAAGTCGCGCAGGCGCTCGATGAAGGCCAGCACGTCGGCCGTCGAACGGGTGTCGGCCAGCGGAAGCATCACCTGCTCGAGCGCCGTGCCGGCAAAGGCCTGCTGGGCGATGTTGAACGTGTTGCTCTCGTCGATGACATTGTTCAGGTGCAGCACGTCGGTGGTGAAGGCGCTCTTCACCAGCGGGTGCGACAGGATGTCTTTCACGTCCTCGCGATAGTAGTACCACTGGCCGTCGCGCTGGTTGTGCGTAGCCTGGCGGTGCGCACGAGCAATGATGTGCACGAGCGACACGATGGCCGAGTTGCGCAACGAGTAGCCCATGGTCACATTCAGGGCTTTCACCTGCTCGGGCACTGAGTTGAGCAGTGGTATGAGCAGACTCTCATCAGGCACTATGACGGCTGTCTTTATGGCGTCGGCAGCAACGATGTTGCCTGTGTTATCATCAACTTTGATGTCGCCGCTCTGAATCATATTCAGCACGGGTTGGAACGCCCACTTGGCCTGTGCGGTAAACCCCGGCACCTCCACGGCCGTGATGCGCTGCGTGCCGGCTTGCACGCTGGCAAGATTCAATTCCTCGGGCATGGGGAACTGGCGGTGCAGGCTGTGGATGAAGCGGCCGCCAGAGTTTGCCTCGTCGTCCATATATGGCGACACATCGTCCCACCAAAACTCGGCCACACCACGCTGCTGAAGCAGTTTGAAGAGTTGCTGCTCGCTCACCGTGAGCCAGCCAAAGCCCACAAACACCACCTTGTCGAAGCCAAACGGCACCGAGTCACGAACGCTGTTCACAGCCAGCCGGTGTATCATGCCCAACGTGGCTTGGCCGCGTTCGGTGAGCGTGGCGTGGAAGTTGTCGTAGAGTTGGTTAAGACGCTCCCACAGGTCGAAATAGTCGCGCTCCACGCCCTCGTGATTCTCACTGCCGGCATGTTTCCAGAAACGCTCAGTATTCGGGGCGTTGGAGCCCTCAACATTGAAGATGCGCGAAATCTCGCGGCGCAAATCATCGTCGAGATAGTCGGTAGAGATATGTCGCAGATCCGACACGTTGGTATACAGTTTCTTGGCATCGACGAGGTTCTTGTCGATGTCGTTGAAATCGTTGAGAATCACGTTGCCCCAAAACATGAATCGCTCAATGCCAGCGGCCTGGTCGCCAAACAACTTGGCATACTCCTGATAGAGCACAATCAGGCCCTCGAGCGGTGTGATGGGCACGCGGTCGGTGAGGTCAAAGAGGAAGTCGGTAATCGACTGGATGTTAGGCATGAGCAGCGTGCTGGTGGCACGCTCTTGCAGCGTCTTTGCAAAGAATTGCGCACTGCGGTTGTTAGGGAACACAAAGCAGTAGTCCTCGAGATTCTCCCGCGACAAGTAGTGCTGTGCAACTTGGGTCAGAAACATAGTCGATTATTTAAGTTTTAATAAGTATTGTAATGCGCACCGCCAGGTCGAAGAGGATGATGTTGGCGTTGCCGTTGCCCTGGATGTCGCTCTCGGCGCGCGAAAACTCGGCCAGCATGCGCTCCACGTTCTGCTCGTTGATATATGGTGCAAAACGCGTCGAGAATTGCTGCTCCTCGCGCGTGAGATAGTTGAGCGACGGCACGTGCAGATTGTACACGAAATTTTCACGCACCTGACGCGTGCAGTATGCCAAGAAGCGTCGCGACTTCTCGCGCTTGAAGGCGGCGATGCCCTCGCTCCACGCCTTCAGCGACACCAGGTCGCGAACGTAGGACAGGCGCATCAGCGACACAAATTGCTCGTGAAACTCATGCTGCTCGTTGTCCTGCTCGAGGGCGCGCTCAGCGAGCGGCACATTGCCGTCGGCAGGAGCGGCCAGCGCAAGGGCGTCCTGGGGGTCGATGCCGTAGCGCGACGCCAGATAGTCGGCAACCACGGCGGTCGACGGCTTGCTCAACTCGATGCGCTGGGTGCGCGAGAAGATGGTGGGCAGGATCTCGCTTGCGTCGTCGCTTACCATGATAAATTTGCAGTCGGCCGATGGCTCCTCGAGAATTTTCAGCAACTTGTTGGCGCACTCGGTATTCATCTTCTCGGGTAACCAGATGATAAAAACCTTGTAGCGCGAGGTGAACGACGTCAGGTTGGCCTTGCGCAAGATGGCGTTGCTGTCGTTGGCATAGATTTGCGGCTGCTTGTTGTCGACACGCAACGTCTTGAGCCAACGCTCATACCTCTCCACCTGCTCGTTGTCGCGCAAAAACTCCTGCCACTCGGGCAGGAAGTCCTCGCACACGCTCGACTCGGCTTTTTTGGCGTACGGGTAGATGAAAAACGTGTCGGTGTTGTTGAAACTCTGGTGCTGCTTGCACGCCGGGCACACACCGCACGGCTCGCCGTCGGTGTGATTGGTGCAGTGCAGATACTGCGCCATGGTGCGGGCCAGCGCCAACTTTGGCACACCCACCGGCCCATGCAGCAGCAGGGCATGCGGCAGGCGGTCGGTGTCAATCAACCTACGCACTCGCTCCACAGCGCGCTCATTTCCAATAATATCGCTAAATCTCATCGCAGTCAAGATTTTAGTACAACGCCCGAGCAACGTCGCCCCAGCAGTCGTGACCACAAAGTTACAAATAAAATCCCATTGCCACAACCACCATCCAACATTTTTGCCCCCACCCCACAACTAGTTAGCACCACTAACCACTTCAAAGCAGCCAAAAGTGGGTCAAAAAATGCAGTTTTGGCGGATTATCGTGGATTTTTCGCCAAAAGTGGGTTAAAAAATGCAGTTTTGGCGGATTATCATGGATTTTTCGCCAAAAGTGGGTCCTTGTTCGCATGGTGGAGTGCGCTTTCGCGCAGTAAATCTTACAAGACCCTCTCAAAATTCCACAAAATGATTAATGGGCAATTAATGTTAAATCATCCCGAAAGCCTCAACAAAATGACAGCCGGCGATGGGTGCAGTAGCGTCGGACCTGTCGGACCTGTCGGACTTGTCGGACCAGTCGGACTTGTCGGACCTGTCCGACGTTTCAAAAGCGATGGGTGGCTGGGGGGGGCGATGGCTGTGATTTGGACTGAATGGGGTGCTTTTAAGGGCAAGATTTCGGGTGTTTAGGGAGTTTTAAGGTGTTTTAAAGCCAATTAGTTGGTCATTTGGGAAAAAAGCCGTAAATTTGCCCGATTTTTTTTTAACGATAAAAATTTTATAATGTTTACACCTACTAAAAAAACCATCGCCCTGGGTGACGGACGTGAGATCACCCTCGAAACGGGGAAACTTGCTAAGCAAGCCGATGGAGCTGTTGAATTGAGACTGGGCAACACGATGATTCTTGCCACAGTCGTATCGGCAAAAGATGCCGAAGAGGGTGCCGACTTCATGCCCCTCACTGTTGAGTACAAAGAGAAATTTTCGGCTTTTGGCCGATTCCCCGGCGGTTTCACCAAGCGTGAGGGCCGTGCCTCGGACTACGAGGTGCTGACGGCTCGCCTTGTCGACCGTGTGTTGCGTCCCTTGTTCCCCTCGAACTACCACGCCAACACTATTGTTCACATCATCATGTTCTCGAGCGACGGTGTCGATGCTCCCGACGCATTGGCCGGACTGGCTGCGTCGGCTGCCATCGCCGTGAGTGATGTACCCTTCGAAGAACCCATTGCCGAAGTGCGCGTGGCACGCGTCGACGGCAAATTCGTCATCAACCCGACCTTTGAGCAGATTGCTAACGCCGATATGGAACTGATGGTAGGTGCGACTTATGATAATATTATGATGGTCGAGGGCGAGATGGACGAAGTTAGTGAGGACGACCTGATTGCTGCTCTGAAGGCTGCACACGAGGCTATCAAGCCCATGTGCTTGGTTCAGAAGGAGATGGCTGCCGAACTTGGTGTCACCAAGCGCGAGTATTGCCACGAGGTCGACGACGAGGAAATCAAGGAGCGTCTGCGCGCCGAGGTGTATCCCAAGTGCTACGCTGTGGCCAAGGCCGGCAGTGCCGACAAGCAGTGGCGCAACGAGCAATTCGACAAGGCCTACGAGGAGTTCCTCGAGACCATCCCCGAGGAGGAGCGCGAGGAGAAGACTCCGATGATCAACCGCTACTTCCACGACGTGCAGCGCGACGCAGTGCGCCGTTGCATCCTCGACGAGCACATCCGTCTGGATGGCCGCCGCACCGACGAGATTCGCCCCATCACCTGCGAGCCCGACTATCTGCCCTACCCCCACGGTTCGGCACTGTTCACCCGCGGTGAGACGCAGGCTCTGGCCACCGTCACTCTGGGCACGAAACTCGACGAGAAACTCATCGACGACGTTCTTCGCCACGAAAATGAGCGCTTCCTGCTCCACTATAACTTCCCCGCATTCTCTACCGGCGAGGCCCGCGCACCGCGTGGCGTAAGCCGCCGCGAGATTGGCCACGGCAACCTGGCACACCGCGCCCTCAAGCGCATGCTGCCCGACGACTTCCCCTACTGCTGCCGCATCGTGAGCGAGATTCTCGAGAGCAACGGCTCGTCGTCGATGGCCACCGTGTGCGCCGGATGCATGGCTCTGCTCGACGCTGGCGTGAAGTTGAAAAAGCCCGTGGCCGGTGTGGCTATGGGTCTGATCACCGACGAGGGTAACGTGAAGCACGCAATCTTGAGCGACATCCTCGGCGACGAAGACCACCTGGGCGACATGGACTTCAAGGTGACGGGTACCGTCGACGGTATCACCGCCACTCAGATGGACATCAAGTGTGACGGCCTCCCCTACGAGGTGCTGGAGCAAGCACTGATGCAAGCCAAGCAAGGCCGCCTGCACATCCTGGGCAAGATCAACGAGGCTATCCCCGAGCCGCGTGAGGACTACAAGCCGCACGTGCCGCGCATTGTCACCATGACTGTCGACAAGGAGTTCATCGGTGCCATCATCGGCAAGGGTGGCGAGGTGATCCAAGGCATCCAGGAAGAGACTGGCGCCATCGTCACCATCGACGAAATCGACGGCAAGGGCGAGATCGAAATCTCGGCTGCCAACAAGGACAGCATCGACGCTGCCGTGGAGCGCATCAAGGCTATCATCGCCGTTCCCGAGGAGGGCAAGATTTACACCGGCAAGGTGGCTTCGATCCTCGAGTTCGGTGCTTTCGTTGAGTTTATGCCTGGCCGCGACGGCCTGCTGCACATCAGCGAAATCAGTTGGAACCGCCTGGAGAACATGGAAGCCAGCGGCCTGCATGAGGGCGACGAGGTGACCGTGAAACTCATCGAGATCGACAAGAAGACCGGCAAGTACCGCCTGTCGATGCGCGCTCTGCAAGACAAGCCCGAGGGCTACGAGGAGCGCAAGAATCGCGGTCCGCGCGGCAATGGCGGCAATGGCCAGCCCCGCCGCGAAGGTGGCAACCAGCCCCGTCGTGAAGGCGGCAACCGCCCTCCGCGCCGCGAAGGACGTCCCCCGCGTCGCAACAACGACAACCGCAATGAGCGCCGCGACGAAGAATAATCGTCACAGCAAACCATAAACACAATGGCGAGGCCACGCTGGATTGACACAATCGGCAAGCCTCGCCATTTTCTCAACAACACATGAAACGAAGCACGACACACCATCTTTTCAGCACCAGTTGCCGCATCTATGCGTGGCTGCTGCTGGCGGTGTATGTGCCCATGGTGGCTTTGTCGTCGCTTCACGTGCATCACATCGCACCGCTTGCCACAGTCATCGACTGTGAGATGTGCGACACGCACATGCACCACTCGGGCCACTTCACGGCCTCAACCCACCAGCACTGCGACTGTCTGGCCTGCCGATTCCTGGGCACGCAAGTCACACAACCGACCGAGCAGCCGCGCCTGGCGCTGACCCTGAAAGTCGAGCGAAACACTTACACCCAGCCTGCGGTCCCCGTCAAGACGGCGGTGACCACCCCCTCGTTGCGAGCCCCTCCAGCACTCATTCTGTAATTAACAGAGAGCATTCCCCTATTTTTTTACAATCCTTTTTTTACAACAGAATGAGAACACTGATTTCAATTCTGCTGCTGTCGTGCATGGGTGCGATGGCGGCTCAAGATATTGCGGAGGTCGACTCCACCGATATGTTCTACCGGCACATCGAACTCAAGCAACTTATAGTCACCGGCCCCACAGGCCAAATGAAGATGGAAGACATGTCGATGCCCGTCTCGGTCGTCGACCGTAACGAATTGCGTCTGGCGGCAGCCACCAATATCGTGGACGCCGTGAGCAAGTTGCCCGGCATCTCGCAGGTGACCACCGGCGGCGGCATCTCCAAGCCGGTGATTCGCGGATTGGGCTACAACCGCGTGGTGGTGGTTGCCGATGGCATTCGCCAAGAGGGCCAACAATGGGGCGACGAGCATGGCGTGGAAATCGACGCCAATGCCGTGAGTTCGGTCGAGGTGCTCAAGGGTCCGGCAAGCCTGATGTACGGCTCGGACGCGCTGGCCGGCGTAATCAAGTTCAACACCGACCCGGTGGTGCCCATGGGCAAAATGCGCCTGAACGTCAACAGCGAGTACCAAAGCAACAACGGCTTGGGCGGCTACTCACTGTACTACGGCGGAAACCAGCAGGGCTACTCGTGGAACGTGCGTTACGGCGACAAGTGGACGCACTCCTACAAAAACCACCGCGACGGCTACGTGCCCAACACACAGTTCAGCGAGCGCACCGCGTCGGCCATGCTGGGCATCAACCGCTCGTGGGGCCACTCGCGACTCACAGCGTCGTATTACCACATCACGCCCAGCATCTGCGAGGGCGAGCGCGACCCGCTCACGGGCGACATCGAGCGAAGTTACGAAGATGCCAAGACCTACCACCACGGGCTGCCATACCAGCAAGTGAACCACTACAAGGCCACGCTCGACAACTCGTGGCGCGTGGGCGACGGCAAGATTAACGCCGTGCTGGCTTATCAGCAAAACCAGCGGCAAGAATACGAGGAGCCCGATGTGTACAGCCTGTACTTCAAACTGCACACTGTCAACTACAACGTGCACTACGTGAGCCCATACCTGAACCTGTGGCGCATCACCGCCGGCGTTAACGGCATGTGGCAACGCTCGCGCAACCTTGGCGATGAATACCTGATTCCGAGTTATGCCCTGCTCGACTGCGGTGCCTTTGCCACCGCCACCCGCAACGTGGGCCCGTGGTCGCTCAACGGCGGCGTGCGTCTTGACAACCGCCACTTGAGCAGTCACCTGCTCGAAGAGGACGGCGCGGTGCGCTTTGCCGCCTTCAAGCGCGATTTCACCGGGTTCACCGCCAGCGTGGGCGCGGTGTGGCACAGCGACCACATCGACGTGCGCGCCAATGCCGCACGAGGCTTCCGAGCACCCAATATGAGCGAACTGGCCAGCAATGGCGTGCATGAGGGCTCGCTGCGCTACGAGGTGGGCAATCAAGCCCTTAAGCCCGAATATAGCCTGCAGTTCGACTTAGGCCTTGACTATAGCGGGCAGTGGCTGTCGGCACAGTTGTCGCTGTTCAGCAACCGCATCAGCAACTATATATTTGCGCACCGCTCGCCCGAGGTCATCGACCCCGACTTTATCACCTATCGCTACGACAGCGGCGACGCACAATTGCTTGGCGGCGAGGCGACTGTCGACTTCCACCCCTGGCACTTCCTGCATCTGGGCACCAGTTTTGCTCTTGTCAACGCCGTGCAACTGCACCAGCCGCACGAGAGCAAATACTTGCCGCTCACACCGGCACCGCGATGGCAATGCGACGCCAAGTGGGAAATCCTGCACGATGGGCGCGTGCTGAACAACGCCTTCGTCTCGGTCGGCATCGACTATAACTTCAAGCAAAACCACTACTATCGCGCCGACGACACCGAGACCGCCACCCCGGCCTACTGCCTGCTCAACGCCTCGGTGGGCACCGACATCATGTACCGCGACAAGTGCGTGGCGCAACTCAGCATCACCGGCACCAACCTCACCGACGTGGCCTACCAGAACCACCTGAGCCGCCTCAAGTACACCGACGTCAACCCCATCACCGGTCGCCAGGGCATCTGCAACATGGGCCGCAACATCATCTTCAAACTCACCCTCCCCCTCGAGTTCTAAACCTCGCGGGTGACATGTCAAAACAAAAAAGCCGAGTGGGGATTGCCGTGGTTTGGCGAAAATGGTGTAACTTTGCGGGCAGAATAATAACCACACATTAATTACATTATGAAGAAGTTTCTTTATTTATCATTAGCACTTATGTGCTGCATCGTTTTGGGTGCATCGCTCACCTCGTGCAGCGACGACGATGAGCCGATCATCAAGAGTAATATCGAGAAGACCGAACTCACCACCCCCATGTTCCTGTTTGAGAACCCGCAGTCGGGCGTGGTGTCGAGCATCACTAACGGCTTCTCGTTCTGGACATTCACTGCCGACAAGGCCGCTTACGGCAACCTGTCGTTTGCGGGCAACCGCGCCGTGCTCAAGTGCAGCGAGATGTACAACACCTGGTCGCTGACCGACGGCCGCCTGAACCTGGGCGAGGGCACCAGTTACGGCCAGAGCATCAAGGAGGTTAACGTGCTTGGCGTTAAGGCGTTCACCATCGGCCTCAAGGTCTACATCCCGTCGAACCTTTCGGTGGCTGGCTTCAAGGGCGAGAGCGTCTTCATCAACCTTAGCGTTGACAAGGAAAAACTGTGGCGCGGCCTGGAGAAGGCACGTCAAGATGGCATCGCCTACATCGACGAACTCTAAGCCGGTTTGGGTTTAACCACAACACATAAAAAACAGCGCCGCAAGAGTTTCCCACTCCTGCGGCGCTGTTTTTTATGTCGCCTTAAAGCCATTAAAGACCTTAAAGCCCTTAAAGGCTATATGGTTTATTCGCCGATTTGGCTCTGGAGGTAGCGGCACTTCTCGGGATTGCCCAGTGTCTTGCCCTTGTCGCACGAGAGCTTCACGCAGTCGTGCCACTCGCGCAGCTCGGTGATGCGCATGCGGGTGAGCTTGATGACGATGTTCATGGGCTTCACGTTCTCGATGTCGCAAGTGAGGTGAGTGCCTATACCGTAGCTGTCCTGCATGCGGCCTGCCGTGTAGCGATGTAGCTCAATGGCGCGGTCGATATTCAAGCCATTGCTGTAAACGATTTGCTTCGAGGCGGGGTCGATGCCCAATTGCTTATATTTAGCGATAATCATCTCGAGTTGTTCCTCCTCGAGGCCGCTGTCCACGCGCAACCCCTTATACATCATGGCCATGCGCTTGCTCAGGTTGTTGAAGAACACCGTGTCGCCAAAGCAGTCGTAGAGGTAGATACCGTTGTCGCCGTCAAAGACGTCGCTGAACTTCTTCATCACGTTGAAGTTGCACTCAAACACGCCGCTC
>JAEEGL015284812.1_pt1 | contig 12997 bp, 9 predicted proteins | sample 9134231 | NCBI WGS metagenome assembly JAEEGL01 (sample SAMN16246548, study PRJNA631951) | gut metagenome | biome: gut microbiome; feature: rumen; material: fiber-attached | host: Bos | place: Iran: Karaj | collected 2018-10 | reverse complement strand
TCAGTCCCAGTATCTTTAAGAACAAAAATCTACAAAAATCCACAAAAATAAAGTGAAAGATTTGTGTTAGATTTTCGAAGATTTTTGTCCATTATAACCTGTAAGAATTTGCAATTCGATAAAAACGACCTAAAGTTTGGCCGTTTCATTTTTTGTTTGTAACTTTGCACCTGATAACAATAGTTGTTCTATGGAAAAGAGAATTGTGAAGATACCCAATATAGCTGGGGAGGTTCGCATCGGTTTCAGCTTTAACTATCTTATAAAGGTTATTGCTGAAACGGAGGCGAGTGAAGCTGTGCTGTGGGATTTCACAGGTGTTACTACTTTGCATCCATTCTTTCTGGCTCCATTGGCAATATACAAGAACACGTCTGGCAGAAACATTGAATGTGTCAATATGTCACTTCGCTTGCAGTCATATCTGAACAGCATCTGTTTCGACCGTATGTTACACTTTGACAGAGACAGCCGTGAAGATATAGAAGCCGTTATGGCTCAGTATCTTGACAGAACCTATATTCCCCTTTGTAGTTTCGCCATGACGGATGCCAATAAGGATTCTTTTGGATCCATTATGCAGCGTATCATTACAAAGCAGACTAATATAGGACGGGGTGGTAGCTCATCATTAAGCTATCTCATCAGTGAGTTGTTGGATAATATTTATGAACATTCTCACAGCAAAAACGGATATGTCTTTTCACAATATCTCGAACAGGAAGGTATGATAGACCTATGCATTGCCGACACAGGAGTCACCATTTTCAACAGTTTCAAGAATGCAGGATTATATCAAGAAGAAATCGACGATCATGAGGTTGAGGCACTGAAATTGGCAAATGAAGGATATTCAACCAAAAATCGCCCAGAGGCCGAGAACCGAGGCTATGGCATTTCTACATCAAAGGAGATGCTCGTCGTTGGTATGAAAGGAGCTTTCTTCATGATGTCAGGTGGAGCATTCCACCGTTATGAGAATGGGGCCAATGACTATATTGACTTGAAGGACTTGTTCAACTGGAAAGGAACCGTTATTCTTATGCGTATTCCTGTGAACTTGCCAGAAGACTTTAACTATATAGACTATTTGGAATAAATAATTACAGATTTGAAGATGAAGCAGATAATTAGATTGAAGGATATTTATAATGCAGACCTTTATACCAGGTCGCGAGCCTCGGAACTCCGTTCGACTATCAATAACAATGCTGATGAGGTTGTTCTTGACTTTGAGCAGATTGGCTTTATGTCTCGTTCTTTTGCCGATGAAATCTGCAATATCATAGATGACATGAAGACCGTTCATTTCAGTTTCGAAAACCGCAACGAAGATGTGGAGTCTATGATGACAAAGGTTGCCGAGGGGCGCAACCGTGAACGTAAGCGAGGCGTCGGCAACGCTAAAATGTATAAGTTCAAGGACATGGAAAGCTTATCTGATTACCTGTTAGCTATGTAGCAGTGTAAATCAAAGTAGTAACAAAATCCTCCCCCTAAACAGGGGGAGTCAGAGGGGGTCTTCCAAATTCGCCTGCATCGAGTGTAAAACTTTGTGTCTTCGCGTCTTTGCGTACCCAAGATAATTCGAATAATTCGTAGTAGTGGTTTTCATTTTTGTCTCAAAAGCACCCCATTTTCGTCTTTTGTCTCAACATTGAACCATATTTAATTGTACGCATTACAATAGATATGTAACTTTGCATTCCTTTAAAGAATAATTACCCGTCTCGTTTGCAGACAAATGACAAAAAAGATAATAACATAACAATGAAAACAAAACTGAAATTCTTTTTCGATGCCCTCACTCCCAAAGCTGGGAGGGCAAGTTTGCGTCAACGTGAGTTTACGTTCAGAAAGTTCTTCGCCGTCTGTCTTTTGGTGATGGTGGCACAAGTGGGATTAGCAGAAGATCGTGATGGCACTACATTATTGTATAAGTTCTTTGCATATGCTGATGCCACCACTTTCAATGCAGGGTCTACTGTTGTCAATTCTTTGGGGGAAACTATGACTCTGTTAGATGAGAACGATTACCATGCCACAGGAACTCGATTTGCCGTAAGATTGGAAAGTCATGGGAACAATAACATTACGGGAGCAAACAAATGGTACATACATGGAACGGGAACTAATAACGCTACAAATAGAGGTTTATATTGTTTTTTCGGATCTGCAGAGTATTTGTCTATAATGGGTCTTGCAATAGGTAACAAGATTAAAATCTCATGGGCCAATCTTCAAAATGAAAGCCAAGTGATTTCTGTTCGCACATCTGGTATTGTTAAAGATTTAACGAACAATACAACACTAAATGCGAATAGCACCCTTGAATCGGGAAGAGAATATGAGATTTTGCAAAGTGGATCTTTAGACTTGCAGGTTGGTAGATATACTTCCATTACCCAAGTTGTTATTGATGATGGCGGTACAACAAACCATATCTCATTTAACACCTCTGGAAAATATGGAACAAATGATTATGGCGGTGTAGATTATCCTTATTACAGAGTTCAATTATCCTCACGAGATTTCACAGAACCTACTATCTCAACATATCCGAGTACCGTAACAATTGACCAAATTACTTTTAGTGTGGATTACACAAATATAGGTGTTCTGAATGCTAATCCTGCCTACAAGGGGGATGTACTATTCAAAAACACAGGTTGGTGTAAGGTTACCGCTGAATTTACATTAGGTGGCACTACCTATTCTGATTCTTATGTTGTAGAGGTATGGGAAAATGATAGAACAAATTTCGTAATAGAAGAGTCTAACACCAAATACCGTTTAACAGGTGCCGGAATATTAACAACTGCACAGCGAACAGTGAGAGATGTTACAGGTATCACTATGACCTTTGGTAATACTACAAGCAATACGGCAATTATTGAGGAACGAAAAGATAACAATGATGTAAGCCATTATGTATCTTTTATGCTTGCTGAAAATGGTTGGTGGGATCGTTATCCGTATAACGCTTATGGTTGGCCTACTCAAGGAACTTACTATATTTTCGAAGCCACTCAGTCTGGCACACTCACTTTTGGTGGATATAAGACCTCTACTGGGGGAGAGGTGAAAATAGTCAATGCAAATACTCTAGCGCATACGGTATTATTTGATGGAAATACTCAAGGATACTTAACTACTGGAAGTATAGTCATGACAGCAGGTCAAACATATTATATGCATGGAACGACACCAACTGTTGATGAGGCGGGTGGCGAACATCCATGGGATCCTAAATTCAACGGTAAATGGGCAGTTTTCGAATTAGAGTGGTTCAAATTTGAGACAGGATTTAGTATCGTTGACCCTGATGATTCTAATAAGGAAATAACTTACGGAGTCGCAGCATCGAGCAATGTATCGGAAGTTACATCACGTGAGAAGATTTCAATTCCAGGAGTAACTGTTAAAAGTGGGAGTGTTGAATGTAAATGTGGAATAACGTCAGCAGATGCAGAGGTTAAAACAGTAACTGTAGGAGAAACTGATGAATATCACATCCGCTTCTATAATATCGTTTATGGGTCTGGGAAAACAGGTGGAGTCATTAAAGTGACGTTACAAAACGGTGACAAGGAAAAAGACTATGTTATGACGATTCCATACGGAACGCATGTTTGGGATTTTCGTGAGAATGGGAAACAAGGTTCTGGTGTTACTGACGTGTCATATTCTGATGTGGAACTTTGCACGATGATGAACAATAATGGTAGCGACTGGTCTCGCCCATATAAGGTACATAACACAACAACAAATGATTATAAAGATCCTATCATGGCAGCGAAAAGCCCTATTAACGGTAACAATGCATTCTACATGGATAATACTGCCGGGTTGATTTTTGTTACAGGTGAGGAAAGCTTTGGTGCCCAACAGACAAAAAACTCAACGGAGGGATATGCTTATGGCAAAGGCGAGAACGCAACACAATATGAGTATCCATATACTACCATAACGGGTACCGATTTAGTATGGATGAAGGGTAATGCAACTATTTATTTCCCTGGCGTAGAGGCTGGTCAGTATATTAAGATATATACCTACCGACATGCTGATAATAAAGGTGAAACATTCTCTGCTAAGAATTTGGTGGATCTTGACGGAGTTCCCTATAATGCAAATACACGATTTATAATGCGTGGAATGTGGGAAGAACGTGAACCAGGCTGGGTAGGTGACAATATCAGAGGAGCAGCTATCTTTAGAGTTCCGAGTGGCTATTCGCCAACACAAAAATTGTCGGATGTTCCTCAGTTACAATTATGTGATGACGGTTGGACGAAAATTTATCGGATTGAGATTATGACAGACTTTAAGCCTGACCTCATGCTGACAGATGACAATGATGGAACTCATTATCCCGTGGACTATGACGGACAATTCAGCTCAATCGTCGTACGCAAGAATAGTAGAAAAGATGGCGCATTATCATACGTTGACAGATCGTATCTTGCAACTACAGGTCAGACTGGCTGTCAGCATGCAAATACTTGCGACTACGAAATTATAGCAGATGAAGGCGTGGTAACTGTTGGGAGAGAAGAATGGAACTCCAATTCTGCGAATCCATCTGAAGGAACATGGTATAATAATTTGAAGTTGAGATATAATAAAGCTGGTAGAGTAAGAATTGTGCAGCGTGAAAGAGCCAATGCTACTGGCTCAGGTGTGTCAACAGATGCCCCCAGTAGCAGTTTGGGCTATGTCATCGACAAAAATGAATACTATGTAAATGTTGGTGAACTGACTGTGCAGAACTACCCATACACTTGGGACTTTACCAATTATAATATGTTTAAAAGTCCTGCAACACAAACAAACTTAGAAAAAAGCAATAGTAACTGGACAAAGAATGGTAGCACCTATGGACAGAATGCAAAAACAACAAAAGATTTTTGTGACGGCGAAGCAGGAGAGCAGTATGCCACTACCGATTTGGCTTTGTTTGCTCAGGGGGCCGAGTTATGCAATAGCTTAGGTGATGTAATTTCAGAGACTCAGGGATTGGGCGTCAGCCGACCAAAGACCTCGAAAACGTATACTTATTTTGCTACTAGTGATGTTATTGATCCAGAAACGGGTGAAGTTGTAATGGAAAATGGCAAGGCAAAAAGGGCATTTCAAGAACAACATCGCAACTACGACGGCTATACTTTGTCGAATAATGCCATTCAGATAAATGGCAATAACTTAACAGGCGTTAAAGAGATTACCATCCCAGAAGTAGATAACGGTATGTATATTTTCGTGAGTTTTGCGAATGGTAATGTTCCGTATGGTTCGGTAACTGTATCAAGAGTTCCAGAAGATGAGCCTGATGCAAATTTGGGATTGGCAGCTTTATATCAAGGAACTGACATCTTTGGGTTAAAAGGTGGCGTTTATGCTTTCCAACAGAATAAAGGAGGTACAAGGGATGTAATAATTCCTGTATCTGATGGTTCACAGGTCAAAGAGGTTGCCGTAACCAATATTGTGAAAAGAATCAACGATTTAGGCTACGCTTCAGAAAGCCGTGGCCATGCAATTGACCATACGTATCAGAACAAATTAACGAAACATCCAGTGAAAGCATACGCAGTAACAACATACACACAAGATGGAGATGTCTATAATTATAAAGGTTATCCAGAGGTTAGAAAGTCAACAAATCCTGTAACTGTAGTACCTGCTAATACAGGAATAGTACTGTACGAGAATCCTGCAGAAGTAACAGGCATTGAAAATTATGAACAAGCAGCATTCGATTCGCCGCTATTCTATCCAGCTGTTAACGTCACGCCAACGGATGCTGATAATACCATTTTGGCTACGAACTGGATGGCACCAAACGTTAATGCAAAGGAGCATACAACAGAGACCATATATAAAAAGCATGCGTTGAATGCCCCTGAGATAGATGGCAAAGGCACACAAAATGGGGATGATGATTTTGAATGTACTAAATTTGTAATGACGAGAACATATTATACCTATGATAAGCCAACAGGAGAAAGCGTCACACATAATGAATCCACAAATGCCGAAGCATTCTATCGCCTAAGGATTATGGATACTGCTGCTGATAACGTCATTGGAGCCAACAAAGCCTATTTGCTGATTCCTACTGCAAATCTTCCGAAAGCACTTTGGGGTGGAGGAAACGGTCAGGGTATAGCAGGAGGTGTACGTCAAGGTGTAATCTATTTTGATCTTGAGGACTTTGAAGAGAAAGAAGTAACTAACATAAATAGTGAATCTATCATCGATTGCTCGACGAACAACGATGTTTACTACTCAATCTCTGGTGCCCGCATCAATGGCAAACCAACTGCTAAGGGCTTCTATATTCACAATGGTAGGAAGGTAAGTGTAAAATAAGAAAGGAGAAAGGATAAATGAAAAAGAAAGAATATATAATGCCAACTATAAAAATAGTAAGCATGATAGTTGCTACACACATACTGGAGGCAAGTAAAGAGAATTTTGGAAAAGGAGTTGACGTTGATAGTCGACGATTCGACTCTTGGGACGACGACGACGAGGAAGAAGACAGCATGTGGAAGTAACCACCCTTCCGCCCAAACAACAATTATAGTGACGGCCTCTCGAAGCGTATTATTCGAGAAGCCGTCACCGTTTTTCGGCCCGAAACTTTTGGCCGTTTCAATAAAAGTTCGTATCTTTGCGGCGTAATGACGAAAAGAAGAGAAAAATCAAAGCCTCAGAAGCCTGAGCTTAACAAGCAGCTGGTGGCAGTGGGAAAAATAGACAATAGAAACGTGTCTGCAAAGGCTAAGAGAATTCGTACTTTTTTAATAATGTCAAATAATAAGGAGGATAATTGAAATGGATTTTATTTATTTCTTAGTAGCATGGGGTGTAATTGGCATATTAATCGGTGTCTTTGCCCTAAGAATGACTCATCGCATCTCCCACATGGAAGAGTGATTGATAGTCCAACTTGACTGGCCGCTGAAGCACGTGGTGCAGCGAATTAATCGCCGCCCACGTGCTTCGGCGGTTTCCGTCCCTCCATCCCGCCTCAATAATAAATAATTGCAATAAAATTTGGAAGTTACGGAAAAAGTTCTTACCTTTGCCAACATGAAGAAAGAATTTGGTTAAGAAATGAACACAGTGAATCCTTTTATTATCTATGCAATGGTGGCAATTATTATTGCTGCCGGTTTCCTTTTCATTAAACTATTCACCGAAGCACCTGCCCCTACACCCCCAAGAAAGGCAGTGGCAGGTGCTTTGGGCTAAAGCCCTCGTTTCAGGTATTCGTATCCTATACGGCAGCGGAGGCAGTCGCGGCGGTCGCAATATTCCTTTTTCAGCTGGATGAGGGCCTGGGAATCGCCGGCCGACTGGACGGGTAGGCCACACTGCTGCCACATTCGGATGATGTGATTGTTTTCGGGCTTCAGCTGTTCTAAGAGGTCGAAGGCACGGTCACAGAGTTCTTCCTTATGACGATGACGGCCTACGGCAAAGAACATCGGGATGGCGGTGTTGATGAGCAGAAGGTTGAGGGAACCGTAACTGAGGTGCTTCTCGTTCTTGGCACTGAGCGAACCGAAGGTGTAGTGGGTTTCCCAATAAGGGGTGACGTGCGACGAGAGCAGCTGTTTCAACTGTTCTACCGTCTTACATTCCAGGAGTTCGCTGAGTCCCGCCTTGCGCTGATAGTATAGGTTGGCCAACTGCGACAGTCGGATGTGCGGAAAGTTCTGGGGTCTGAGGCGGAGGAAGTTCCACAGCGAGGCATCCATCGGCTGCATGCCGAACTTATGGGCCAGGTATTGATACTCGTTCCGCAGTTTGGCAAAGTAGCCGTCGTTGAGGGCATCCCGCTGATAATGGGCGGGTATGGTGTTAAGCTCCAGGAGACCGGCTTGCCCCATGAAGATGGCCTCCACCTGAAAGAGGTCGTCGCGGTGATGGCCCACGGCTTGCAGCGGCACGTTCAAGGCCCATTGCTCGAAGGTGTCGCTGTTGATGCCGAAGCCGTAGTTGCGGGCCAGCGTCACGAAGTAGGCATCCTCCCACGAACCGCCGCACTGCTCGGCCCGTCGGCGTATGTCCTCGGTCTTACGTTCCAGTCTCTCTGTCTGCAGGGCAGCCATCCACGAATGAACCATCAGCCGCGTGAGGTCAGGGATGATACGGTAGCACGGTGGATAATGGTCGGTCTTGAGCAGTTCCTCGTAGTGCTCACTGACATGCTGGGGCACACTGAGCTGCAGCTGCGGGATGTACTGACCACAGGAGTTGGTGACGTCGGTGTCTATCGTCTCGCAGACGTGGAGCACCACGTTGTCATAGTGTGGGTCTTTGTCATGCCCATGCTGATACCAGTCCGAGGCACGGTCGTGAATCTCGACGTTGCCAACCCATAACGTGCCGCCAATCTTCACCTTGGCGTTAAAGAAGTCGGGGCCGGCGTTGTGGTTGTGCAACCCCGCATCGATGACCTCCACCAGCCGCCCGTCAGTGGTCGTCAGCTCGTGGAGCGGCAGCATCTTGTGCTTCCAAGTATAGTGTAATAGTAGTTCCATTATTTGATCATGATCTTGCGGCCATCCATGATGTATATGCCGCTTTGTGTGGGTGTGCTGGTGTACTTTCTGCCCTGCAGGTCGTGCCATGCACCGTCTTGGATGGCTACCGGCATGTCAATGCTGATGACACGCACCACGTATTCACCGTCAGAGATGTTCATCACAATCTTCTTGACACTCGAGTCGCCGGGTCTTCCGAGACCGTTGCCAATGTCGACAAGGAAATAGGCATTGAACGGACTGATCTCTTTGTTGTCGGTGGGGATGAGCAGTTTGTCATCGTTGCCCATGTAGAGGTTGCCGGTGGTGTTGGGTATCAGCGTCTCAGGAGCATAGGTGCCTACAAACTGCACACTTCCGTCCTGACTGGTGACGGTCAGTTCGGGGGCTTCGGCACTCTTGATGGTCACGTTCTCAAAGACGGGATTCTGAATCTCGCCGCTGACCGTCGTGCGCCATTCAAAGAGGTAGGGCTTGCCCGGCTCTACGTTGCGGGCGGGCTTGAAGTTCAGGATTACCTTGCCCTCAGTTTCGTCGAAACCCGTTGGGGCAGAGTAGTCTTTCTTATCGGCAATGTCAAGCTCCCAGATGTCTGCACCGCTGAGCGGTGAGAGGTCGATGTTCTCGCCAATAATGTCGAACGGCAGGCATAGGGTGTTCCACTTGTGGTTCTTGAAGAATGTATGTCCGTCGAACACCACTTCCTTGACCGTCCTGCCTTTGTACTGCTCGATGAGCTGGCGATTGTCCTCGCTGTCGCGGAATGTCAGCAGGGCAACGACCTCGGGAACATCCTCCTCGCTCAGGTAGTAGGTGTCCGTATTCGTGGCACTGTGGTACCTCAGGTAAATCTCGCCGTCGGGAAGCGTTACGTTGGCATCTGAGCGCTTGAACACATACGAGTTGCCTTCCTTGCTGAAGCGGTAGATGTCGCGACCGCCACGGATGCTGCCGTCAGATACCCATAACTTGTTGTTCTTGCGCACATAGGCGTCGTCGGCCCTGGTCAGCGGGATGTTGTGTACAGCACCGGCCTCGTCAGAGTGAATCATGATGATGTCGCCCATAGGTACTTCCTCGATGGCATTCAGCGTGACGTGCTGTGCATCGTCGTCGACACCCACCACCTCGTAGGCATCGACGGTCAGCAGGCCGATACCGTCGAGGTCAATCTCACTCTTGGCCATATAGGGCGTGAAGTTGTAACCCTCAGGGAAGCGCAGCACCTCGCAGATTTCACCGTTGCAGGTAACAGGCAGGCAGAGCCGGTAGTAGTCGGCCTCGCCGTAGACGTAGAGCTTCATGGTCACGCGTTCATATAAATATACATCGTTGGGCTTGGGCAGGTTGGGCAGCGTGTCGAGCAATATGCTGTCGGCATTGACATACTCGTAGAGTTTCGACTCGATGATGTTGCCCGCTGTGTCGGAAAGTGTCATCTTCACCTTGGCCGACTTGTTGGCTCCCTCTAAGCGCAACTGAGCAAAGGCAGCCTTGTGCTTGTAGGAGAAGCCGTCGCCCATTTGGAAACTGACCGACAGGAATTTGTTCTCGTCAAACTCCTGGGGTACCTCTATCTGTGCTGAGAGACTGTCGCGAGGCGTACCAGCCACGACGCTGAGGCCGCCATTGAGAATGAGGTCGGAGACGTCGTAGAGCAGACAGCCTGCCCCTTCTGTCTTCTCCACCGTGACGAGTGTGTCTTGGTCGGTCTTCATGTTGGGCGTCCACGATAAGTAGTTGTCGCCGCCGGGATAGGAGGCAGAGACAGACACCAAGCGGATGTCCTCGCCCATGACAATATAGACGGAGTCTTTCGTTGATTCGTTGTAGAAGAGCGTGGCGACGTAGTTGCTGTCGGCATCAACGCTGGTCTTGTAGGTCGTGCTGTCGGCAATGGTGGTGGCCGACAGCTTGTCCTTTGTCACCATCTGATAGATGGTGCCATAACGGGCAGGCAACTTGAACGTTGTGCCTGTGCCTACCTCGGCATAACCCTGTGGACCCGTCTTCTCGTTGTCAATCCAGCCGGCCGAGGCGTCAATCTTCATGTTCATGTCAATGTAGTACGAGTTGTACAACGTCGGCTTGACAAAACTGCACACCTCCTGGAAGTTGCTGAACAGGGCCACGCTGTCGGGCAGTCCGAACTCCCACTTGGTGATGACGGTGGCGTCGCCCAGGTCTTCCTCGTTCAGCACGTAGTTGGGTGTCAGGATGACATCAGCCGTCAGCGTGTCGCGGACGACGATGGTGTCCGTTACGATGTTATCCGGCAGGTAGGTCTTGCCGTTGCTGCCCGTCCACGACTGCACGCTGTAGCCGAAGGCACGCAGTTTCTCGTACTTATGGTGGTAGTAGTTGGCGGGAACGACGATGACACCGTTCTCGTCGGCATACTTTACGAAGGGCGTGCCCTTGAAAATAAACTTGAAGTTCTCTGTCTTAGAGTCACTTTCCGTCATGCCGCCCTCATCGGATGCAGCCCAAAGTGTCGTGCCCAGTAGGCAGGCGGCAACAATCAGCATAAATGTCTTTTTCATATTTATAGTCTAATTTGTTATGGGTTATTGTTCAGTCTATCACTTCTATGAACTGTCCTTGCAGGTTGAAGCGCAGGTCCATATCGTTCGACAGTTCTATTTTGTAGCCGTAGGGCTTCCTGCTGAGTTTTGAAACCACGTCGTCCGGGTAGTTGGCCTTCACATACTGGATGATTGTTGGCGGGATGAGCTTGACGGGGACGCCTGTTTTCTTGCGACCCACACGTTCCCACTCGCCTTGCATGTCGAACTCCACTTTGGTGCCGTCGTTGAGCCATACGCAGTACTCCATCTCGCTGTCATCGTCATCATCGTCTATCTCCACAAGCACGACAGACGTTCCTGGGAAATACTGCTTGATGAAGTGCAGCGAATTAACAGGAATATCCTGGTCGGCGCACGACATCAGCATCAGCGCCATCAGACACGCCAGCGTTCCTATCCATCTTTTTATCCTTCTCATATTTAGTATTCAATGTTCAACGTTCAATGTTCCATCACGCTTGCTATCTTGTCGGCGTTCATGCTTCGGGCACTGGCGTCGAATATCTCCTTGTAACGTCCGCCCTCCCGGTAGACATCCTCAGGGGTACCGCTCTGTACCACGCGGCCCTGCTCCAGCACGTAAATCTGGTCGGCATCTACTATCTGGCCAATGTTGTGGGAGATAATGATGACGGTTCGGCCACGCTTGATGGCGTCGATGCTCGACTTGATTTGCTCGGTGGCAATGGCATCGAGGCTGGCCGTGGGTTCGTCGAGGATGATGACCGCCGGGTTCTTGATGAACATGCGTGCAATGGCGATGCGCTGCTGCTGGCCACCGCTGAGCCTCAGGGCACTGCTCTCGAAGCCGTCGGGCAGTTGCATGACTTGGTCGTAGAGGAAGGCTTGACGGGCAGCCTGCACTACGTCGTCGTGGGTGGCCTGCGGGTTGCCGTAGCGTATGTTCTCCTCGATGGTGCCGTCGAAGATGTGATTCTTCTGCATCACCAGACCGACGTGTTCTCTCAGCCAGCGGGTGTCCCACTGGTCGAGGGGTGTGCCGTCGAGGGTGATGGTGCCGCTGTCGGTATGGTAGAACTTGTCGAGCAGGTTGACGACGGTGCTCTTGCCAGCGCCGCTCATGCCCACCAGTGCCGTAATCTTGCCCGGCTCTATGCGCATCGAAACGTCGTGCAGGGCCTTCACGCCGTTGGGGTAGGTGAAGTCAACGTGCTGCAGCTCGAAGCAACCTGTCACGTGGTCGGGATGGTGGTTGCCCGTATTCTCCACATCCTCCTCGCCCTCCATCAGCTCAAAAAGCCCCTCGGAGTAGATGAGGGCGTCGTTCAGGTCGTCGTAGATGCGGTGCAACTGGCGGATAGGTGCGCTGACATTGGCAAAGAGCATGACGTGGTACATAATCTTACCGATGGTCATGCCTGGATAGTCGATTAGTACGAGGTAGGCTGTCAGGATGATGACGAGTACGGTACCTATCTGCTCTAAGAATCCCTTCAGGCCCGTGAAGAAGTAGCTCTGCTTGCGGGTCGACAGCTGTAGGTCGGTCACCGCGTCCTGTATTGTGGCCTGCCGTCCGCTCTCTATCTGCTCGCGGTTGAACGACTTGATGACGGTGATGCTCTCAATGATGTTCAGAATGCTCTGGCTGACGGCCTGCTGACCCTGGAAGATGCCGCGCCGCCCGGCTCTCATGCGCTCGGCTTGGATGTAGGTGACATAAAAATAAATAGGTACAATGCAAAGCGCTACCAAACCCACGTAGAAGTTGGCGGCAAACATCAGTATGAGTGCCAGTACGGCACTGGAAAACAGCGGCAGAATGTCGATGAAAAGGCTGTTCACCGCTCGGCTTACACTGGTCACACCTTTGTCGATGCGCGACTGGAG
>JAEEGL014467102.1_pt1 | contig 12997 bp, 11 predicted proteins | sample 9134231 | NCBI WGS metagenome assembly JAEEGL01 (sample SAMN16246548, study PRJNA631951) | gut metagenome | biome: gut microbiome; feature: rumen; material: fiber-attached | host: Bos | place: Iran: Karaj | collected 2018-10 | reverse complement strand
GGCGCCGGACTCGTGCACGGCGATGTGCCCGGTCTCCGCCGACAGGACTCCCTGGTAGGGGCGCAGCAGGCCGTCGATGACCGCCGCGTTGGTCTGGGTGCCCCCCACCAGGAAATAGACCGCGGCCTCCGGGCAGCCCACGGCGGCCCGGATCTTCCGCCGGGCGCTTTCACAGAAGGAGTCCGTGCCGTAGCCCGGGGAGTGGTCCATGTTGGTCTCCGTGAGCCGGGCAAGGACCGTGGGGTGGGCGCCTTCCATGTAATCCGAGCCGAAGGGAAGTTTCTGCTTATCCTGAGGCTCCTGACTGGCGTAGGTCTCCTGAGGGGGAACGGCGGGCTCCTCCTTGGGCGGGGCGAACAGGTCTGCGACGCCCTTCAAAAACGCGCCCAGTCCGGCGACGGGATTGCTCATACCGATCTCTCCTTTTTACTGTCGGTGGAAACGGCGGCGGGGCCGCCGGTGTGATCCGCGTCCATTGTATCCCCCGGGGCGGTTCTTGTCAATGAAAGGGAACCGTGAAAGGGACGGCCCGTCTTGACAAAACCGCCGGGTTCGGGGATAATATTTGGAGACGTATACGGACAGGGGGCCTGAAAGATGAAAAAATGCATGGATGCGGAAAACCTTCACCGCCGCCTGGCCAAGATCATCGGTCAGGTCAAGGCTATCGACCGCATGGTGGACGAGGACATACCCTGCGAGGACATCCTCTCCCAGATCAGCGCCGCCAAGGCGGCCCTCAACAAGGTAGGGCAGGTGGTGCTGGAGGGGCACATCAACCACTGCGTCCGGGAGGCCCTGGAAGCCGGCGACAAGGAAGAGATCGAGAACTTCACCAAGGTGATCGAGCGGTTCGCCAACATGCAGTGAACCGCCCCATAGCAGAGAAACGAACAGACGTCACGAAGACCGCGGCCCGGGCTTTCCCGGGAACGGACGGGTCTCCGTGACGTCTTTGTTTATAACCCTTTCGGGAGAGCTCATTCCCGGCCCGGCCCGCCGTCTTTCCGGGCCACTTCCACCAGGGCGGCGAAGTCCCCGAAGGTCCAGCCCTCCGTGGGCTTGGGGTGCCCCACGGCGTGAAAGAAGCAGCTGGGGATCTCCCCCTGCCGCAGGTTTTTCGCGACGCAGGGCGTACAGCCCCGGTCGTGATTGGCGGGATGGCAGGGGCAGGAGAGGTCTTTGCAGGTGCAGAAGGAAGGCGCTTCGGACACGGCTTGACCCTCCTTTCAGAGCTGCACCAGCAGGCCCGCGGCGGCTCCCAGGACGATGAGGATCAGGGGGTGCGCCTTGGGGAACCTGCGGCGAAAGAGCGTCAGGACCACGTAAAGGATCAGCGCGAAGAAGAACACCGCGTGAGAATACTCTCTCTCCGCGATGGCCTGTTTGTTGATCAGCACGCCGATGACCACCGAAGCCACCGCCGAGGCCACCAGGGCCACGGAGGTGGGCCGCAGCACGTCCAGCACGGCGATGACGAAGCGGTTCTCCCGGAAGCGTTTGAGCACCGTGACCACCGCCAGCATGATGAGGAAGGCGGGCAGGATCAGGGCAAAGGTGGCTGTCAGGGCGCCGGGGATCCCCGCCACTTTGTATCCGGCGTAGGTGGCGGTGTTGACGCCGATGGGGCCGGGTGTGGACTCCGCCACGGCGATCATGTCGGTGAGCTCCGCCAGGGTGAACCAGCCCCGCCGCAGGGAGATGTCCCGCAGGAAGGGGAGGGTCGCCAGACCGCCGCCCACCGCCAGCAGGCCCGTGCGGAAAAACTCCACGAAGAGCTGCAGGAAGATCATTCGGACGCGCCTCCTCTCAGGGCCTTCAGGATCCCCAGGACCACCACGGCGGGCACGATGATCACCGGGGAGACGCCGATGATAAAGGCCAGAACGAACACGACGGCGAAGAAGGCGATACCGGTCTTATCCCGGACGCCCTTTTTGACCAGCCCCACCAGGGCGTCGGTGACCAGCACCGCCACCGCCACGCGGATGCCGGCGAAGGCCCGCATCACCGGGGCGAACTGCATGACGTTGGTCAGCACCGCGGCGATGATCGTGATGATGATGAGGGAGGGCGTCACCACGCCCAGGGTGGCGCACACCGCCCCCGGGATCCCCCTGCGCCGGGCGCCCACGAAGGTGGCGGTGTTGACGGCGATGACCCCCGGCGTGCACTGGCCGATGGCGTAGCAGTCCAGGATCTCCTCATCGGTGATCCAGTGGTATTTTTCCACGGTCTCCCGCTGCAGCATGGGCAGCATGGCGTAGCCGCCGCCGAAGGTGAACAGGCCGATCCGGAAAAAGGCGGCGTAGAGTTCCCACAGTTCTTTCATGAGGTTCAGGCTCCTTTCTTTCACTCCGTCCATTATAGCGAAAGAAAGGGCGATTGAAAAGCGGAAATTGCAAAACCGTTTTTTCGTCCCCCGGAGCTCTTTTCCCCCTGGTTTTTGGCGCCGAAGGGACAAAAAATCCGTAAAAACCCCTATACAGGAGGAGCTTTTGGGGGTATAATATACGGTGTTTTGTTATGTCCGACAGCTGTCGGCTCGATCCTTCGCGCATCCCCGGTAAAAGCTGTCGGCATGAAATTTCGCACATCCCCAGTAAAAAAGGAGACGTTCATCCCATGAAACGAACCGAGATCCGCCAACTGTACGCCGATCCCGCCGCCTTCACCGAGGGCAGCATCACGGTCTGCGGCTGGCTGCGCACCCTGCGCCGTTCCGGCGCCATCGCCTTTGCCGAGATCAACGACGGCGGCTCTTTCAAGGGCCTGCAGGTCGTCGCGGCGGAGAACGAGGTGGAGAACTTTTCCGAGCTCATCCACCAGAACGTAGGCGCCGCCCTGATCTTCACCGGCCGCCTGCTGCTGACCCCCGAGGCCAAGCAGCCCTTCGAGCTGCGGGCGGAGACCGTGAAGGTGGAGGGCGCCTCCACCCCCGATTACCCCCTGCAGAAAAAGCGCCACACCCTGGAGTATCTGCGCACCCAGGCCCATCTGCGCCCCCGCACCAACACCCTGGCGGCGGTCTTCCGGGTCCGCAGCGTGGCCGCGGCGGCCATCCACCGCTTCTTCCAGGAGAGGGGCTTCGTCTACGCCCACACCCCCCTGATCACCGGCAGCGACTGCGAAGGTGCCGGCGAGATGTTCCGGGTGACCACCCTGGATCCCGTGGCGCCTCCCCTGACCGAACAGGGCGGGGTGGACTGGTCCCAGGATTTCTTCGGCTGCTCCACGGGCCTGACGGTCTCTGGCCAGCTGGAGGCGGAGGCCATGGCCATGGCCTTCGGGAAGGTCTACACCTTCGGGCCCACCTTCCGGGCGGAGCGCTCCTTCACGGCGCGCCACGCCTCGGAGTTCTGGATGATCGAGCCGGAGATCGCCTTCGCCGATCTGGACGACGATATGGAACTGGCCCGGGACATGATCAAGTACATCCTTTCCGACGTGCTGGAGCGCTGTCCCCAGGAGATGGAGTTCTTCAACAACTTCTACGACAAGGGCCTTCTGGAGCGCCTTCGGGGCATCATCGCCTCCGATTTCGCCAGGGTCACCTACACCCGGGCGGTGGAGATCCTGGAGGAGCATAAGGACAAGTTCGAGTACCCCGTCTACTGGGGCTGCGACCTGCAGACCGAGCATGAGCGCTACCTGACGGAGCAGGTGTTCGGAAAGCCCCTGTTCGTCACCGATTACCCCAAGGAGATCAAGGCCTTTTACATGCGTCTCAACGACGACGGCAAGACCGTCGCCGCGGTGGACCTGCTGGTGCCCGGAGTGGGCGAGATCATCGGCGGGAGCCAGCGCGAGGAGCGGCTGGACGTGCTGCGGCAGCGCATGGCCGAGTGCGGCCTGGACGAAGCGGACTACGCCTGGTACCTGGACCTGCGCCGGTACGGCGGCACCCGCCACGCGGGCTTCGGCCTGGGCTTCGAGCGGCTGATCATGTACATGACCGGCGTGGCCAACATCCGCGACGTGATCCCCTTCCCCCGCACCCCGGGAAGCGCCGGATTCTGATCCCTCCCGGCGCGTTTGCCGGATCAAACTGAGTATGGAGGCACCAACGTGAAAAAAGTAGGAAAACCCGTATTTTTCGTCGTCGTGCTGCTGATCGCCGTCGTCGGCTTTCTCACCGTCTGCGGCGTGAGTTCCCAGTACGGCGACATCAAAAAGACGAAGATCAAGAGCGTGGAGGACATCCGCTGGGGCATCGACATCCGCGGCGGCGTGGACGTCACCTTCGCCCCCGCCGACGGCATCGACGCCACCGACGAGGAAATGAAAGAGGCCGAGAACCTCATCGCCCTGCGCCTTGTGAACCTGGCCATCACCGACAGCGAACTCTACACCGACTACGCCAAGGACCGCATCATCCTGCGCTTCCCCTGGAAGGCCGACGAGGCGGATTTCGACGCCGAGGCCGCCGTGGAGGAACTGGGCAGCATGGCGAACCTCACCTTCCGCGAGGGCTATGAGATCGACGCCCAGGGCAAGCCCGCCGGGACCACCCTGGAAAAGATCGTCCTCACCGGCGCGGACGTGCAGTCCGCCGAGGCGGTCTACACCACCGACCAGTCCGGGACCAACACCAATATGATCCGGCTCACCCTCAAGGAGTCCGGCAAGGAAAAATTCGCCGAGGCCACCGGCCGTCTGGTGGGCCAGCAGATCTCCATCTGGATGGACGACACCGTCCTCTCCGCCCCCTACGTGCAGGAGAAGATCGATGACGGCGTGGCCCAGATCTCCGGCTCCTTTGACGCGGAGAGCGCCGTGAACCTGGCCAACCGCATCAACGCCGGCGCTCTGCCCTTCGCTTTGAAGACCGAGAGCTTCTCCACCATCTCCCCGACCCTGGGCCTGGGCGCCAAGAACGCCATGCTCCTGGCGGGGGCCATCGCCTTCGCCATCGTGGCGGTCATCATGCTGGCGTGGTACCGGGTGCCCGGCTTCGTGGCGGTCATCGCCCTGGCGGGCCAGGTAATCCTGATGATCGCCTCCCTGACCGGCTTCTTCAGCGTGTTCCCCGCCTTCACCCTGACGCTGCCCGGCATCGCGGGCATCATCCTGGCCATCGGCTTCGGCGTGGACGCCAACATCATCACCGCCGAGCGCATCCGTGAGGAGCTGGCGAACGGCCGCTCTCTGGACGCGGCCATCGACATGGGCTTCAAAAACGCCTCCTCCGCCATCATCGACGGCAACGTGACGGTCATCATCGTGGCCATCGTGCTGCTGGGCGCCTTCGGCCCCACCGACAGCCTCTTCGCCAAGATCCTCTCCCCGGTGTTCAGGGCCTTCGGCCTCTCCGCCGCCGGCATGATCTACTCCTTCGGATACACCCTGCTGGTGGGCGTCATCCTCAACCTGGTCATGGGCGTCTTCGCTTCGCGCCTGATGCTCAAATCCATCAGCCGGTTCCCGTCCCTGCGTGATCCGGCGCTCTACGGGGGAGGGAAACAGGAATGAAAAGAACATGGAATTTTGATTTTTACAAGAACCGCAAAAAATATCTGATCATCTCCCTGGCCCTGGCGGTCCTCACCCTTCTGGGCGCCGTCCTCTTCGGCGTGGACCGGGACGTGCAGTTCAAGGGCGGCGTGCTGCTGACCTATTCCTACGCGGGCGACCTGGGGGCCGAGGCCTTCACCGCCGCCGTCCGGGAATCCCTGGGCGCGGACTTCTCTCTGCAGCAGTCCACCGATCTGGCCACCGGCCGGCAGAACTTCGTCCTTTCCCTGACGGATACCTCCTCCATGGACGCCGCCGCCCAGAACGGCCTGACGGCGGCCCTGGCGGAAAAGTTCCCTGAGAACGACCTGCAGCTGGTCTCCTCCAACGTGGTGGACGCCACCATCGGCGGGGAGTTCTTCGCCAAGAGCATCACCGCCGTGGCCTTCGCCGCGGTGCTGATGGTGCTCTACATCAGTTGGAGATTCCGGCGCATCAGCGGCTGGTCGGCGGGCATCACCGCCGTGGTGGCCCTGCTCCACGACCTGATGGTGGTCATGCTGGCCTTCATCTGGTTCCGCTTCTCCATCAACGCCAACTTCGTGGCGGTGGCCCTGACCATCATCGGCTACTCCCTCAACGATACCATCGTGGTCTACGACCGCATCCGCGAGAACGAGCGGGTCCTGGGCAAAAAGGTCCCCGTGGAGGAGCTGGTGAACCTCAGCGCGAACCAGTCCTTCAACCGTTCCCTGATGACCAGCGTCACCACCTGCTCCGCCATGGCGGTGGTGTCCCTGGTGGCGTACTTCTACCACGTCACCTCCATCCTGAGCTTCTCCGTGCCCATGCTCTTCGGCATGATCTCCGGCTTCTACTCCTCGGTGTGCATCGCCCCCCAGCTGTGGGTCGCCTGGCAGAAGCGCAGGGCCGAAAAGAAAAAGTAAGCCTGCCTGAAGCTGCGCCGCGGGAGTGAAAGGGGGATGAGGGACATGGAACTCGGCGTTTCCACCGCCTGCCTGTTTCCCATGGAAACGGAACGGGCTCTGGCCCGTCTGGGCGAACTGGGCGTTGAGACCGCGGAAGTGTTCCTCAACAGCCCTTCCGAGGCCTCCCCCGGCTTCATCCGCCTACTGGGCAAGATCGCCGCGGACTACGGCCTGCGGGTGACCGCCCTGCACCCCTACTGCTCCGATAACGAGGGCTTCGCCTTCTTCGGCCGGTACCCCCGGCGCCTGGAGGACGGCCTGGAGGAATACCGGCGGATGTTCGAAGCCGGCGCCGCCCTGGGGGCCGGGATCCTGGTCTTCCACGGCGCCAAGCGCTATCAGACCTTCCCCCGGGAGGTCTATTGGGAACGCTTCTCCCTGCTGGCTGAGGAGGGGCGAAAGTTCGGTATCGAGGTCTGCCAGGAGAACGTGGCCCGGTGTATGTCCGGCGATCCCGGCTTTATCCGGGAGATGCGGCAGGCCCTGCCGGAAGCCCGCTTCGTCCTGGATACCAAACAGGCCCGGCGCTCCGGAGCCGATCTTTTCGAGCTCACGGAGATCATGGGCCCCCGGCTGGCCCGGGTGCACGTCAGCGACTGGCGGGAGGACAACGACTGCGTCCCTCCCGGGGAGGGGAAAATGCCCTACGCCCCCTTCTTCCATTGCCTGCGCTCCGCGGGTTTCTCCGGGGACGTGATCGTTGAGCTTTACCGATGGGGATTCGGCGAGGAGAGCGCCCTCGCCCGCAGCCTGCGGTACCTGGAGGGCTTTGGCGCCGAAGGCGCGTCCGGGATGCCGCCCAGAGAGGAGCGACTCTGATGAAATGCCCGTTCTGCGGTTACACCGAAAGCAAAGTCATAGACTCCCGGCCCACGGACGACGGGGAACGCATCCGCCGCCGCCGGGAGTGTCTCTCCTGCCAGAAGCGCTTCACCACCTACGAGGTGATCGAGACGACGCCCATGATGGTGGTCAAGAAGGACGGCTCTCTGGAGGCCTTCGACCGGGGAAAGCTCCTCAACAGCATGCTCAGGGCCTGCGAGAAGCGGCAGGTCTCTCTGGCGCAGGTGGAGGAGGCCGTGGACGAGATCGAGCAGACCCTGCAGAACACCATGCAGCAGCAGCTCACCACCAAGGACATCGGGGAGATGGCCATGGAAAAGCTCAAGGCCATCGACGAACCCGCCTACGTGCGCTTCGCTTCCGTCTACCGGCAGTTCAAGGACATCAACTCCTTCATGGACGAGCTGAAGAAACTGCTGGAAGCCGGGGAATGACCCCTTAAAGACCGTCGTTCTCCGCCGGGGAGGTCCCGGCGGAAAAATAAAAATTCCAGGTTATCGGAGGTGCCGAAAGCATGAACAAACACACCAAGCTCTTTTCCGTTCTCAGCTACATCACCTGGGTCGGGTTCCTGATCGCCATGTTCTGCCGCGATAAGGACGACCGCATGGTGGAGCACCATCTCAACCAGTCCCTGGTGCTCCATCTTCTGGACTCGCTGGTGATCGTTCTCACCAGGGTCCTCGGGGACATCATCCCCTTCCTGGGCCCCGTCCTCAGTATCTGCGGGCTCGTCATTTTCATTCTGGAGATCATCGGCATCGTGCGCGCTTTCCAGCTCAAGGACGATCCCCTGCCGCTGATCGGCGGGATCCATCTTCTGGGATAAGGCTCTTTTGCCTGTGACCATTCCCGGGGCCGCGGGGGCGTGTGCGCCTCCGCGGCTCTTTCACCTTGAAGAGAGGAGTTGACCCTATGCTCAGGCTTTTGCTGGGCCCCGTGCGTTCGGGAAAGACCGCGGCGGTGTTCTCCGCCGTCCGCGACGGCCTGGAAAAGGGCCGCCGGGCCCTTTTGATCGTGCCGGAACAGACCTCCTTCGCCTATGAGAAGCGGGTGGCGGATCTGGGCAGGGAAGGGGCGGAAGCCCTGGGCTTCACCCGGCTGGCCGAAAGGATCCTGGAGGAGCAGGGGAAAAGCACGGGACCGCGCCTCACGGAGACCGCGGCCTGCTTTCTGATGTACGCGGCTCTGGGAGAGATCGGGGAAGAGCTGGAGGTCTACGGCAGCCAGCGCCGCAGCCGGGGCTTTCTGGAGCGGGTCCTGGCCTTTGCCGGAGAGTGCGTCAACGCGGGGATCGGCCCCGGGGACCTCTCGAACTTCGCCTTTTCCCTTCCCCCGGGGACCCTTCGGGGGAAGACCGCCGACCTGGCGCTGATCCTGGACGCCTATCTGGCGGTGCTGAGCCGCAGCGGCGTCACGGAAAGCGACCTGCTGCGGGACGCGGCGGACTGTCTGGAGGGATACGAAGGCCTTAGGGACACGGACGTCTATCTGGAGTCCTTTTCGGATTTCACCGCTCCCCAGTACGCCATGATCGAGGCCCTGCTGCGCCGCTGCCCCCGGGTGACCGTCTCCCTCATCGGGGACGGGGAAAGCCCGGCTCCCCCCGCCTTCGCCGTGACCCGGCACACGGCAGATCGTCTGGCCGCCCTGGCGGAGAGAGTCGGCGCCTCGGTGGAAAAGACCGTGCTGCCGGAAATGCCGGGAACGCCCTTCGCCCCCCTGCTGCGGGCCTTGCGGGACGACCTGCTCCCTCAGGAGGGAGAGAAGGATCCCCGGGTGACCGTCTTTCGGGCGGCGGATCCCGCGGCGGAGGCCCAAAAGGCCGCCGCCATGATCGCCCGGCTCACCCGGGAGGAGGGCTGCCGCTGCCGGGACGTGGCCGTGGTGATGCGTTCCGACGGGGACTACCGCGCCGTTCTGCCCGCTGCCATGGAGGTCTGCGGGGTTTCCTTCTTTTACGATACCCGGGCGGCAGCCCGCTCCGGCGCCCTTCTGCGGGGCGTTGCCGACGCGGTGCTCTGCGCGGCGGGGGACCGGCGGGGAGACCCCTGCCACGTCCTCAAGTCCCCTCTGCTGGGACTGCCCGAGGAGGACGCGGACGAGACGGAGAACTACTGCTTCGTCTGGCAGGTGCGTCCCCGGGAGTGGAGCGCCCCCTTCACCCGCAGCCCCGCGGGCCTCAAAGAAGGGGGCCTTGGGGAGGAAGACCAAAAGCTGCTGGAGCGCATCGAGAACTGCCGCAAACGGGTGGCGGAGCCCCTGGAGAAGCTCCGGGCGGCGGTGAACAGCGGCAGCGGGGAGGCCTTTGCCCGGGGCGTCTGGCAGTACCTGCAGGACGTGGGGGCTGCCGGGAACCTGACCCGCTTCGCCGAGGGGATGGAAGACGTGCCCCGCCGGGAGTTTCTGCAGCAGCAGTCCCTGCTGTGGGACAGCCTCACGGAGGTGCTGGACCTTTTCGCCGGACTGCCCGGGGAGCTGGAACTACCGCCGGACCGGATCGCGGAGCTCTTCGAGCTGGCCCTTTCCTGCGCCCGGGTGGCCACGCCGCCCCGGACCCTGGACCAGGTGACCGTGGGCACCGCCGACCGCATGCGCATCGACGACGCGAAGATCATTTTCCTCCTGGGGGCCGTGCAGGGAAAATTCCCCGACACGTCCTCCGGCACCGGCCTGCTCACCGACGCGGAACTCACCGAGCTGCGGACCCGGGGCGGCTTCGACCTGCTGGACGACCCGGACAGGCAGGCGGGGATGGAGCAGCTTCTCCTCTATACCGTGGCGGCCGCCGCGGGGGAGCGGCTGATCGTATCCATGCCCGCCGCCCTCACGGCGGGAGAGACCTGCGAGCCCTCCTCCCTGTACCGGGCCGCCGCCGCGGTGGCCCTCCCGGAGGATCCCCCCGCCTTTTGGGAGGCGGTGACCCCCGAAGCGGCCCTGCGGGCCTACGCCGCCGCGCCGGAAAACAGCGGGGAGAAAGCCACCCTGCGCCGGGCCCTGGAACTGGCGGGCTGGGGGGAACGGGCGGAGAGAGTGGACCGGGCCGCCCGCAGGGAGCCCCACCGGATCAAAGACAAGGCCCTGGCCGCCAGGCTCTTCGGGGACAGGATGCGGATCTCCGCCACCCGCCTGGAACGATACTACGGCTGTCCCTACGCGGATTTCGCCGCCAGCGGCATGGGCGTGCGGCCCCTGCGGCGGGCGGAGCTGTCCGCCTCCGTCTCCGGCACCCTTCTGCACCGGGTGCTGGAGAGGGTCCTGCGCAGGCACCCGGGGGAAGAACTGGCGGGGCTCTCCCAGGAGAACCTGCAAAAAGAGATCTCCGGGGAGATCGAAGCCTATCTGGAGGAGGTCCTGGGCAAGGACGCCCGGGTCCCCCGGCGCATGAAGGCCCGGCTGGACCGCCTGGCCCGGCAGCTCCTGGAACTGCTGGAGCATCTGGGGAAGGAACTGGCCCAGAGCGGCTTTCGGCCCGCCGCCTTTGAATTGACCGTGGGAGAAGGCCCGCAAGTCGGAACGGAGGGCCTGGCGGTGATCACCGAAGACGGCTGCGAGGCCCGGGTCACGGGAAAGGTGGACCGGGTGGACGTGGCGGAGGCGGGAGGCCGCCGCCTGCTGCGGGTGGTGGACTACAAATCCGGGGAGAAGACCGTGGATCTGACGGAGGTCTACTACGGCCTGGACCTGCAGATGCTGCTGTATCTCTTTTCCCTTCGCAAAAACGGCAAGGGAGAACTGGCGGGAGCGGTCCCCGCGGGGGTGCTCTACATGCCCCTGATGAACGTCTACCACACCGTCTCCTCCCGGAAGGAAGCAGAAGAGCTTTTGGAGCATCCCTTGCCCCGGCACCGCATGACCGGCCTGCTGCTTCGGGACGACGGGGTCCTGCAGGCCATGGAGCCCGGCCCGGGGGAGGAGTACGTCCTCAAAAAAGAGACCGCGGGGAACGTCCTGGCCTCCGCGAAGGAGATGGAGCGGCTGGGCCGGCTGGTGGAGGAGCGGCTGCTCTCCATGGCCCGGAGCCTGCGCGGGGGGGAGATCCCCGCCCTGCCGGCGGTGAAGAAGAACGGGCGCCGGCCCTGCGACTACTGCGATTTCAAAAGGGTCTGCGGGTGGGAGCCCGGAGATCCCGACAGAGAGCTGACGCCGCGCACCCGCGCCGAGGTGCTGGGAGAGGAGGAGGACCATGGCGAAGATCAGTCTGACGCCGGATCAGCAAAAGGCCGTTGAGGCCCGGGGAGGGGATCTGACCCTTTCCGCCGCTGCCGGCAGCGGGAAGACCCGGGTCCTCACCGAGCGGGTGGCGGACCGGCTGCTGGACCCCGCCTCGGGAATCGAGGCGGACCGGCTGCTGATCGTCACCTTTACCGACGCCGCGGCCACGGAGATGAAGGGCCGCATCGTCGGCAGGATGACCGAGCAGCTGGCGAAAGAGCCCCGCAACGCCCGCCTGCGGCGGCAGGTGACCCTCCTTCGGCGGGCGAAGATCTGCACCATCGATTCCCTGTGCAGCGCCCTGCTGCGGGAAAATTTCCAGCAGGTGGGCTTGCCCGCCTCCTACCGCATGGGCGCCGAGGAAGAGATCGAGCTGATCCGCGGAGAGGCCGTGGAGGAGGTCCTGGAGGAGGCCTACGCCGGGGAGGGGGAGACCCTTTTGGCCCTGGCGGAGCAGTTCCAGATGAAGGGCAGCGACAGCAGCCTCTCCGAGACCGTCCTGGGGGTGATCCGCTCCGCCCGGGCCCACCCCTATTACCGGAACTGGCTCCGGGAAAAGCTGGACCATTACAAAAGCTTCGAGAGGCCCTCGGACAGCCTCTGGGCGGGGCTCCTCTTCGGGTACGCCGGCATGCTCTGCCGGTGCGAGGGGCAGGAGCTGGAAGAGCTTCTGGAGCGGGTCCGGCAGCACCCTCCCACCCTGTCGTCCTACGGGGAGATCCTCGACGCGTACGCCGGCGCCCTGCGGGGCCTTCAGGCCGGGATCGCCCGGCGGGACTGGGACGGCTGCCGCGGGATCCTGGAAAAATGGAAGGCTCCCGACCTCAGGGCCGTGAAGGGAAGGAATAAATGCGACCCGGATCTCCGGGGGGAGATCAGCGGCCGGATCGCCAAGACCGGCCGCACCAGGACCCTTCTGGAGAACGTCCTGCCCCGGAAGGTCTTCGTGACGGACGAGGAGGGCTTCGCCGGGGATATCCGGCAGCAGCTGCCCCTCATAGAGTGCCTCTTCTCCCTGGTGGAAAAAACCGACGACCGGATCCAGCAAGCCAAGTTCTCCGAAGGAGTCATCGATTTCGCGGACCTGGAGCAGCTGGTCTGCGGCCTGCTCACCGACGAGTCTGGAGCCCCCACCGCGGCGGCGGCGGCCTACGCCGGCCGCTGGGACGAGGTGATGGTGGACGAGTCCCAGGACCTCAACGACGTGCAGGAGCGCATCCTGCGCACCCTGGCGGGGGACAAGGGCCTCTTTTGCGTGGGAGACGTCAAGCAGAGCATCTATCGCTTCCGCATGGCCCGCCCGGACCTTTTCCTTAACAGGATCGACCGGAGCGTCCCCTACGACGGGGAGCGCTTCCCGGCGGTGCTGTACCTCAAAGAGAATTTCCGAACAGCCCCAGAGACCACGGGGGTCATCAACGAAGTCTTTTGCGACCTCATGAGCCGGGAGATGGGGGAGATCGATTACGAAGAGACCCCGCGCCTGATCCCCTGCG
>JAEEGL013453688.1_pt1 | contig 12997 bp, 2 predicted proteins | sample 9134231 | NCBI WGS metagenome assembly JAEEGL01 (sample SAMN16246548, study PRJNA631951) | gut metagenome | biome: gut microbiome; feature: rumen; material: fiber-attached | host: Bos | place: Iran: Karaj | collected 2018-10 | reverse complement strand
TGCCGGTGCATACACCAGCTATTGCGGCCAAACATGTAACGTCACCCTGCAAAACAAAACATTCTCAGCCTACGTGTGGGACGGAGCAGTCTTCCCCTTCACGGCTTCGCAAGACGTGCTTAACGCCACCTTTGGCGAAGGCAAATGGGATTTGCAAGAGTTTGATTCCTTCGATGGCACCACCATCAAGATGAAGGCCGCAACGGCTATTGTTGCCGGCACTCCTTACGCCATACGCGTTAAGCAAACAGTTGAAAACCCAATCTTCAACAACGTTACTTTCACCTCCAGCATATCCACGAATTTCATTAAGGTTACATTGAGTAACAATCTGCAATTCTGGGGAACATATTTCAAGGTTTACAGTTGGCAAATTGTTAACGGACAAGGCCAACCCGTCACCGCTTTTTCATTCAATAGCGACGGAACAGGATTGGGCAATTGGCGTGGATGGCCCGTTACTTTCAGGGCAGGCGACAATGACAACTCCGATTATTACGGTATCTTTGCGTGGTTCTATCATCCCACACTTGATACAGACAAACCCGCTCTTTCACTCGCCGTTGAAACCTCTGGCGGCGGAGGCGACGACCCCAACCCCACCACGTTAGAAGGAAAGATAGCGGCACGACTCCAGATAACCGATGCCCCGACCATCTATATCGACCTTCCAGAGATTGGCAACCAAACCCTGGGTGAATATCTATATAAGAAATTGGGCAACAATACGACTGCAGAAGAGGCTCCCTACCGCCCTGCCAAGATCCAGGTTGTAGCCACAGACGACACGTCAAGCCCCCACTATTTGGAGTCGTTCATCGAAGATGCTTACGAAAATGGCAAAGCCAATCTGGAAATCAAAGTCAGAGGAAACTCTACGGCTTTGGCCTCTATTCCTACAGGAAAACGTCCCTATCGACTGAAATTCGCCAACAAGAAGAATTCAGTCGACGGAAAGGCACACAAGCACGACCTTCTCGGTTATGGCTATGCTAAGCGTAATTGGGTGCTGCTGGCCAACCTGAACGACAATTCCTTGCTCCGCAACGCGCTGACTTATCACATTGGAAAGGCTGTGGGATTGCCCTTCTGCCCGGGATATAAGTTCGTTGACCTCGTTATCAACAACGAATATCGTGGATCTTATCAGATTACCGACCAATGCGAGGTGGATGCAAATCGTATCAACATCAACGAGGACACGGGATGGTATGTTGAATTCCAAGGCCGACCCGACATGTGCGACTATCCGATGTGCTTTACAGAGAGTGGCATACTGATGAACATCAACAATCCTGAACCAGTCGACGAGACCGATGAAGAGCAGCGCAACGCCATTATCAATCCCATCAAAGACTGGTTCCTCAATAGTTGGAAGAAAGCCTTCGGCGTTGGCTATACCAACCCTGAAACGGGCTGGCGCGCCTACAACGACGAGGAAACTCTGATAAAATTCTGGATTGCCACCGAACTCACAGGCGACTATGACGGATTGATGAGCGTAAAGGCTTACCGCGAAGCCGACGGCAAACTCTGCTGGGGTCCTCTGTGGGACAAGGACCTGGCATTCGGAAATTACAACTCGATGGCCGACCCAAAAGGAAAACTCGTAGCCAATCTACAGCAGGCTTCATGCATACAGCCTCTTTTCGAGAAACTCACCACCGACCCGCAACTCATGTTGCGTGTTAAGGAGACTATGGACAATCTCGTAGAAAGCGGAATAAAAGCCACCCTGCTCAGTAAAATAGACGAGATGGCCGCAGCCATAGCCCAATCCGCAGCCCAGAATTTCGAGAGATGGGGAAACCCACAACAACCGGGTGGATTCGGGAATGTAGGCAGTCTCGCCAACCATCAGGCATACGTTGACCAACTGAAAGACTGGTTTAGCGACCGCGTCGACTATGTGCAGGAGCAATTCACAATTCTTGCCGCAGCTGCTAACACATCGGTCGGATCCCTTACGATTGACGCTAAAAAGAATCAGGAGGGAAATGGCATCACCACCGACGTGACCGATAAGGTATACGACGTGTCGTTAGCCAACAAGACGTACGAGAAGAATAAGTGGAACACCATCTCGGTGCCCTTCTCCGTCGATGAAGCAACACTGAAAACAGTCTTCGGTGACAATTATGAGTTGAAGGAATATGCAGGCATCTATACCGACGGAACCACGATGTATTTTGCCACGCCTGCCGACAACGCCATCATCGCAGGTTTCCCGTACCTTATCAAACCATCTAAAGACGTAGATGCCAGCCCGCTGTTTAATAGCGTTGCCTTATCCTACTGTTCAAACTGGGACAACAATCACAAGGCATACGGCGAAAGCATAACCTATGGCAACTATTCGTTCTGTGCCAGCCTGTATCATAACGGCACATTATATCCTGGTGGCACCGACATTCTCATTGGCGGTGATGCAGCAAGCTTTACCATCCCCACAAGGGTAAACGCCTATGACCAGTATGCCACTATCGACGGCATCAATGCCTATATCAGAATAGCCAATGGCCTATCCAACCCGACCATCAGTTTCGTTCCCGAAGGAACTGTTGAGCGCGCCCAAATGAACGATGTGCCCACCATCTTTATCGACAGCGATGCTGCGATTGATCCCGACGAATGGTGTACAGCCGCTATCGAGGTGTTTGATGAGAACAACATGATTGGCAGCAACTTCACTCTGGATAATACTGGATTGGAAGTGAAATACGTAGGCGACGGAAGCGACATAAAGACATCCTACCGACTGAAGTTTGCTAAAAAGCGCGCCTTCCTGGGAAGCAAGTCGGGCTCCTTCAAACAATGGGTACTCGAATCTAACGACGACGACCCGTCGATGCTGCGCAACGGACTGACAGAAGAACTCGGCGACCAGATAGGATTCGGCTTCACGCCGGGATGCCAGTATGTCGATCTCGTGGTGAACGGTACTTATCGAGGAACCTACCAGATTACTGACCGCGTTAAGGTAGAAAGTGGGCGAATCCTCGTAAGCAACAAAGACACCGACTGGCTGATGGAAATCGCAGAGGACGATGAGGTGAATTCAACCGACCTCTATGTTGCCGGCGACAACAGTTCTCCCAACATCGTCATTAAGAATCCCGACAAAGACGATCTCAGCGCAGACGACAAGGCTGCATTGCAAACCGCTGTCGGTAACTTCTTCACAACCTTCTGGGCCGATGTTGAGAACAACGTAGACCAGACCTCGTTCATCAACTGGTATATCGCCAGCGAAATCCTTGGCGGATACAAGCAGCTTTCCGACATCTACGTCTACAAAGACAATGCCGACGGCAAACTATATTTCGGTCCGCTATGGAGTAACGACAAGGCGTATGGCAATAACCCCGAACATCCCGTAGATATGACCGACCTCAATACCGAAGGCTCCTACAATGGCATGATTTTCAAACATGCAAAATATCAAGTGATGGCCAGCAAGATAGAGGCTCTATGGCAAGAACAATGGTTCAAGGAAGCCGTGATTGCAAAATGGAACACCATCTACGGCGATTCCAAGACCACCGACCTGCTTGCCTCGTTAACGGCAAAGATTGACGTCCTGGCCGCCGAGATTGCCCAAACCCGAGTAGACAACTATGCTTCAACAGCAAATGGCGGAGCAGGATGGACACTCGATGGCGAATATTCCGCAGCCGTTCAGGCCATCAAGGACTATCTCAAACAGCGCTATATCTATCTCGACACCAAGTTCAAGGAACTTAGTGCCAACGAAACTGTAGAGACTGTGGAACTGGTGCATGGGGAGCCCTATACAATAACAGCAAACACAACCGTGGATAAGGTGGTTTATAAGCGCACCTTCGAGAAAGCCCGCCAAAACCATTATCAGGTATGGTTTGTGCCATTCAATTATACCATTTCAGGTAATGAAAACGCCGACTTTTATGGAATCAACCTGATTTCGGCCACCAATTCATCTGACGGTATGGTTACAGATAACACCAAAGTTTACATTTTCATTGAAAAGCGTAATCCCGGCTCTACCCTCTCTGCCAACAGGCCTTATATTATAAAGGCCCACCAACAAAATTATGAATTTGTATCCGAGTCGGAAGAGGGAGTTACGCTTTATGCACCAACATCCGAGTCAAGGCTGAAAATGGAGACCTCGGCATTTGCATATAACTTCTATGGCACTTACGACACATTCTATGCAACTAAAGGACACGAATGGCTTTCATTGACCAAGAGCGGTTCGATTTCCTGGAATGCCACAAGTGATGCAAAACTGGGTTCTTACTGCTGGTATATTAGGGCCACTCCTAAATCGGAGAACGACGATTATTCAAAAATCACATTCATTTTTGCCGAAGAAGGTGAAGAGGGAACAACTAATATCACTAATATATCCGATAGTTCTGCATCCGAATCCTACTTCTCCCCCAACGGAATCCAGCTGGAGAAACCCGTGAAGGGCCTTAACATCATCAAGATGAAAGACGGAAGCACACGAAAGGTAATCGTCAGATAGAATTTTCGCTGCATAACCTACCCTACACACTCCGAGCGCATCATCCCATTTTGATGCGCTCGGAGTATTCTTTTAAGCCACATAAACATTCTTTATGTCAAAAAATTCACCCTGTTAAATATTTTTTTAGTAAAATATTTTTGTAATTAAATTAAAATTTTTACATTTGCAACTTGAATTAGAATGTTTTTATCAATCCTTTGATTAAACGTCATTCACAGAACAATAATAAACTTAATAAACTATATTAAATGCCAAAATTATGAGATTTAAACAAATTAACCTTAGAAAACTGTGGCTCAGCCTCCTACTATTGGTTGGTGCCACTGCCATTGCTATTCCTGGGATTCAGGAAGTAGCAGCAGACGGAGATGTTGCCAAAGTTGGCACTACCGAGTATGCAACGATTGGAGATGCCGTGACTGCTGCCACAGAAGGTCAGACCATCCAGATTATCAAGGCTGGTGACTATACACTTCCCAGCTTGCCAAAGAATGTAACTATCGAAGGTGCCGTCGATGATGTAGTATTTAACCACACCACTGGTGGCAACGTTGCTAGTATCCCCAATGGTGCTACTTTCAAGAACGTGGCGTTTAACTTCGGAAATCTCGACTACCATGGATTCCAGCATGCTGGCACCATCAACATGGAGGATTGTACGCTGAATGGAAGACTCTCTTCCTATGGCGACATGAACTTCACGAACTGCTCGTTCAACCAGAGCTACAGTGACTATCACATGTGGACTTATGCTGGAAATGTGACATACGACAATTGTACCTTTACCAACAGTGTAACAGGTAAATTCCTCAATGTATACAACGAAAGTGGCGCTACAAAATATACGGTGACGGTAAACAATTGTAAGTTCTTCAACAATGCTTCAACAGCTAACAAAGCTGCTATTAACGTGAAGGCAACTTGTGGTTCCAAGCTCCTTACTTACGATGTGATTATCAATAACTGCACAACAGAAGGTGCTTTCCCCGAGGCAAGCACTTCTGATGCCCTCGTGGTGCTGAATAGTGTCGTTCAGGTGGATGACCGCACAGCTAGTGGTATTGACAACATCACCGTAACTCAGGATGGTGTCCTCATCTATCCCGCTGCTGTGGCAGCTATAGGTGAGACAAAGTATCCCACTTTGCAAGCAGCTGTTGACGCAGCCCTGCAGATGGGTGGTACAGTAACAGTGGAACTCATTGAAGATATCAGCGGTGAGACTGTTACTATTAAAGAAGTTGCCAACTTCAAACTGACCATTGATGGAAAGAACAAAACTGTAGATGCTACCATTGTTGTTGACGGCTTGCGTGGTAACGGTGGCAGCACCACTAATGGTGCTTCTGTCACACTCCAGAACATTGCGTTTGTTAAGACAACTGCCACAGATGGTATTCAAGCCAGCCACTATCCGCACCACCTGACCATACAAGATTGTACTTATTCAGGTTTTGATAGCGACAAGTGGTTCTTAAATGCCTCTGTTGATGGTCCGCTGTATGGAGTAACTGTCAAGAATGTGACAGTTGAGAAAGCTCGACTGATTTATGCAAATATGGCCGATGATGCAGTATTCCAGAACATCACTGCTACCACCGACTGTAAAGTTGGTTTCAATGTCAAGACATCAGGTACAGCTCTCATCGAGAACTGCCAAGTCACTACAAGCAAATATGCCTTCCGTGATTATTCTGACGCATACGAAGGAACTTTTACACTCAAAGACAACACTTTTGTCAGCACATCTACAGCAACTGATGAAGGCGCTATCGTCATCAGAGGTGGTGCAGTAGGAACAGCACATGTCAATGTTGAAAGTGGCACATATACCGGTCCTGTCAAAGTTCTAAACAACAAGGAAGGTGTGCTCGCCATCTCTGGAGGCTATTTCTCAGAGGAGTTCCCGCAGGAATATATAGCAGCTGATCTTATCGCCCAAGGTAAAGTGTGTGCACCCGCTACAGACAAGGAAGGATTCTACACCGTTGGTGACCCACACTATGTGGCACAGATTGGCATAACGAAATACGTGTCTTTGGCTGCTGCTGTAGAAGCTGCACAAGCCAATGATGTGATAACAATGATCGATGATGACAACGTGTCGCTGACAACGGCTGGTTCTGAGATTACCATTAACAAGCCTTTGACAATTACAGGAGCTGTTGATGAAAACGGTAAGCCTCTGTACACAATTTATGGTAGCTCGAATGGTGCGCTCAGCAATAGTTCTTTCAATGACTTGTTCCTTTCCTGCTCAACAGGAACAATAACTATATCTAATGTCAAGTTCGATGGCTTTGGCAATGAGATATCATCCGTCATGGGTCATTCGCCTGTTTTCATTGGAAGTAGTAACCAGAATGCAGTTATTGAAAACGTTTATATCAGTAACCTGAATTGCGAGGGTATTCACATCAATGGTGGTACTTTCACAATTAAAGATAGTAACATTGATTGCAGCAAGACCGCAAATAGCATCTTTACCAAGGGTATTTGTGTTGTCAATAACGCTCAAGGCACTATTGAAAACACAAAGATTACTGGTGTGGACTGTGACGATCCTAATGACACCTCCGCTGCCATCGAATTGCAAGGTAGCGGAAACATTACCATAAGCGGATGTACCATTCAGACAAATACCATTGGTATCGCCACTGCTCCTGTTGGAGAATTGACAGCAGGTACTTCTCAAGTAACAGTTAGTGATTGTACGGTTGAAAGCCATAATATTGCTATCTTCAGTGATGGCGAAAAGGGTGCTTTGACGTCTATCTCGAGCGGTAATTATTCCGGTTTATTGATGGCTGGCGACAATGATGAGGGATTATCGATCTCAGGTGGCTTATTCGAAGATGAGCCGGAACTGGCTTATTGCGCTGAAGGCTTTGCGCCAGCTGACAACACGGATGCAGCTACCAAAGAGGCATATCCTTATACAGTAGAAGAACTTCCCGATGTTGCTAAAATTGGTGACGTGAAGTATAAGAGTCTCCAGAAAGCTCTCGACGCAGCCCATGAGATGACAGGCGATGTGACCATCACACTGCTTGACGACATCTCCGACTACAGCATCGTTCACCAGAAGGCTGGTTTGAACGTAACCATCGACGGTGCTGATAAGAAAGTCACAGGGAACATTGTTATCGATGGTGACGGACGTGCAAGTGGTACTGAGACTCTAACCATTCAGAACATCAAGTTCGAAGGTGATGGAACTAACTTCTGCTCAGGAACAAGTTCCTTTGTCGAGGTTCCGAGCTGTAAAACAGAGGGTACTCCTTATTATACTAACAAATACAATTACGCTCACAACATAACAATTGATAATTGTTCATTCACTAGCACAACAAGTGGCCTTACCATGGCTGCAGTCCGTGCTACATCAGGCGCTGGTCTCTACAACATCACTATTAGTAATTCGACAGGTTCTAACCTGCATAGCTTAGCACAATTGGTGGGAACCACCGGCGGCACTATTACAAGTAATACTGTAAGTAGTAGCGAAAGCTTTGTCAATGTGAATGGTGGTGGTGGCGAATTTACTATTTCTGGCAACACCTTCACCTCTGCTGAGGGCGCCGATGGCTATGGCATACGTGAGAATGGCACATCTACAGCAGTGATAACACTCACCGACAACGCCTTTACCGCCGCGAGTGCTGTTGTTTTAGGAAAGGGTAATAATGATGCTAAGGGTACCATTAACGTTGTTAGCGGTACATACGTGGGCGACATTACTAAGACTACTGCATCCACAGGTAAGATTGTCATCTCCGGCGGCAAATTCAGCGCTCCTCTTGCAGACGCTCAGTATGCTGATTTTATTGCTGATGGTCTTTGCGGTGTGAACGGCCTATATCCAGAAGAGGAACTTGCTAAGAATGGTATTGGCACAGCCGTAGCTTCTGTGACCAGTGGAGAAACTGTACTGAAGTATGCTTCGCTTGAGGCTGCCATCTCTGCAGCTCCCGATGGTGCAACTGTAACTCTGTTGGCTAACAGCTCTGGTAACGGCATTAAAGTTCCTGAGGGTAAATACACCACAGGTTTGACTGTCGACTTCGGCGGCTTCACCTACACCATGGACGGCGAGATGGTTGGCTCGACTGGCACTCAAACACAAGCATTCCAACTTTTGAAGGATAACAAGATTACCTTCAAGAACGGTACCATTACTTCTGAGAAGGCAAAGATGCTGGTTCAGAATTACAGCGACCTCACGCTTGAGGGCATGACGCTGACTCTGGACAATCCGAACTATGCTAAGGCTTACACCTTATCTAATAATAATGGCAACGTGGTGATTGACGGTACAACCATCAACGCCAACCCAGCTGGCGCATTTGCGTTCGACGTATGCCGCTACGCTAGTTATCCTTCTGTCAGCGTGACAGTAAAGGGTGAGAGTGTTATCAACGGCAACATTGAGGTTTCCGCTTCTAACAATGATCCTAAGGACGGCTTCGGTCTGACATTGGAGGAAGGAACGTTCAACGGTAATATTGTGCTTGATGCAAGTGCTGAGGCAGTTCTCAATGCAACACCCGAAAAGGCTGTCATCAAGAAGAGCAACAGCCTGACCACCGTAGTCGCTCCTCAGGACTACAAGTGGGTGGACAACGGCGACGGCACTAGCACACTTGCTCCTTGCGTTTACGTTGCACAGATTGGCGAGACCAAGTATGAGTCATTCACTGCTGCTGTCAATGCAGCTACAACAGGACAGACGATAGAACTGCTTGCCGATATTACAACTGAGACTGGCAACAAGTCGCTTAAAGAAGGCGTTACCCTCGATGGTAAAGGAAAGACCATCAGTGGCGATATTGCCATCTATATCAGTAAGAATGGCGGTACAGTTCAGAATGTGAACTTCAAGAACATCCACAACGCTTCAAATAAGAAGTCGGCTATCTATAGTGAATATCTTGAAGGTACCGCCACCATCACTGGCTGTACGTTCGACAACTGCGACTGGGATGCTATTCAGATTATTCCTGTGGCCGGAGCTAACGTAGTCATTACGAACAATACCTTTAGCGATGACACAGAGGATGGTGTGAAGCAAAAGCGTTATATCCATGTACAGTCAGCTAAAAATGTTGATTTCTCTGCAACCATCACCGAGAATGTGATGCTGGGCAATAATGGAGGTCCGATGGATATTTACTATCCTACAGATAAGAGCAAACTTAACCTCACCAACAACTATATCGAAGCTGTAGATGATGTTCTCTGCATCCTCATCAAGGACGACGATGGTTTTGCCGGTGAACTCGCATTCCCTGCTTATACAACGGCTGACAAGGAAGAGACTTATTCGCCAGAGGCTTACGTTCAGAATGACCAATATTCAGCCAAGTTCTATATGACCTTTGCTGAGGCTGCAACAGCGGCTGGAAATGACAAGGTCGTCTCTTTGGTGACAAATGTGACGGATCCTTATGTCATGTCAGAAGGACAAATACTGAAGGTGAAGAAGAATGGTAAAACATTCAATAAACCTAAAGGACCGGACGGATTCGAAGTTAAGGATAAGACGACTGATGGCGTAACAACCTATACTCTTGTAGAGGCTGACATTGAGTACACCACATTAGCTGGTGTGGTTTCCTATAAGGCATGGTCAAATACTGTTGTCTCTGGCAGTGGTACCTATAAACTCTTGAAGGATATTACCGCTTCTGCACGTATCGTTCCAGGCATTTCCGCTGCTGATGTTACACTCGACCTCAATGGTCATACGCTGACGTCAACAGCCTCGGATAATACTGTATTGCTTAGCAGGAATGGTACAGCTTCCGCAGCCAAGACCTTCAGTATAGTAGACACTTCTACAGATGGTGGAGGCAAGATTGTAGCGAACACTTCAGCAAATGCCGCAATAATGGTTACTGGTGATTACAATGAGGTGACTATAGGTGAAGGAGTAACCATCGACGGTAATTGTGTCGCAATTACGGGAAGTGGTTCAAATTCCGCTGATAATTGTAAACTGACTGTTAATGGTACCATCAATGGCGGTGATGACTTTGCAATTGCCACTAATGGTTCACTTACCAAGAATGCTACCATCAACATCAACGATGGCGCTGTACTTACTTCAAATGTGACTGCAGTTTATCTGCCCGGTACAGGTACGACAAATATCTCTGGTGGCACCATCACAGGTTCGAATGGTATATATGTGAAATCTGGTGAACTCAATATTACTGGTGGTGAGATCACAGGTAACGGTGAAACAGCTGAATTTGTGCATAACCCGAATGGAACGTCAATCGTTGGCGCTGCGCTCGTGGTTGAGAACTGCAGCTATCCTGGTGGTGCTCCGACAGTGAACGTTACCGGAGGTACCTTTACCAGTGCTAATGCCGACGCTATTGCCAGCTACAGCTATGGTGACGGTAACGAGCCTATCGGCCAATTCGTACATGGTGGCTACTTCTCAACAGAACTCGACAGAGCCATCTGTGAGAATGGTAAGAAGACCGTTCCATCCACTGTGAAGGAAGGTTACTATGAATTGGGCGACATCGTTTATGTTGCCAAGATTGGCGAGACACAGTACGAGACTCTCGAGGAAGCATGGAATGCAGTGAATGATGGCGAGACCATTACCCTGCTTGCAAATTGTGAAGGAAACGGTCTCATTGCTCCTCAGGACAAGTTCAAGACCAATGGTCTGACCGTTGACTTCGCAGGCTTCACCTACAATGTCACTGGCAATCTGGTGGGTTCTTCTGGCACTGAGAGCCAGGCGTTCCAGCTTCTGAAGGACAACAAGATTACGTTCAAGGGCGGTACGATTACTTCGGAAAAGGCCAAGTTCCTCGTTCAGAACTACAGTAACCTTACCCTTGAGGGAATGACACTGACGCTGAACAATGCCAATTATGCATCCGCATACACATTATCTAATAATAATGGTAACGTAGTGATTGACGGCACAACCATCAACGCCAACCCGGCCGGCGGCTTTGCCTTCGATGTATGCCGCTACAGCAGCTATCCTTCAGTCAATGTAACGGTGACAGGTAACAGCGTCATTAACGGTGATGTTGAGGTTTCCGCATCTGGAAGTGAAGCCAAGGACGGCTTCAAACTGATGTTCGAGAGCGCTACTCTCAACGGCGAGATTGTACTCGATGAAAGTGCAAAGACTGCTATGGCAAACACTTCTGACAAGGCTAAGGTAAGCAAGCGCAATACGCTGACCGACATTGTTGCTCCTGATGATTATGACTGGAAGGACAACGGCGACGGTACAAGTTCACTTGCACTTACTGAAGAAATGGAAATGGTTCTGATTCATGATGTGCCTTATCCTGTCACAAAGACAGCAACCTACAAGAAGGTTACTTATAAGCGTACATTCGAGTCAAGACGTCTTGGTAAGAATCAATGCTGGTACGTACCATTCGATTACACTATTACTGGTGAAGAGGATGCTACATTCTTTAAGATCCACTTGATTTCGGCATCAACTACAGCAGGGGAAGTACAAGACAATACTCAAGTAAATATTTACATTGAGAAGATGTCTGCTGGCGAAAAACTTACAGCAAACAGACCATACATCATCAGAGCAAACAAGACGGACTATGAGTTCGTTGTTGAACCTGAGAATGGTGTTACGCTGTATGCACCTAATGAATTATCTCGCTTGCATCTTTCCACTTCTGAGTTCTATTATGACTTCTATGGTTCTTATGTAAAGACTCAAGCAACAAAGAATCGCGACTGGATGTCATTGCTCGCTAGTGGTTCAATAGCATGGAATGCTACTGCCAATGCTACATTAAAATCTTACGTTTGGTATATAAGAATCACACCGAACGGAGATAATGCGGATTATTCAAAGATTAACCTCAACTTTGTTGAAGAGGATTCTGAGAATGCTACCAAGATTAATAGCATTGAAGAAGACGCAGATGAAATTGAAGGCATCTACTCTGCAAACGGTACGAAGAAAGAAACTCTATCTAAGGGTCTCAACATCATTAAATACAAGAGCGGAAAAACGAAGAAAATTTATAAATAAAAATGGAATTTAAAAGAGAGTACGAATCTCCTAAAATGGAGATAGTAGATGTTAAAATTGAGAGTATTTGTGAATGGATTACCCAAAGTCCTGATTCAGATGATTTCGCCAAAGAACAAAAGGTTGAGGTCATCGAAGAAGAAGAATCCCTTCCTATTGGCAAGAACATTTGGGAAGATGACGAAGAGTAATCATTAACAAGAACGTTAAGTATGTATACCCCTCTGGTACCAAGAAGGTGCCAGAGGGGTTAGTTTTGATGGCGTTTATATGCTATTAACAACTGCTCTTATGGTACTCGCTATGATGCGTTTTTTGTTTCACTAGAAAGCAATAATGGTTTCACACTATCAAAATCCCCGACAAATTTCCTGCAACAATCCGTATGAAAATAGCGCGGAATGGATGGTTTTATGACATACGTTTGGCTTTCGATG